>UEXM01001513.1_pt1 | contig 19105 bp, 28 predicted proteins | sample 1796661 | NCBI WGS metagenome assembly UEXM01 (sample SAMEA4772469, study PRJEB27181) | metagenome | reverse complement strand
TTTATATTACTTAGTTCTTAATAAGACAGCAACATCGGAGGATTTTACTTTTCTTTTGACGCTATCTTCGTCCATTTCAGAAATTATATTAGCAACTTTTCGCGGTGGCACAACCATTTTCACAATAACTTGCTGTTTTGTTTTTTTAATTGTGGTATATTTTTCAATGTATTCGTTAGTATTCATTTGCTAATTCATCCAATAAATCTATTTTTTTAATCAAAATCGGACACATCCTACTAAGCTTAGAACCCTGTTTCATATAGAACTGCTCAAAACCTACAGCAAAGTATTCTGCTAACGAGGTAACAGAATAAGCCCCAGGAAACAGACCCATAACTAGGTTATTAAGCTTTTCATAGCCAATATTTTGATATAAAAACATATCAAAACCCTCATCATAATTGATGTTTAAGTACTCTTCTAGTGTAACATCATATCCTGCATTTTTCAAGATACTATACAATCTTTTTCTTTTTCCAAGAAATTCAACCATTAAACGCTGATCACCATAGACCAGTTCTCTGTTGTGATCTTCAACAGCGTGAGCCATCTCATGAACAAAATCATCATACATATCTTCCTCTGAGCCCTGAAAATTAGATATGTACAATACTCCGTCGCTATACATGGCGTTCAGTTCCCTATCAATCATCTCTGGGAATGTGCCAATCTTGACCGCATCGACATACCTAAAATATGCTGTGGGTAGAATTTGCTCTACTTTGTCGAGGACTGCACGTAGATTAATATGTTCAGGTAGTGGATCCTCTGACCAGACAGGTATTTCACCAGCGAGATAATATATCCCCGGACGTTGAACACTCTCTTTAATATACTCAATGAGATATGTTGACATTTTTAATTACCAGTTTTAGGCTCTAACAATCCCTCTTCTTCTATAATTTTTTGACCAGCGTCAACATCGTTTAAAGCCTGATGATATCCGCGAACCCAGTTTTCTTCAGCAATCGCCATTAAAAATTCTGGAAACTCTGTAGCCATTGTTTCAACAATCATTTCAACTGTTACTTCACCGGAATCAGGATCGTGCCTTTCTCCTACATAATTTACTAACCAATTCTTCATTTCAGTATCGGTTTCTACCGTTTCTTTTAAAACTTCGGTTTCTTCGTAATTCATTTTTTTACCTTTATAAAATTGTGGCTGCGATTGTTGCAACCTTGCTTCGCTCACCTTTCTTGAGCGTAATATGACCAGAGATTTCCTGGTCTTTCATTTTTTCGACAACATATGATAAGCCATTTGTTGTAGCATCAACATACACATTGTCAATTTGCTCAATATCGCCGGTAAACACAATTTTTGTATTTTCACCGACACGAGTAATTATTGTTTTAATTTCGTGAGCACTTAAGTTTTGACACTCATCAATAATGATAAATGCATTTGAAATTGAGCGACCTCGAATATATGTTAGCGCTTCAATTTCTATTGTACCATTTTCTACATACATTTCAAGTGTTGCTCTGTCGTCGCCCATAAGATATTGTAAATTGTCTTGAATTGGCATCAACCAAGGAATCATTTTTTCTTGCATATCACCTGGTAAGAAACCAATGTCTTTACCCATAGGCTGAACTGGGCGGGATACAATTAATCTTTTATATTTGGATTCTGCTCCAACAACTTGTTCAAGACCTGCTGCCAAGCTAATCAAACTCTTACCACTACCAGCTTTACCGATTACGCTCACTAATGGCAAGTCAGGGTTCATCAACATGTCTAAAGCAAACTTCTGTTCTTTATTTCTTGCTTGTACTCCCCAAACTCCATTTTTCCAATTGATAACTTCACGGATTGGTGTTGCATAAGATTTAAAAAATGCCAGTGCAGTCTTCTTTGGGTCGGTTTCTGAAGCTAACATGATAAATTGATTCTTATATAAGCAATCACACTCTTCTTCTAATAAAGATTCATCTAAATATATGTCTTGTTTATTATAAAAATCTTCAATATAGCTTTCTGGAACCTGAAGCTGGACAAAGCCTTCATAAAGCTTGCCGACATGATCAACCACTTGGTCAGATTCATATCCCTCACATTTTAATCCAAGAGAATCACAAATAACCCTTAATTGAATATCGCGGGTGACCAAAACAACATCTTCTTTAGAGGATGCCCGCTCAGTTAATGCAGTGGCGATAATAATATGATCAGCATTTTTTTTATCTAATTCTGCTGGAATAAAACCACTATCATACCCTTTGGCATATACTGTACCTTTATCCTCGCCAAGCGAAACACCCTGTTGTAGAGTGCCACTCTCTCTAAGCTTATCAAGAAACCTTACAATATTTCTAGCATTTGAGCCGACGACATCTTGTCTTTTCTTGTGTTTATCAATTTCCTCTAATACCTTTAGTGGAATGATAATATCATGGTCACCAAACTTAACTATTGACCGATGATCAGTTAAAAAGACGCTTGTGTCAATTACATATTTTCGTTTTGCCATTAATAGTCCTTAACAGAGTAAGTAGTTATAATACTATTATAACACATCAAGGAAGCGATTGAAGAGAATTAGATTTTTTTCAAACTGCGCTTTTCTTTTTTCTTCAGCAAAGTCTACCTTTGCGATACCAAGATCTTTTTTCATCATTTTAGCAAGCCTTGGCACACCGCCTGAAGCACGCTGAATAATCTCGTTTAATGTTCTTTCATTGCTAAAAGCAATTATAGCATCTTGGAACACTCTTGTCAATTGGGCGTGTGAGGCTGTGTTAGTAAACCCCATTCTCTCCGCTCTAACAATTCTATCTTTATCATATTGAACAAAGGTAATTGATTCCTCGACCTTTGGGAGAAAATGTTTATAAGCGAGCAAAATTAATTTCTTATTCTCCTCCAAAAAGGGTGTGCTATTTTTATGAATCCCAAGAACCCCATCGCCTCTTCTGCGAAATTTGTGAGAGTGCTCATTTAAAATATCTTCGTATTTTTCAACATGACCAAATGGAAATTGTAATAAACTATTAACTACATCACTTGCAATATCACGGAAGTATTTACCTTCGTTTAACCCAACACCAAAAGTAATATCTTGACCTTCACACCAAGCCAGTATGGACTTAATTAAAGATGTCTTTTTTCTTTCTGGTATAAATCCAGTTCGTTGATTGTCTACTTCTTTTCTTAACTTATTGAGCCAATCAGTATTGTATTTTTGAAGCCAACGATCAGATACAATCTCGTTTATTACATCAATAAAGTCATCATCATTTACTTTATCAACTGCTTCGAGTGGTGATATAAAATCTTCGTTTTCAACATAGGAAAACTGCTTGCGAGAGCCATGGTATTTTTTCATAGTACCTTAAATAGTTTTACGCTCCCAGAATTCCTCATAAAAATAATGTAAAGTTGTCATGACTACGGTGAGTATGAGTGTTAGTTCAAATGACTTCTTAAATTCACCAAGATACCAGTAGCTAATAATGCTGGCAACTGTAAAAGAAATCAATCTCCAGACAACAACTTTTTTGAGTTTGTTATTCATAAAATGGAGCCACCTGTCGGAGTCGAACCGACGACCTGATGCTTACAAGGCAACTGCTCTACCAACTGAGCTAAGGCGGCATTATTCGAGTGTCAAATCCTGTACAGGTAAATGCCACTCTGTCCAGGCGTGAAAACTATCATGCCATGGTTTACCCGCTGAAGACCATGCTAACCGCATGTTTTTGTCAATAATATAAAACATAGGAGACAGGTCTTCATTGCGTTGACCTTTAAATTGTTCTGGACCTTCGCCTATAACTCTTGGATCTACTGCAAGCACTGGATAATGACTAAGGTTATAATCTGTATGAAGTTTTGTTACATCAGAAGGTGACGCCCAAATTCCATCTCTATTAGTTGTAATAACATTTATAGTAGTAATATCAAGTGGCTTAAGCTGTTGATATGGACCATCATTATCAAGCCAAGCGATACACTCATTGCAGGTTGTATTCATAATAACAAGAACCGTGACAGCACCTTCAAAATCATAAAGGCTGACTTCACGAGAAGATTGATCAATACCTGTAAGATTGCAGATTTTTGGTCTTAGTCCCTTCTCTTTTGGAGCAACATGATGATCCCTATTCTCCATAATTGTTGTGCATCGCTCTGGAAAATCATAAATTTCAGTAAGTACATCTGGAGTTGTTAGTATTTTAACATCGATATCGCTGTCCTCAATAGAATCTAACTTTTCGGTAGTATCTTTTGTTTCTTCATCAGAATGTGTCGCTTTTGATCCACAGCCAAATAAAGATAATGTTAAAATAATACTTTTCATAATAAATGGTACGCCCGGTGGGAATTGAACCCACGACATTTGCTTTATAAGAACAACGCTCTAACCCCTGAGCTACGGGCGTATAAGTAGGGGTTTATTAAGCGTCTAACTAATGTTATTTATGCTCTGTAAGCTGTCTTCAAAAATGGCACACCCGATAGGACTCGAACCTATGACCCACAGCTTAGAAGGCTGTTGCTCTATCCAACTGAGCTACGGGTGCAAAATGGCTGCCCCTCTCGGACTTGAACCGAGGACACACGGATTAACAGTCCGTTGCTCTAACCAACTGAGCTAAGGGGCAGCATTTTTTTACTATGAGTTTTTAGTTTCTTGAACGTGAAGACGAACGTCTTGAGCAGTAGTTTTTACGGTCTGCATGACTTTTCTTACACGAGTGCCAGCAGCAGAATTACCATCAGTATAAAACTTATCATAATCTGTTCTGGTCCCTTCAAGAAGGGTAATTAACTCATCAAGAGTGCTTGGTGTATTTTCCATTTTATTTCTCCTATTGGTTATACATCAAAAGAAAGATTTCCATTTTCAGTCTCGACGGAAACATTCCAACCAGAAATAAATGGGCTTTCTTCAATCAAGTTTTTAACAGGTACTTGCACCTGTGCGGTAAGTGTAGTAAACCCGCGTTTATGATCATATCTTTCAGTTGAGTGCTCAATCAAATCTAAATCATAAAAGTTTTCACTGATAGTTTCAGCGACATATTCCTCAAACTCAAAGGTGCCTCGCTCGTAATCATCAAGATAACCTTCTTCTCGTAAGTGTGAGAGTACCTCTCCACTCCAACGATTTTTTGCCTTTAGACGAGAATTAGAAACAACAGAGGCAAACTCTTCAATAACAGAAGTTTCCTCCATAGCGGTTTCTATATGCGTCTCGTTATAATGCATAACATCACAACCATCCTCATAAGTTAAAGTTGCAACTGCATCTTCAGGTAAACCAAGTGATTTAAGTTTTTGTACGAATGACATTCTTTCTCCTATTCGTCGTTTTGTAGAACCTCAACTTTGTCGATGTTGAGGCTATAAATTCTTTCAAACTCCCTGCCATCGGAAGGGATACAGATAGTATAACATTGTTGGTCGTATTCTTTAAGGTTCCAAGCAGAAATAATTTTTCCTCTCTTCTCAGTACCATCATCATCTACAAACTTGCATTGCTTGCCGATATTTTCTTTCCAAGGTGCGTGACCAAGTAGCCACCAGGATGCTCCGCGTCTCATGCTTTACTCACATATTTTAAATCTTTGCGCTCAAACCACTCACATCCCCAACGACCATTCCGACCAATAGGTGCAGGATTCTTCATCCATTTAATATAATATATATTATAGGAATAACGGTTATCAACCTTAACAATAATGCCGCGTAATGGAACATTATCTTTGCGGTTTCTTGAACGATAAAAATCACTAAATGGATATAGCCCATCTAGGTTTGCCCCGTAGCTTGATAAAGCTACGAGGTCTCCCACCTTCATTGGTTTCATCAGCCGCTCACCAACTCAAGATCACGCTCGCTGATATACGAGCGGTTAGGCTTTTCACCATTCCAAAGAACCATTGCTTGTCCAGAGCCGGTATCGGTAATAAGACCAACTTTACCAGCAAAACCCCAGCGTTGTGCTCGCTTGGTAGATTTACCACGAACAAGCTGACCGGGTTTGTATTTTGATGGTGAGGGCAAAAGGCTCTCACATACTTGAGTGACATTATCTCGGAAAGAACCAGCAAAGTAGTCGGTCATCGAATCTGAGTGATCTTTGAAGTGGCGGACATGAAACAATGTGGCTTCACCATCTAAGGCTTCTGGCTCATGACCACGCATCCCATTAACAGAAAACGATCCAACATAGTTTTCATGTTGAAATCTCCACTTGTAGTCACCACCTTCTTCTGGAGAACTGATTTGAATGTCAATGCCTTGTTTTTTGAAATGGCTCTTGACTTTTTTGATTGCATTACGAACTTTCATATTATTCTTCCCTCTTGATTACATACATAATATAGCACAAAATTGATAGGTTTGTCAACAATTAAGTTGTCAAGTAAATGTCAAGGATTTAAAGCACAAGTTGTTATACTGAACACAAGCCAGAATATAAACAGCGAACTTGTAAAAATAAATAAACTTGCCTTGTTATTTGGACTCATTGAATCTCCTAAATACAATTATATATTAGCACATATATGGGAAGGTGTGTGTTAAAGAAATGTCAAGAACATATGAAATATAATATGACAAAAAACGAATCCAGTGCCGACATACAATAGTACCTCGACTATATCTAAAATTTTATTTTTCATTTTAAATTATTTCGTCAACTAAGCCATATTTTAAACAGGTCTCAGCATCAAACCACAGGTCGCGCTTGAGTATATCGTTTAGTTGTTTTTTTGGAATCTTGGTGTGCTTATTATAAATGTCACGGATTGTCTCCATAAGGATATCACAATTTTCCATGCTGTCTTTAAGCGCCTCATAATTTCCCCACATACCGGAAGATAATTGGTGAATTAACATGAAAGAGCGTTTGTGCATAAATCTTTTTTCGGCAACAACACTCATTAATGTAGCGGCTGAAGCTGCACAACCATCAATGTATGAATGAACGGGAACCTTGTTTTCAGCAATATAATCAACTGCCGCAAAACCTGAAAAAACAGAACCACCGTAGCTACAGATATGTAAATTGATAGGAATATCCTCACATTGTAGCACTGAAGACCTGTTTCGAATACTATTTGAAACTCTTACTAAGCTTTTGTTTAAAGAGAGCACTTTTGGTCTGCTAACTTCTGAATAAAAGTAAATGTTGTTGTCTTGGGCAGACACAATGTTATTATCATCGCTACTGCCTGCATCTTCGTCTCCGCGAGCAGCATCAAAGTCTTCAGTTAACCAAAATATATCTTTCATTTTTTATTTTCCAGTGTTAGATTGTAAAGCAAGTTTCAAATACTCATCAGTTACCTTAAGAGTGAAGTCTTCATTGATTCCTGTCATAATTTCTATGATGTCAACTAAAAATTCTTTTGTAACTTCCTGTTTTACAGCAGAGTCGAATGAAATACTCTCCTGCATTATACTATATAGTTCTTCGGCAACCCATAATACATCATCGCAAGCTAAATATTTAGCAGCATAAACTTTAGCGAGATATTGTCTTTTTATCGCCACAAAGTAAATATCAACATAAAAAGAAAACGGAGACAACTTTCGTTGCCCCCGTCTTTGGAGATAAACAAAATTTTTGTTTATTTTATATCAAGTGGAATTGTCCCACCTGAAAAAACTTGTGTACGAATCGGTAATCCATCTGGTCCAGCAAGCAAATCAGTCTCCAAGTGAAAGACAGAAAGCCCGCCCCAGCCTGAACTTAAGCCCGTAGATTGAATGGTAAAGTTGCCATCATCTTCAAACTTACAGAACATCTGGGTATCTCCAGAATAAGCACTTACAAATACTTCATCTTGGTCGTAGCCATCATAAGAAACTGACAGACTTGCACCAAGCGAAAGCGATGCATCTCCATTAGAATCAATATTGGTTGCTGTTGGAATAATTGCAAAGCCAGGTGCTTCCCAAGCTCCGAAATATGAAGAATAATCTCCAGGCGCCTGTACATCAAGAATGTCACCAGCATTAAATTCTGGGCGCTGGTCAACAACCTCTACACCATCAAACGAGAAATTGTCCCAAGTGTAATTTGGCTGTGAATCAACTGATTCCTGGTCAATTCTGTACCTTTCTTTTTCGGTACGAATCTCAAGCCAGTTTCCAACTGAACGCGAGTCAACAGGGATACCAGGAATAGCTCCTTCAGGAAAAGCTCGTTGAACTTCTTCGTGAGTTCCAGACCAACATTCGCCTACGCTCAAAGATTCCAGAGGATCATTACAATATTTAAGATCTCCTGGTGGTTCCCAGAAAAATCCTCCAACATTGTCAGAATGTAGCTCTGCTTCAACTTCAGTTGTGCCTACAACATTTTGCACATTAATCGTACCTGCAATACGACAAACATCAATATCAAGATTCTTGACAGGCTCACAATCAGCAGCGCTGGAACCTTCACCATCCATAAACTGAATGGTTTCTTGGGACCAAAGGCGGCTGTCTACAACAGTAGTTGCTGTAAAGGTAACCTCATCTCCAACAAGCACACTACAAACAAAATAACCATCGTCATCAGTTGTAGCCGTCGAGAAAGATTGGGCACCATCACAAGTTACTTCAGCACCACGAACTGGAAATCCAGTAATATCAAGAATGCGCCCTGAAGCACAGGAAGGTACAAATCCCTGATCGCAGTTCCACCAAGAAAAGTGGGATGCCTCAAACTGAAATGAGATAACTCCATCTTCCTCAACGATTGTTCCAACGCCCTCTTCAGTCCAGCGTCCCACTTGAGGATCAAAAGACCAAGAAGCTTGAGTGTCTCCTGGCGTTAATTGATAAACCTCGGGCAGGTCGCCATTGGTAATTGGAATTTCTAAAAATGCTGGAGTGTCGGAAGAAATATTTAATTCCTGTCCATCAGAACCAAACAATGCCACGTCAACCATACCATAAGATACAAGTTGAGAAACATTCGAAACATCCTTAGCTCTTCCATCGCTTGGGGTGCTATGACCAATTGCAGTTAAGTCAGTTGGTGCTCCCCACACTTCTTGCGTAGAAGGGTCAACATGAGTAACCTGAACGGTAACCTCACCTGTGTATTGGGAGCCATCAGAATTAAAGAAAGAATTTTCTAAAAACCTAATCTTGGTTCCAAATACCTCAACATTGCTGGGGGTTGTGCTGTCGATTGCGACAAAACCATCTGCTTCAATTAAAGAAGCATTTGAAGCGGCAGTCTCCCAAGAGTGAAGGGTAGCGGTGGTATAATTCCGAGCATATCCTTCTTTTGAAAATTGTACAACAATATTCTCCCCTGGATCCATGTCCAACAAAGTATAAGTGCCATCTTCAGATGTTACGGCAGACACATCTTGAGCGGAAACATTAACACCGCTAAGTGGGCTACCATCAATTGATGTAACAAGTCCTGAAACCTTTCCGTGAACTGGACCTTCGTATACATCATCATAATTTTGACCTGCACGACATCCAAGCGCGAGCAGACCAAGTGTAAATAATCTAATCATATTTTTTCCTTTTAATTGTTTAGTAATTCAATAAGATCCGCTTTCTTAAGAGAAGAATATCCCGTAAGCCCACGTTCTTTTGCTATAGTTTTTAATTCTGCTACTGTATAACCACTCATATCCTCTGTCTCAGTCTGTTTTGTTCCTCCGAGAAGGTTCATAAGCTGTTCATGAGTACCAGAGAAAAATTCAGTAACTCTTGTTTTAAGTGTTGTCATTTTTTATCCTTTACCAGTTAACACCAGTTGTAGCCCCGATGCGATAATATCCATTAACATCTGGTACAAAGAAAAGATGCAAGGGTACACTAAAGATACCGGCTTCTGCTGTATAACCAGCAGCGGCGAGAAGATGAAAATAATTATCATCTCCAGATGGATCATAGAAAGTCACATTTGGTCCAACTCCAAGCTGAACCTGTTTATCAATTTCAAAACCAACCAATACACTGAATGATGGAGCGATAATACTTTGATCAAGTCCACTGATTGTGGCGTTTTGAATGAATAAAACATCCAACCAAGAACCGCCTGAGCGCGTTTGCTGCATCTCGAATCCCATGGCAAACATATGTGGGCTATCTACCCTATCTGATGTTTCAGCACCATTGGCATAGTTATATCCAAATCTGATTCCCTTGCGAGAACTCCAATCGTCAGCAGCAACTGCTGTGTTCATAATACCTAAGCCCAGAAGGCAGGTCATAATTTTAGTAATCATAATTTTTTTCCTTTTTTTATGAAATGGTGGAGATGGCGGGAGTCGAACCCGCGTCCACAATAAGTCCAATAGTAGTCGTTCACAAGTTTAGTTAATTTTTGCCGGGTTGTAATCCCAACCTTTCCACTCTGTGAAAATTAACAAAAGCGGGGTGATTAATCAACTGCCAAGCTAAACCCTCACCCTATCACAGTCAATATGTTTTGGTAGTTATAAGATACCGCTTACTACCCTGTTGCAGTATCTGCTCAAATTGGATAGAAGGTTTTGAGCGACCTCCCGATTAAGCAGCGAGTGCTAATTCGAAGTTTGCGTTATTGTTTGCAATTGTTGTTTTTGAACGATTAAGGATGTTCAATCCTACTTGCACTATTTCTCTTTCTTATCCTGTCGAAGCCGTTTCATCCCCTTAAATTCTAAATTGTTACAAACTGACGAATCTGCCTTGCTCATCGCCTTGCCAGTCTCCCTTCAATCTGATTCACACCTACTTTGTGTATGGAGTTCGTTGGAGACATTGAACTCGCGTTTATCCCTTTAAGTTTGTAACACTATCTCTTTGTATAACATAAACTATATCATACTTTATTATCTTTGTCTACTTTTAACTCTGAAAAATAGTCATCTACTTTATATTTTTTTATTAATTCTTTGAAGTCTGACTGATTAATTCCCAAATACCTAACTGCTTCTGCTTTAGTGCGCGAAGCAGAGTACACCCACTTCAGCATTGCGTCTTGAACTATTGAGTGCATTGAAGACCAGACTGGTAAACCAAATAATCTACCATCTAACACTTTAGATGCTAATTCTAACTTAAGACCAATTAATTCTTCTAAAGTTAACTGACTGATCATAATTTCAAATTCATCATTTGATCTATTTTCAAGTCTCAGTTTTTTAGATAAACTATAGTTTTTAGTTTTACCTTGTAGTCTACGTTGTTTCTTCCAACTCATAAAGCCACCTACCCACCCAGGGTAGCACATAAAATTTTGTTTTTATAATTTTAGACGATCTTTTTTAAAGAGGATCGTTATCTTCAGATTGAATTCCTGTATCAGCAAGTCCTGCATTGGTTGCTTTTCGTTCTTCATAATCGGGATTATCCGGCTCTGGTACAACAGCTTGAAGTTCTTCTTCAAACTCATCAAAATATAATTGAAGATTTGTTATTAAATAATCAGCGTAAAGATCTCGGTCATTTGGATCAAATAGACCGTTATAGGTTTTCTTAATAACATTTTCAATTTGTCTCATACTTCTCAGCGCTTCAACAGCACCAGTTCTATCTTCACCAGCAATAGCAAAGTCTTCAAGCTCTGCTTCTTCTTTTTCTTTTTCAGTGTCTACTTCGCTCTTTTCTTCTTCAGGTTTTTCCCTACCAATATCAATTCTTTTATTAGCATCAGGCGCATCGTCACCAATATTAACATCAATTACTTCCTCAATACCAACTGCCTCTTCACCAGGATCTTTATCTGGAGTAGCATTGAAGTTTGTATCAGAAACCTCAATTAAGTTTTGAATGGCATTTAGAATATGTGCCCTGTAAGATTTTCTTTGGTCGATAGAGGTTCTCAGCGATGTATATGCCTCTTCAAGTTCGGGCAAAATTTTCTTTAAATCACGACGCAAGAATGCAATACCAGTTGATTCATCACCCGTTCCCTCTTCAGCTTCTTTAAGAAGGCTACGAATAAGAGAACGCAGTTTTGCCTCTTCTGCCAAGATTGCTTTGGCTTTTGCTTCTTTTTTTTCTTTAATAATTTTAATCGCTCTACGAATTTGCTCTCTGAGCTTAATTTCTTCAACGAATTGTTGTCTATCAATCATCCTATAAAGACTCCTGCTTCTAATAAATAGTTTGCTATCTCTTCAACTTCACTTTGTTCTTTAGCTATTTTATATTTTGGTTCAGTCGGATATTCATTGGTATCGTCATCAGCATCACGAGTGCTCGGATCGTTTGTTCCAGGCTGACCTCTGACACCACGATCTTCTTCAAGCTCCTCGTCCTCACGGAAAATAGTGGGCTCTCTCTTGCCCTTTTTATCTTTTTTGCCAACGCCTATCGCAACATCACCACCAGCCATGGAAGATATCTCTTCAAGAGCCTCATCAACATCCATATTCTCCTCTATAACCTTCTCTAATAAATTAAAGATGTCCAGACCCTCCCCTATTTTATACAAAGCAGCAGGGTTTAAAGGAGGCGTGGCGTCGGTGCCGTCATCATAGTTAGGGCGCTCTTGATTGGTGTACGAATCACGACCAGCAAGATCATTCATTAAATTTTCGAGAGCTTTCTCTGATTTGCGTGCAATTTCTGGAACATGATAGGAAAATTCTTTTAAATCACCATCGGCAATTGCTTGTCGCATGTGTGTAGCGGAAATCGGCATACCAGCGTGTTTCGATCCTGTGGGATAAATAAAATCCTCTGCACGGACCTTGACAGGTGGCTCGGTAACGGTGATACCTTCACGATAATAGCGAGATCCAGGCTGATGTGATTTTGCAAACTTCACCGCTCGCTCGTAGTCACCACCTTTTGTTGAGGCTCCCATAGCAACAGCCATATTTCCGTCTTTCAACTCTTGTGGATCAATTTCTTGAACCAAATCATAAGCGTCAGCCATTGGATTTTCGTAGTCGTCGCCTTTTTTATTTTGACGCTTACGAGCACGAATAAGAGTTATGTTTGGACCCTCTGAAATTCCATATTCTTTCCAAGTTCGTACTGCTTCATCAAAACCAATACTAATTTTACCCTCAGAATCAGTTCGCTCTGAATCACCAATAATAATTGCAACTCGTTCTACAGATGGGTGGTCCAAATAAGATTTCACAAGATTATAGTGTCCAAGATGCGGTGGCTTAAACCCGCCTGGAATTATAACAAGGTATTTTTTGTCCTCGGGGTTGCTTGGCTCGTTTGTTACAGCACCCACTTCTGCACTGGAGGGATAATTAAAATATTTTTCTACCTCGTTGAGTTCTTGACTTTTAAGCGCTGGCACTTGACCCCTACCATATCGGAAAAGACCAAGAAGCTGGTTTACAGGAGCAAAATTACCTGTAAATTTGTATACTTGGTCGCCAATTTGGAAAACAAAACCTTCAACGGCTGTGTTTACATTATCATGGTGTTTAAGCTTCTTCAACTGCTGAAATAATATCTCATGTGCCTGTTCCGCACCTGGACCTGAATAATCACGGAGAGTTTTTATAGCATCAGCCACTTCTTTCTTTAATTTTTCTACCTGTGCTTCATTATCAAGAATATAAGCACTTTGTAGTCCACGAAGAAGTTCAACAGAGAAATCATGAATTGCGTCTTCGAGAGGATAAGTATATTTCTTAAGGAGAGCGGGACCATACTTTATAAATGCACTGATTTTTTGTTTTTCAGTCTTGGGCATACCTTTTGTAATCTGTGGAATACCCAAAGCACCGGGTTTGCGAAGAATTCGGTCAACAACTGCTTGTTTTAGATTATCAGCCAAATAAGCCAGCTTTTGATTAAGGTATTCTAATATATTAGCCTCTAAATACTCTCCAATGGTCATATCACCAGAAAAACCGGCTTTTTCCATCTTATTTAGGGCAATATTGAGGTCATAATCGCTGTCAAGCTTGTTTAGCTTAAGAACAGCAGTACGACGAACCTTAAAGTCTTCGTCTTGCAATATTTCTTCAAAACGATCAATAACCTTATCCAACGCAGCAGAATTGTTAGCTGTGTCCACAAGTTCTAACTGATTTGTCTCTTTATTATATTTTTTGTGTCCTGTTGGGTGAATTGAAAGCACATTTGCGTCATAATTCACAACATTTGAGGCACTTGGACCTTGAATTTCGGTATTATAGAAAACTTCGTCGTTTTCACCAAAGATAGCGTCTAACTCTTTGTCTGAGAGGGTCGCCAAAGCCATAGAATAGGCTCTGAAGGCGTCCAAGTAAACTTTGCGAACTTCGGGTCCGCCTTTAAACTCACGGGCAGCCAGGGTGCCAAAATCCATGCCACCTTTTGCCATATCGCCTTTGTTACGAGCCGCGCGAGCCTTGCCTTCAACATATCCTAAATAAATATTGTATCCGTCTGTCTTCTCGGTTCCTTCAATCTCTCCACGAGATGCAGCGGATAGGATTTTTTTAATATCATTAAATGATAAGGACGGGTCATTATATAAATGAGCCATCCCTCCGGCAACACCACCCATAATTAAACGTCCTTGTTTTCTTCTAAGATTGCAACTTGCTCTTCAAGAATAGCAACTCGCTCTTGTAAGCGTCTTGTTTGCTTTTTGATTTGACTAAGCTGCTCTTTAGCCATAGCCAGTCGTCTTTGTTCTGTTTGTGTACGAGGATTAATAGAAGATAAAGTTTCACCAAGGGCTTGGACATATTCTGTAAGTCCTACTTTGTGATTTGTACCTTCTTTAAGGTTGGTTAAGAATTTTCTCGTTAGAGCGTCGAAATCCATATTAATCCTTCTTTTTCGCCTTTGCCTTTGGGAGCGCTCTTGGCGCTGGTTTCACAACTGCCTTTGGTGCTGGTGCTGGCTTGACAACTGGCTTTGGCGCCGGTTTGACAGTTTCAACAACAGGAGCGGGCTCCGGTACGGGCGCGGGTGCAGCGTCCTCTAGTGGGTGCGAGCCTCGAACACCGGGAATTCCCAGTCTTCTTAAAAATCTTTTCTTTTTTGGTGATGCCATTTTCTATCTCCTTTTATGTGAATAATGTATCTTAGGTAACTTATGTTTTGATTTTACACAAGCCCATTTACCTTCAGAAAGCTTCTCTACCATGTGTTGATAAGCATTCTCAAGATTGGTGAAGGGATCATAAATTCGTGTTGAGTCATCCGACCAGACAACGATGTATTCATCAAAATCATTTTCATTTATTTTGTCCATCTCTTTTTGAGACTTTCAAATAACTCGCTTTGATACCATTGATCATTGGAGATAGCCTCCTCCACAACTTTTTCTTCTTCAGCCTCCTCAAGCTCTTTGTTTTCTCCTTGGAACCTAGCAGAATTTGTGATTTTGGCGTCTTGCGCCTTTTTCTTCTTTCTCTTCATCTCGGCTTGATCGGCATCATGCTGGGCTTGGATAGCATCGTAGTCAATCAGGTTTCCAAACTGATCATACGCCTGATACATATTTTCTTCAAGATCTTCTTCATCTTCGTTGATCTTAAGCTTATCAGCTTCACGACGGTCAGAATCACGAGGAGTATCACGCTTCTTGCGTTCTTCAATCTCTTCCTCTTCATTGACTTCCTCAACAGCTTCTTCTTGGACTTTTGGGTCATTATCGTCCTTATCTGCCCATGGTGGAACACCATCGCCGTCGCCATCAGGCTTTTTCCCGCCTTCGTTTAATTTTTCTGTAAGAGCAGCCACCACTTTTTTAGTGATTTCCTCTTTTAATTGTTCATAAGTCGCCATTTTATGACTATCTCCTGTAATATGTCTATAATTAGTTTCTTCAAGACCATTCTTCAATGAATCTTCCCAGTCGCGAAAGTAATAGCCGTTGCCTTTTAAATAGGCTTCGCCTTCCATAGCTCGCATATGGGCGTTTGTTTGGGCATACCCTGGTGTTGTCTCACCTGCGATCTCAGGATTAAGGTCTCCACGGCAATTTTGACTGTGGTGAACCAATTCGTGAGATAAAGAACGCAAAATGTCCTTTGGATGACGCTTATCAACAAAAACTACAATCTCTTCGGTCTCTGGATTGTAATATGCGGTCTTTCCAAGCACATTTTCGGCATTTTGAGGGTCGGAATCAAAGAAAATCGTCGGAGGGCGATTAAACCCCATTCTTTTCTGCACATAAGGCAGAAAGGATTTAAGGTATGGTCCCATATGGCTCATATCTTGCCCAGAACGATTTTTAACGATAATTTTCATAAAACGACCCCAAATGTACCAAAATACAATATAAATAGTGTCGAATATATCTTTAAATACTAAAAAACCCCGTTTTCACGGGGCTTTGTCAGAATCTGTAAGAAGTTCAAGGATTTTTATTGTATTGCGGGCTCCAAGGTGCAAAATGCCAATCCCACCGGCTTCTGTAAATGGTTTAACCTTTGTTTCAAAGTCATCAATCAAAACATTTGGTTTTCCATCCTCACTTTGGGCATATTTCCACTTATCATGAGCAAAATTGACTTTATCGGGGTTCAAACCAAGATTTTTCTCAACCCAAATGAGCTTTCCCTCTAAAGATTCGTTGTGACCTTGCTTATCCATTGGAGAAGTCAAAATATCGGGGTCATATTGTCGGATGTAAGCCCATAATTGTTTACCACCGGGCTGCCATTCAAGGTTTGCCCAAAAGTCTACATCATCATGGGCAATTTTGTACATGTATTTGGTTGCAGCCGATGACTTTCCAGGTGAAAACTTCTGAATATCTTCAACTGTGACATAATTTCGCCCTAAATCCTTAATAACTTTCGCTGCAAGCTCTGGATTTTTGGGATTTTCACTTGATAGCTCGCGATTAATTGCTTCAATCGCCCCTTTTTCAAAGTTACACAGCACTCCGTCCATGTCACAATAAATTTTATACGGATAATTGCTCATTTTTTTCACCTACTTTCGATAAAACATGCAAACTAACGACAAGAACCTCTTTTTCCCGCCCTAAAAGCGATAAATTACTTTTTGATTTGGTAATTTCGTTGATTCTTGCCAGTGCTACGGATCTCGAACCTCTTTTTTCTAAATATAGTTCGGAAATTATTCCGATTTTCTTCTCTTGCTTATAACCATTCGGTCCAAGCTCGGACCATTGAACTAAATCACCAACATCAAGCCGTTCCATTGATTTGATTCCAAAGGGTTCTTCATTTAATGGTGTTTTGGTTGAACTCATGGCTTATTTTTTTTAGTGCCCTTCCTGATACTTGGGTATCTCTGGCTTTTTAATACAATAACTAGTGCCAACACAACTCCCATGGACGCATTTTGCGCAAACTCACCACATTGTTTAGCTTTTTTAATGGTTTTTTTAATTTTTTCTTTAATCATATTGCCCAACTGCCCAGTGCATATAAGACATTAAGCACTGCACTTTGTGTTTTTCATATCGCTCTTCATCAAACTTGATCCCAAGCCGCTTTGCAAGGCGCTTGCCGCGCTTCCAAGCTTCATACTCCTCTTCAACAAGAGAAATGCGATAATTATCCGTTCGGTTTTTACGACCATCATAGCCACAGGCAGCGTGAGCAGGGAACTCTTTTTGGAACTTAGTCCAGTTTTCGCGAATCAAGGCGTGACCACATTCGTGGAGAAGTCCATAAAGTTTTTTCTCGATACCCTTTCTGGAACAAATGTTAATTTCTTTAACATCTGACATACAAACGTCTTGCATGTCTGGTCCCTCATGGACCTCATAGCCAAGACGACTTTCTGCGTACTCCCACACAGCACAATAACCAGCGAAAAGATCTTGTCTATCAACCATAACGACTCCCTTACATTATTAATATACCATAACTTTCAAAGGTTTGTGTCAAGGAAATGTCAAGAATTAATCTTTTTTTCTAATTCTTCAATTTGTTTTATAATGCTTGCGTATTCACGCAGATTACCATTGCGTTGAAATTGCATTGCCCGTTCTTGCAGCGTAGCTATTTTCTTTGTAATCTTATTTTCTTTTCTTTTATTTAAAAAATCAGTAATAAATTTCATTATGCAGCGCTCTCCAAAATAATCTTGCGGTAACGAAGGAGTGCAAGCTCCTTGTGTTTTGCCTCAATCATAATATCAAAGTCATTACCATAGTCGTTCAGAGGCGTCAATACATAATCAGAGTGAGCCTGGGGCTTAATCTTGGGGTTGTTGTATTCCTCAGAGCGAGACTCGGCGTAATGAACAACGGGTTTGATGTCACCCCATGTAGACAATGCCATCTCAAGTGCCTCTTGTTCTGTCTGACCGCCAGGGTGAAGCATGTGATGGTGATAGTCAAACACAATAGGAATACCAATACGCTTGTAAACGCTTTCGTATAGTTCCTCTGTAGAATACAAAGAAGCTTTGTCATCGTTCTCAACTGTCAAGCGAGAGCGGACAGACTCTGGAAGTCGTTCGAAGTTGCGACAGAAGTTATCAAGTGCGAATGGCTTATCTCCATAAGCAGCACCAACATGAATATTAAGTTTTGCGTATGGTGTCCGAGGCAAACCAATCATATCAAACACTTTAGCGTGAACAGACAAATCGGTCTCAGTAAGCTTATATACTCGCTCTTTGGGCGAGGCAAGTTTATTAAACGGACCTGGATGAGCAGTCAATCGCATGTTATGTTGTTTGGCAAACTCACCAATACGTTTGCAGTGGTAGGAAATCATCTCGTAGTCTGGGAGATCCTCCATCTCATACTCGGAAGCCCAAGGAAAAATATTGGAGGATAGACGATAAAAATAAATATCGTGAGCTAAGTTCCAATGTAAGATGCGATGTAAATCTTGTACATTTTGTAGTGCAAGTTCTGAAGCGTAGGCAATTCCCTTAGCATCGTATGTCTTGCGAATCATAGTACGATTTGTTGTAATCCGTTTGCTCTTTGGACGCTCAGAGAACCCCATATTAATACAAGCATAACCAAAATTCTTCACAATACCTCCTAAGTACATCTATAATTTAGCATATATACAAAGGCTTGTCAAGCACTAATTGTACTTTTTTCTTAAATAATTTAAAATATTTAATACTTCTTGCTCGTTGTAATGCATTCGCTGTGAAGGCATGTTGCCATATCCGTTAAGCACATTCGCGATTAAATCGCTGTCTTTTTTCTTTTGTTTTTTTGTTTTCGCAAAGTTTGACTCCCATCCCTTTCCTTTTCCCACCTGCCCCTGGCCAAGGTGGG
>UEXM01001512.1_pt1 | contig 19123 bp, 17 predicted proteins | sample 1796661 | NCBI WGS metagenome assembly UEXM01 (sample SAMEA4772469, study PRJEB27181) | metagenome | reverse complement strand
CTTCTCGTTCTTTACCTGTTCAGCTTGGCAGGGCCGCAATGGCTTGTACTTGGAAGACCTGTGTGTTGAACCGGAAGCGCGCGGGGCAGGGGTTGGTAAGGCTCTATTGGCGAAACTGGCGGCCCTTGCCGTGGACAGTGACGGCGGCCGTTTCGAATGGAGCGTGCTGGACTGGAATACTCCGGCCATGGACTTCTATCAAAGCCTGGGAGCGCAGCCCCAATCAGAATGGGTTCGCTACCGGTTGGACGGTGAAGCGTTAAAAGCGCTGGCCAACATCGCCGGCTAGCGGCCTTGGCGTCTGCGACGAGTGGTGCTGCTGGCTTATCCGGCTGATAGACTGCGCCGCTTTCTGCCTCGATGGTAAGTGCTTACTGGCTCCCTGTCGGGTATAACCGAAATCTCAGCCGCTGAATGTTGCCGCTATGACCGAATCCCGATTCCGCCGCCCCTCCTTGCTGGATGCTCTGCTGCCGATTGTAGTACTGGTGGGGTTACTGGGCTCGGCGGTTTATCTGTACGGCGATAGTGCCTCCTCCGGTCCCAACCAGATTGCCTTGCTGGTCTGTGCCGGCCTTGCCTCATTGATCGCGTTTAAAAATGGCCTGACTTGGCGGGAAATCGAAACCGCCATGATCAAGGGTATCTCGGTGGCGTTGGGTGCGGTGCTGATTCTGCTCAGCGTGGGGGCACTGATCGGTACCTGGCGGCTGGCAGGCATCGTGCCTTCGCTCATTTATTTCGGCCTTGAGTTGATGAATCCGGCCCTGTTTTATGCCGCCGCCTGTCTGATCTGCGCGATTATCGCCCTGAGTATTGGCTCCAGTTGGACTGTGGCGGCCACCGTGGGGGTGGCGCTGATCGGAGTGGCCAGCGGGCTGGGGTTGTCGTTGCCAGTGGCGGCCGGAGCAGTGGTCTCCGGTGCCTACTTTGGTGACAAGATTTCTCCGCTGTCTGAGACCACTAATCTGGCACCGGCGGTGGCGGGTTCGGAACTGTTCGAGCATATTCGCCTGATGCTGTGGACCACGGTGCCCTCCATTGCCATCGCTTTGCTGATTTTTTTGGTGATGGGGTTGAATGCAGACGTTGCCGGCGACACCGTGGGCCGAATGGCCCCGCTGCTACAGGGGCTGGAAAGCCAGTTTGATATTTCCTTGCTGCACCTGATTCCATTGCTGGTGTTATTGGTGCTGGCGCTCAAGCGGATGCCGGCCTTACCAGCGATTTTTCTGGGCGCGTTACTGGGCGGAATCTGGGCCCTGATGTTTCAGCCGCAGGCGATTGCGGTGCAAGCTGGCGAGCCCGCACCTGGCTGGGTGGCGTCTTTGAAAGTGGTCTGGCAGACCTTTTACCAGGGCATCACCGTGGAAACCGGCGATGCCACTTTGAATAACCTGCTGTCTGGCGGCGGCATGGCGTCCATGCTCAATACCGTGTGGCTGATTATCTGTGCGATGACCTTTGGTGCAGTGATGGAGCACGGAGGGTTTCTTGCTCGCTTAATCGAAGGTCTTCTGGGGGCAGTTAAGGGCGCAGCGGGGTTGATCGCCGCCACTTTGGCGACATGTTTTGGCAGCAATATTCTTACTGCTGACCAGTACATCTCTATCATTATGCCTGGCCGGATGTTCCGTGAAGCCTACGCAAAACAGGGCCTGGCGCCAGTAAATCTGTCCCGTGCGCTGGAGGATGGTGGCACTATCACCAGCCCGCTTATCCCTTGGAACACCTGCGGTGCCTACATGCAATCGGTATTGCTGGTGCCGGTGACAGATTATCTTTTCTACGCGTTTTTTAATCTGATCAATCCGGTGTTGGCGTTGGTTTATGCCTGGCTGGGGGTCAAGGTGCTGCGGTTAGCGCCCCCTCAAGAGGTGTATAAAACCGGATCGCCATGAGTAAAAAGAAAAGGCGGCCTGGCCGCCTTTTCTTTTAAACGCTTTGCGCATGAAGCGTGCTGCGTTTACTGCTATGGCAGTAACGATTCCAGTTTCAATTGTTCGTCAAAGGTTTCCCTTTGCCGCACCACAAAGGCCTGATCGCCATCCACCATGACTTCGGCGGGGCGGTTGCGGCTGTTGTAGTTGCTGGCCATGGCGAAGCCGTAGGCGCCGGCACTGCGCACGGCCAGCAGGTCGCCGGTCTCCAGTGCCAGGGCCCGGTCCTTGCCGAGGAAGTCGCCGGTTTCGCACACTGGCCCGACAATGTCCCAGCTGCGGCAGTCCGCCTCGTGGGGTTTTACCGGCACAATGTTCTGCCAGGCAGAGTAGAGGCTGGGGCGAATCAGATCGTTCATGGCGCCGTCGACGATGGCGAAATTTTTGTGCTCGGTGGGCTTCAAAAACAGCACTTGAGTAACAAAAATTCCTGCATTGGCAGCAATGGAGCGGCCTGGTTCGATGTGCACGGGAAGCTCGCCGGGAATGTGCTTGAGCAAGGCCTGCACATAGTCCGAGCGATCCGGGGGTGTTTCGTCGTCGTAGGTCACGCCTAGACCGCCACCCAAATCCAAATGATGAATCTCGATGCCGTGCTCTTGCAGCTGGGCCAGCAGTTTCAATACCCGCTCCAAGGCCGCTTCGAATGGATCCAGTTTGGTGAGCTGGCTGCCGATATGGCAATCGATGCCCAGTATCTTGATGTGCGGTAAATCAGCGGCTCGTTGATACAAGGCCGGGGCTTTAGTGATGTCCACGCCGAACTTGTTGTCTTTCAAACCTGTGGAAATATAGGGGTGGGTCTGGGCGTCCACATCCGGGTTCACGCGGATGGCGATTGGCGCTTCCCGGTCCAGCTCGCCAGCCACCAGATTCAGCAATTCCAGTTCCGCGGCGGATTCCACGTTAAAACAGTGGATGTTGGCTTTCAGGGCGGTGGCCATTTCGTGGGCGGTTTTGCCGACTCCGGAGAAAACAATTTTGTCTGGATCACCCCCGGCACGCAGCACCCGTTCAAGTTCGCCACCGGAAACAATGTCGAAACCAGCGCCGGCCCGGGCCAGTACATTCAGCACCGCCAAATTGGAGTTGGCTTTGACCGCGTAGCACACCTGGTGAGGATGGTCGCCGAACGCTTCATCGAACGCCAAATAGTGACGCTCCAACGCCGCCCGGGAATACAGATAGAGCGGTGTACCGAAGCGGTCCGCCAGTTGTTCTACCGGCAGCTCTTCGGCAAACAGTTCTCCGTCGCGGTACTGAAAATGATCCATGATTAGTCCTGTGCTGACGCGTCGGCGTCGTCTTTATCTTGGGTGTCGTCACTATCTGCGTTGGTTTGTGTCGGCCCGGCGTTGCTGGCCGGCGTTGACGCATTGCGCTCTTGGTCAAAATACAGCGGGCCTTTTTGGCCGCAGCCGGCCAACAGCAGGAACAGTAACAGGCTGAATATGCGCATAGGGGGCTCCGTTTGCTGGGGGAGTATAACGGTTCGCGACTCTGGAGGTAATGCAGGGGGGTGTCCGATAACGCCGCTTGAGAAAAAACAGATCAGGTCTACTATCGGTTCATAGTCTGCGTAATGTGGACCCATTTCTGTTGATTTTTTCGCCCCTTCCGCATGAGTGTCCAATGTGTGCCTGAATGATTTCGGCATTATGGACCCGTGCTCGTGTGGGGCGTTTTACGTTAAGGAGAAAACCATGGCGCTTCCCGTCATTACTGTGTCTCGTCTGGATGTTGCCCGTTTGGAGGCGCTGCTGTCCGATGTGGATGGCGAAGTGGCCGATGGCCTGGAGGAAGAGTTGTTGCGCGCCACGGTGGTTGAGCCAAAGGATATGCCGGCGGATGTGGTCACCATGAATTCGCGGATTCGTTGCCGGGAGCAGGCCCGTGGCCGGGAGATGTGCCTGACGCTGGTGTATCCGCACGATACTGGTCCGCAGCGGGTGTCGATCCTGGCGCCAGTGGGTGCGGCGTTGCTTGGGCTATCCGTGGGCCAAAGCATCGACTGGCCGGCACCCAATGGCAAAACCTTGAAGTTGGAAATTCTTGCCGTGGAATATCAGCCACAAGCCAATGGTGAGGACCTGGGCGGCGAATAACTCGGCCCTAGCCGCCTGTTCAACAGCAAAGCGGAAAGAGTGAAGCTCCCGCCTTGCTGTCGCCCTGCTTAGGTGTTGTCCAGTGCCTCGCGGGCACGGGCCACCGCGGCGCGGACCTGGTCGGGAGCGGTGCCGCCGATGTGGTTACGGGCGCTCACGGAGCCTTCCAGGGTCAATACTTCGAACACGTTGTCTTCGATTTGATCGCTGAATTGCTTCAGTTCCGACAAGGACATGTCGCCCAAATCCTTCTTCTTTTCTACGCCATAAGCCACCGCCTTGCCGACGATCTCGTGGGAGTCGCGGAAGGCGATGCCCTTGCGTACCAGGTAATCGGCCAGATCGGTGGCCGTGGCGAAACCGCGGCGGGCCGCTTCGCGCATCACTTCACGGTTGGGTTCCAACGCAGGGATCATGTCACCGAAGGCGCGCAGGCTGCCTTTTAAGGTATCCACGGCGTCGTACAATGGCTCTTTATCTTCCTGGTTGTCTTTGTTGTAGGCCAGTGGTTGGCTCTTCATCAGCGTTAGCAGGCAGATCAGGTGGCCGTTGACGCGGCCGGTCTTGCCTCGTACTAGTTCAGGCACGTCCGGGTTTTTCTTCTGCGGCATAATGGAGCTGCCGGTGCAGAAGCGGTCGGGCAGGTTGATAAAGTTGAACTGGGCGCTGGTCCACAGCACCAGCTCTTCGCTGATCCGGGACAAGTGAGTCATGGTCAGTGCAGCCATCGCGCAGAATTCAATGGCGAAATCCCGGTCGCTCACTGCATCCAGGGAGTTTTCGCAGACGCCGTCAAAACCGAGAAGCTCGCAGGTGCGCTCCCGGTTAATCGGGTAGGTGGTGCCGGCCAGGGCGGCGGCCCCCAGCGGCATGCGGTTAACCCGTTTCTTGCAGTCCAGCAGACGTTCCCGGTCGCGTTTGAGCATTTCGAACCACGCTAGCAGGTGATGCCCGAAGGTCACCGGCTGGGCTGTCTGCAAGTGGGTGAAGCCAGGCATGATGGTGGCGGCTTCGCGCTCGGCCAGGTTAAGCAGGCCTTGCATGAGGTGCAGGAACTGTTCTTCCAGAATCAGCAATTCGTCACGTAGCCACAGGCGGATGTCGGTGGCTACTTGGTCATTACGCGAACGCCCCGTGTGCAGCTTCTTGCCGGTGATGCCGATCTTGTCGGTGAGTCGGGCTTCGATGTTCATGTGCACATCTTCCAGTGCTACGGACCACTGGAACTCGCCTTTTTCGATTTCCAGCTGAATTTCACGCAGGCCCACAATAATGGCGTCGCGCTCCTCATCGGTGAGCACGCCCACTTCCGCAAGCATGGTCGCATGAGCCTGAGAGCCGTAGATGTCCTGACGGTACATGCGCCGGTCGAAGTTCACACTGGCAGTGAATTCTTGCACGAACTGGTCGGTGGACTCGCTGAAGCGGCCGCCCCAGAGTTTGTTCTGCTGCTTGTCAGTCATCGTACTTGCTCAACGCTTGGTTTGCGGGGGCGTAAGTATAGCAGGGGGAGACTATTCCTTGGGAGTAGCGGTTCATTCAGGTATAACATATTCATAATTAGGCCTTTTTCCGTATCAAAGGAGTGCGCGCGTGGCCACTGATGTCCCGGCAAATAACAGTTTTCTGCCCGACTTGTGCAGTACCCGTGCCGTGTTGGTGGTGGTGGTGGTGGCCGAGCTGATGGCGCTGGTGGTGACCCTGGTGGCCACTTACTACGACGGGTTTAGTGTTGGCCGGCTGGCGATTACCTCTCTGTTTGTGCAGTGGGTCGGGCTGACCTCCGCTGCGCTGGTGTGCCAGTTGCGTAACCGGCTGAACCGGTTGCCGCCGGCCTGGACCTCTATCGCGGTGGTCTTGCTGGTGGCCGCGGGGACCTTGCTGTTCAGCGTATTGGCGCGGCTCATCATGGCCTGGGTCAGCGGTGGTGCATTGGAAATGGAGGTGTGGTCCACGGGTATTCTGGTAAACGGATTGATAGCAGCAATTATTGCCGGCCTGGTCATGCGCTATTTCTATGTGCAAGAGCAGCTGCGACAAAAGGGCCAGGCGGAATTGCAGGCGCGCATTCAGGCACTGCAGTCACGAATTCGTCCCCATTTTCTGTTTAACTCCATGAATATTATTGCCAGCCTTATTGCGGTGGACCCGGAGGGGGCGGAACAGGTGGTAGAAGATCTATCGGTGTTGTTTCGTGCCAGCCTTAAAAACAGCGGTAATGAGGCTTCTCTGGAAGAAGAGTTTGAACTGTGCAGGCGCTATATTCACATCGAAAAGTTGCGTATGGGGGAGCGTTTGCAGGTGGAATGGGACATCCAGGTGGATACAAAATCCGTGAAGATTCCGTTATTAACCTTGCAACCCTTGCTTGAAAATGCCATTTATCATGGCATCCAGCCATTAGCTGCGGGGGGGCTGGTGACAATACGTGCCCTCCTCGACAATGGTAATTTGGTGTTATCGGTGAGTAATCCCAAGCCGGAAGGCGACGGACATCACAAAGGCAACCGCATGGCACTGGAAAATATACGTCATCGGCTGGAAGCCCTGTACGGTGATGATGTGGCGGTGGAATCCCGCCCGCAACAAAAACAATACGAGATCGAAATTCGATATCCGCTGCAATAAAAGGATGGGACTTATGCGGGTACTTGTCTGCGACGACGAGCAACTGGCTCGCGACCGGCTTAAGCGGCTGGTCGACAAGATCGAGAACACCGAGGTGGTGGCTGAGGCGGCCAATGGCCGTGAAGCCATTATTGAAGCCCAGTCCTGCAGGCCGGATGTGGTGTTGATGGATATTCGCATGCCGGAAATGGATGGCATGGAAGCGGCGGAGCATCTGAGCAAGATGGATAATCCGCCAGCACTGATTTTTTGTACCGCCTATGACGAGCACGCGCTGCAGGCGTTTCGTGTGCATGCGGTGGATTACCTGCTCAAACCCGTTAATGCGGCTGACCTAACCACTGCGCTCACCAAGGGGAAAACGCTCAATCGGATTCAGCTGGCAGAAATCAGCGATGATGTAAGTGAAGAGAAACCTCGCCGTCGAGGCCATATCAGTGCTCGTACTCACCGGGGGCTGGAGCTGGTGCCGGTGGATGATGTGCGTTACTTCCTGGCAGACCAGAAATACGTGACGGTGTGCTTTAGCGAAGGCGAAGTGTTGATTGATGAAACCCTGAAAGAACTGGAAACGGAATTTGGTGATCAGTTCGTGCGCATCCACCGCAATGCCTTGGTGGCGCTGAAGTTTATTGAAGGGATGGAAATGGCCACCGCGGGACACCATCAAGTTCGCCTGCGCGGAGTGGACGAGCGCCTGACCGTGAGTCGGCGCCATGTAGCGGGCTTGCGGCGCGTGCTGCAGAGCCTTTAACGGGCACCAGCTAAAGGGTACTTGGCGTAATGTAAGGTTTGCACGGCTTACTAGCCTTGAGTCGGTTCAATTGAGCAATGAATTGAACCGCAACGAATAACAAAAACAGGACTTTCGCCACTAAAAAAGTTTCTCCTTCTAACGGGTGCGGTTGGGCTCAACCGTCGTGCCCGGCCCACCCTGCCCGTTACCGGCTTCATTGTACGGCAATGTGAAAGCTTCCATCCCCATGGCCGCCACGGCCCCTCGGAAACCCCATTCGTGTGGGCAGCGCCAGCCTTTAGGCCGCCGCTCCCTGCGGCGGGAATACCGAGCCTCATCTGCTGGATTATCAATTCCAGAACTCCTTTTGGGTGCAGGCGGCGTTTGCTGTGGTTTTATGCGGCATCTGAAAACATCAGGGACAAGCTCCCGGCTGCAAGCAACTACACGGTTTGGCGGTTTGAATGTGTCAAGCATCGGGAGCGCCCAGAGTTTGGATGCGGCCCTAGTCGTTAAAATAGCAATAATCTGACCGTCCTATTGCAACTTGCCGCTTGCAGCTTGAGGCTTTTTAAACTGATAGACTGGCAACCCAATTCACTGCCCTCAGGATGCTCTATGTCCCGCGAAATCTTGCGTATCGCTACCCGTTCCAGCCCGTTGGCTATCTGGCAGGCCGAGTATGTTCAGCAGCGCCTGGAAAGCCTGCATGAGGGATTGCGCGTGGAGCTGGTGCGAATCAAGACCCAGGGAGACAAGATTCTCGATACCCCGTTGGCCAAGATCGGAGGCAAGGGACTGTTCGTTAAGGAGCTGGAAGAAGCGATGATGGACGGGCGCGCGGACATTGCCGTGCACTCCATGAAGGATGTGCCCATGGAATTGCCACCGGGTTTCGCGTTGCCGGTGATTTGTGAGCGAGAAGATCCCCGGGACGCTTTTGTCTCCAACACTTTCGATAGCCTGTCTTTGCTGCCCCATGGTGCCTGCGTGGGGACCTCTAGCCTGCGCCGCCAGGCCCAGGTAAAAGCCAATCGCCCTGATTTGGTCGTCAATAGCCTGCGTGGTAACGTGCAGACCCGGCTGGGCAAGCTGGATGCGGGGAATTTCGATGCCATTATCCTCGCCGCAGCGGGCCTTAAGCGCCTGGAAATGCACGATCGCATTCGTTATGAAATGCCCCCGGAAGAGTCGCTCCCCGCAGTGGGGCAAGGCGCCGTGGGCATCGAGTGTCGTGAGGACGACACGAGTACCATCGCGCTACTGTCACCACTGAGTGATGTGGATACGTGGGATCGAGTGGTGGCCGAACGGGCCATGAACCGGCGCCTCGAAGGGGGGTGCCAGGTGCCGATTGCGGGTTTTGCTCTGCTTGAAGACGGCCAGTTGTGGCTACGTGGCTTGGTGGCAGAAGAAGATGGCAGTCGAGTATTGCGCGCAGAAGGATCCGCTCCCCGCGGTCAGGGCGCGGAACTGGGTATCGATATTGCTGAGCAGTTATTGGCCCAGGGCGCGGATGAAATTTTGAAGGCCTTGTACGCTCGCCAATGAACGATCAAGGTCGACAGCAACGGGTTATCGTCACCCGCCCTGAGGGCCAGCAGCAGCGGCTAATGGCCCTGTTGGTTGAGGCAGGGTATCAGCCACTTCACCAGCCGGCACTGGTTATCGAGCCGGTGACAGTGGATGGCCCTATGCAGCGTATTCTGATGGAGCTGGATGGTTATCACGCGGTGTTTTTCGCCAGTGTGAATGCTGCCCGCTTGGCTCTGTCGGCTATGGCTGATCTGTGGCCCCAGTGGCCCGTTGGGGTGCACTGGTTGGCTGTGGGCCGAGCTACTGCAGCAGAGCTGGAGGCTTGGCACTTGCCTGCCACTGTGCCTAAGCAAGGGTTTAATACCGAAGCGGTGTTGGCGTTGCCTTGTCTGCAGCAGCTGGTTGAGAAACAGGTTCTAATTTGCCGGGGTGATAGCGGCCGTGAATTGTTGGCGCAAACTCTGCAGTCCCGAGGGGCAAATGTGGAGGCGCTGGCCTTTTACCACCGCAAGGCCGCACACCCAATTCGCATTCCTGCAGAGACCGATTGGGTGATGATTACCAGCGTACAGGGTTGGCAGGCGGTCGGAGCGTCGGTACCCGCGTACTGTGGGGTGGTGGCTGCCGGAGAACGCGTGGCCGAGGCGGTGCGCGCTGGGCATGCCGGCGAAGTGTGTGTAGCCGCCAGCGCCCACGATGAAGACATGTTATCTGCTCTTGCCGTGGGTGCTGGCAAAGGTTGAGGAGAGAGATAAACGGTTATCAGGGCGTAAAAGGGCTTACAGGCCTTTTTTTCCCTGCTGGTAACGGTAATGATTGGACAGCGATGGACGGTCACTTTAAGGTTTTTGCAATGAGATTGGGTATCGCCACGCTGAAAGCGCTGCGCGTTTGACTGTTACGCCCGCCTTGCCTATGACAACAACGGAGCTGATATGACGCAGGATCGTCCTTTTTCCCGCCAAACTGGGGTAAGCCTTCTGGCTGTGCTGCTTGTATTGGTGGTGCTAGCTGCACTTGGCGCTGCTGGCTGGTGGGGGTGGCAGGAGTTCACCCGGCTGAAGAGCGAAAAGAGTGGCCTTGCCGATCAGGTGGCGACAGTGAAAGGTGAGCTAACCCGTCAGCAGCGCGAAGTACAGGCGGCATTATCTGACTTAGAAAAACGGCAGTCCAAGCTGGGTGCGCAGATGAACAGGGACCGCGCCGCCTTGACCGATATAAAAAGCGGTGGCCAGCGGCTGTGGTTGATTAATGAGGCCCGCGCACTGGCTAGTCTGGCCAGCCAGAGACTGTTGCTTACCCAAGATGCGTTGGCTGCTCGCCGTTTGTTAAAGGCTGCGGATCAGACCTTGGCTCGCCTAGATGATCCTGCCGTGTTGCCGGCCCGTAAAGCATTGGCCCTGGATATGGAAATTCTCAGTGGCGCCAGCCAAGTGGATGTGCAGGGCATGGTGTTGCGTCTGGGCGCTTTGCGAGAGCTGGTAGCCGAATTGGCGGTGCCCACAGAAGCCTCGCCCGCGGAGCGGTCCGAGCCGGACGGAGATCAGAGCTGGTGGCATGATGTGATGGACCGGATGCCGGTAACCGTGCGCCGCCATGAAGGTGCTGTACCACTGCCATTGTCGGGGGAGCAGGCCGCACTGGTGCGTTTGACCCTGGACGGCAGCTTGCAGCAGGCGCAGCTTGCATTGATGCAAGGGCGTGCGGAAGCCTATCGGCAAGCGGTTGAAAACGCCCAGTCGACGCTCAAGCAATGGTTCCGGAGTGATGATTCCCGTACCGCCCACATGCAGAGCACCCTGAAGGCGATGGGCGGCGCCAACGTGGCCCAGGCTTTGCCGCAGATCGGTAATGGACTGGCGGCCATAGAAGCCCTGAAACGCAAGGAGGGCGACGCATGAAAAAAGTCGTCCTGCTGATTATTATTGCGCTGGTCGCCGCGTTGGCGCTGGGGCGTTGGATGGCAGCGGATTCCGGTTATGTGCTGATTATCCGCGACACCATGTCAGTGGATACTACTCTGGGATTTGTGGTCCTGATGGCCTTGCTGGCTGCGGTGGCACTGGTGGTGCTTACGTTGCTGGGTAATACGGCCTGGAACCTCATGGAGCCAGTCCGCGCGACTCGCCGCTGGAAGAAAAAGGTGGCTGAACGTCGCTTGCGAAGCGGTTTCCTGCAGCTGGTGGATGGCGAGCTGGAAAAGGCCGAGCGCTTGTTGGTAGCGGCTGGCGAAGAAGGCGACTGGCCATTGGTCGCCTGGTTGTTAGCGGCGGAAGCGGCTCAAGAGCAGGACAAGGTAGATGCTTCGCAGCAGTACCTTGAGCAGGCTGGCGCTGACCGCCGAGGTAGGCTGGTGGCGGGCCTGATGAAAGCCCGCTTTGCACTGGATGAGGGTTATCCGGAACAGGCCCGTAGTGAATTGAAGGTGCTGGCGGACATGGCGCCGCGCAACAAGCGTATCCTCAAGACTTACGCCGAAGTGCTGGAAAGCCAGAAAGACTGGCAAACGCTGTGCGGCCTGATGCCACGATTGAAACGCGCCTTTGGCGAAGCCAATCAGGCCCGCCGTGAGCGTAAAGTCTGGTTGGCCTGGCTGCAAGAAACCGCCCGCAAGCCGGGTTTTAACGATGCAGATACTCGCCGTGAAGAGCTGCGAAAGTTGTGGAAAGATGTGCCGGTGCAACTAAAAAACGACCCGGCCATGGTAGCCCGTTACGCTGGGTTTTTAGCCCAGTTGGGTGGCGGTCGTGGTGCTCTGAATCTGGTCCGCGAGCAACTGGATAACCGGTGGGATGATCGCTTGCCACCGGTGCTGGAAGCCATCGACGATATTTCCCCCGATGACCTGTTACAGGTATTGGAAAAGTGGCTGGCAGAACGGCCGGGTAATGCGGCGGTTTTGATCACCGCCGGACGTGTTGCGTTGAAGGCGCGCCTGTGGGGTAAGGCTCAAGGTTTCTTTGAAGCTGCGGCGAATTCCAGCCAGAGTGCCACGGCCTTGGCAGAATTAGCGCGGCTGTACCGGGCACTGGGGGATACCAGCAAAGCCATGTCCGCCTTCGACCGGCGTTTGGCTCAGCTTGAAGGGGATCTTCCTGCCCTGCCACTGCCTGATAAAAGCGTGCAGTAGTGTGAGATGTCGTTTTGTCGGGTTACGCCGCTACGCGGCTAACACGACCTACAAAAACCGCAGCACCTTGTAGGTCGTATTAGGCCGAAGGCCGTAATCCGGCAACGCATTAGAGGATGCAGGCAAGCCCCCCTTCAATTAATGGTGGTGGCGATCTCTGCCGCCACGGCCTGCCAGCCCTGATCCAGTGTTCTTATCAGGTTGGCATAGCCGCCGTTCTCCAGTGCGGCTTCCCATTGAATGCGGCCTTTTGCCATTTCTCCGTTGTTCCCTGCCAGAGTCCATCGCCCGCTAATAACCGCGGCATCCCTGTCTTCGCCCTGCAGCCCTTGGAAGCGGGTCAGCTCCACGGTGAGAGTTTGCTCATCACCGGTGGTCATGCGGGCTTCCAGAGCGCGCTGTAACTGCGTGGCCAAGGGCTCGGCCCAGCGATGGTGGCGGGCCACCTGTATTTCGCTGTCGCTGAGTTGCATCACAATACCGCCCCGGGTCAGGTAGTTAGCCAGCACCACCTTTATGGTGAGCGGTGAATGCGCGGATTGCGTGGCAGAAGGCAGCAAATAGCTCGGCGCCGATGGTTGGGGGGCGTGGCTGCAGCCCCACAGTCCGGCGAGAATAGCGGCGATGGCGAGCAGACGGATCATTGTGCGCCTCGGGGTTGGGGGTCGGTGGTTGGGTGACGCTGGAAAATCAACGCATTGGGCTGTTCGTTCAAGGTGTCCAGCAGAGGCTCGGCGCTGTCTAGCAAGCGGTTCAGTTTCTGCAGGGTCCCTTGCAGCTCCTGGTAGCCATCGCCCCCGGATTGCCAGCCTTGTAACGTGGCGTCCAGTGCATTCAGGTTGCTGGAAATTTGCTGTGGCAACGTGTTGAGTGCTGGGTCAGCCAGCAAGGATTCAATACGCCCAGTCACGCCGGACAAGTGTTTAAGATTGTTATTGAGGTTGTCTGCCATGTTCTTTATGGGCAGTTCATTCAGTGTTTCCAGCAACGCATGGAGCTGGTCTTCTAATTTACTCAAGCCGCCGCTGCCCACGGACGGCATGACTGGCACGGAGTTATAGGTTAGAGAGGTATCCGAAGTGGGTGCGTTTTGGTGGAACGCCAGCTCCACAAACAACGAGCCCGTTAGCAGGTTGCCGGCTTTGAGGCTGGCGCGAAGGCCATTGTGAACCATCTGGCTGATTTCTTCTTTCCAGGTGGTTAACGCGATGTTGGATTGTCGATTGACCCGTTGCGGTTCCAGGCGGATTAGCACTGGGATCGGGTTGTCGGTCATGGCACTGGGGCCATGCTCGCCAAAAGCCCAGGGGACTTGTTCCACAGTGCCAACGCGGATGCCGCGGTATTCCACGGGGGCGCCTGCTGTAAGCCCGCGCACACTGCGTTCAACCAGCAATACGTAGTCCAAGGTCTGGGTATAAAGCGCTCGCCGGGCGCTTTCCTGGCTGTTATGCAATTTGAATTGGTGGCCATCCTCCACCGGTGCGCCGGTGGCCATGCTGGCGTCGGGCACGGAAAAAGAAATGCCTCCACCAAGCAGCGCTTCTAGCGAGCTGAGCTGGGCTTGAAAGCCCCTGGCATCCAGCTGGAAGCCGATGCCAGAGACTTTCCAGAAACGGCTGCTCTCGCTGACCAATACATCGTAGGGTTTTTCGATGAAGAGACGGTGGCGGAATAGTTTGGCTTGGCGATCAAATTGGGTTTCGACCACCCGGCCCACTTTCAGGTTGCGGAAGCTGACCGGGTCGCCGTTGTTGATGTTGGTGCCCGGCTCGCTGACCAGTTTCAGGAACAGGCCGTCGCCCGTTTTCTCCGGCGGCGGGCTGTTTTTTACGGTAAAGGTTTTTGTCTTTTTGCCGTTACTGCCAGGCAATAATTCGATATAGGCCCCGGACAGGACGGTGTTTAAGCCGCTGATGCCCTCACGCCCTACTCGGGGTTTTACCACCCAGAACTGGGAGTCACTAAAGAGCATGCGGTCGGTGTCGGCCTGCATCTGCACGCTGAGCAGGGTATGGCTCAGGTCTTCCGAGAGGCTGACACTTTCTACTACGCCTATTTGAACGTTGCGCGTCTTTATCGCGGTTTTGCCGGCATTGATGCCTTCCGCATCTTCCAGCTTCAACGTAATAATCGGCCCTTGGCTGGAAAGGTAACTGAACACCAGCCACAGTCCAATGAGTGCAGCTACCAGAGGAATCAGCCAGACAGCAGACAGTCGGCGGCGTGACGTGGGCGTGTCAGGTTGGTTCAAGGTTGAGGCTCCGGTTCAAGAGTGGGCGGCAGCTGTTGTTGCTGATCCCAGATTAGCCGAGGGTCGAACTGGTGGGCGGCGAGCATGGTAAAAATGACCACGGCGGAGAACGCGACCCCTCCCATGCCTGGCGTCACGGTAAGAATATTGCCCATCTGAAACAGGGCGACAATGATGGCCACCACAAAGACATCAATCATCGACCAGCGCCCAATCCACTCGGTGAGGCGATACAGTTTCATTTGGCTGTTCATATCCAGTGCTTGTTGTTGTCGGGTGGCAAGGCATAACCAGCTGAGAGCGAGAATCTTGCCGAAGGGCACTAGCACGCTGGCGGTGAAAATAATTACTGCAATGGGCCAGTCGCCATGCCGAATAAACAGCATCACCCCGGAAATAATGGTGGATGGCTCGGTCTTTCCCAGGCTGGTGGTGATCATGATGGGAAACAAGTGTGCGGGGAAACAGAATAGGATAGCGGTGATCAGTAGCGCCAAAACCCGTTGCAGGCTAAAAGGGCGGCGTTCATGCAGGGGGCTGTGGCAATGATGGCAACGGTGGCGCCCTAGGGGCTGAAGCTGCCCGCACCATTCGCAGCCGATCAGGCCCAGAGTCTGGGCGGTTTTGCCTGCGTGGGCCTCCGGCGGCTGTTGCAGGTCGCCGAGTAACCGCTGCCATAAGCCGATGGTATTCATGCGAGTAACGGTAATCAGCAGGATCAGGGCGAAGCCGGAAAAAGTCCAGAAGGCGGATAGCAACTGGATATGGGCCATGGCGATGATTTTAATCAGGCTCACCAAAGCGGCGATGGCAAAAACATCGGCCATCATCCAGGGCTGCATGCGCGGCAGCCAACGAGCCAGGAACAGGCTGCCGGGCAGCGGCCTGGGACTGGCCAGGCTCATATGAATCCAGCAGACCGAGAGCAGGTACAAGGCCGGGAGCACTATGATGGTGGCCAGAACAATGACCGCAAGCGCAGGGTGGTGATAAACCGCCAGCTCCTGTGCTGCATCCGTGATGGAAATAGCTCTTTCAATGCCGTTCTTTTCAAAGCCCAGGTACGGGAAAAGAAGTGACAGGGTGAGTAACAATAAAGCCGTGAATGCCAGTGCGGGGGTGAGTTGATCATCTTGGGCCGGGCGCATCAGCGGGTGCTGGCAGCGCGGGCAGTATCGCCATCGGCCGTCGTGGCGAATCGTCACCTCGCAAATCAGGTCGCACTCGTGGCAGGGCAACAATAAAGCCTGATCACCATTAGCCGAGGAGGGGGAATCCGCCATCGTATCCTTTCCCTGAAATGGGGCAACAAGCCTCAAACTACAACGCGAGCCCGGTTGTTGCCAGCCCGGGGAGTGAGCTTAATTCGTGTTGCCCTAGTCACGTGGTGCGTAATCAAATGCGTCGCAATGGATATTGCCGGCGGGGACACCTTCGGCGACCAGTGCGTCGAAAACCGCCCAGGCCATGGGTGGCGAGCCGCCCAAGAAAAATAGCGGCAGGTCGGGTTCTCCGAGCGCTTCCAGTGCGGCTTCGTGCACCAGCCCTTCGGCATGGTCCGGGTGGCGTATGTCGGACAAGGAGGTCACGAAGTCAAAATCGGCCAGGGCCCCCTGCCATTGGGCGGGCAAATGCGGCAGATACAGGTCTGCATCGGTGCGGGCGCCCCAGAACAGCCGTACCGGCTGGGAGAAATTCAGCGCGATCAGACGCTCGATCATGGCTTTCACTGGCGCAAAGCCGGTGGAGCCGCAAATAAACCACACCGGATGCTCCGGGGCGCTGTCGATAAAGCGCAGACCGGCGGGCAGGGTGGTGCTGACGGTGCGCTCGGATTGCAGGCTGGCCATGATGTCTTGGGTGGCGCTGTTGTCATCCCCGTGGCGAATGTGCAATTCGATATTGCGCCCATGGCAATGGTTAGCAATAGAAAAGGGGTAGCTCTCGCCGTGTAGATTCAGCATTAGATACTGGCCCGCATGCCACTGGATTTTCTTGCCTGCTGGCAGGCGCAGCCAGACACGACTCACGTCGTGGTTGAGGGCGTCGATTTGCTGAATTTGGCAATGGATCTGGTGGACCGGCAATTCGCCGGGCGCAGTTACCTCGGGCACATCAATCTCACAGTCGCTGAGTGGCAGGGCGACGCAGTATAGCACCCCAGAGGGGTTGTCTTCGCCTGCGCGAATAGTGCGGTTTTTTTGCTGCACCTGTCCATGGCTGAGCTGGCCAATGCAGCGTTCGCACACGCCATTACGACAGGCGACAGGAAAGCCGAAGCCCGCCTGCTGCCCGGCGTCGACAATGGTCTGGTCTGCGCGGCAGGGGAACGCTCCCTTGCCGTGGACAGTAATCGTGAAGGTCTGGGCCATGGGGGGATAAATTGAAATTGCAGAGTTCGATACTCTTGAAGCCACCCCCAGAGCGTTGGCTGGAGGCGGCGTTCGTTATCAATTGCCTTTCTCTTAGCTGCCAACGCCAACAAACAGCGCAACGATGCAACCCATGCCGAAGGCCCAAACCAAGGTGCGCGCACTGGCCCAGTCAGCCACGTAGCAGAGCGTGAACAGGATGCGGCTGACGACAAAGGCCAGGGCGATGCCATCAATGGTGCCCTGCGGTGATGTGGCCGCCAAATGGGCAATGATCACGGCGGCGGCAAAAGCCGGGGTGATTTCAAAGCCGTTCTGTTGGGCCCAGTGAGCGCGCTTGCGGCTGCCCTGTAATGTTTCCAGAAATTCGCGGGGATTATGGTTCTGTTTGGGCCCGAAACCACCTTGAAACTTGGCCAGTGAAGTGGACAGGTAAGGCAAAACGATGGCGGCAAGCACACACCAATAGGCAAGGGTCATAATGATATCTCCAAGGTTTTTTAATGTAATTTTTAATGTAATTAAGGGGCTATGCTTACATGACGATTGCAGTGCAAAGCAAGCAACAAGCCTTAAGCTGGGACCGGAACAGGGCCCCTGGCTGCATTTTGTGCCGAGCCGGCAAACCCATTCACTCTTGAGTTCGCCGGCACCGCGTTCAGGTGATAAGCATGCGCTCTTACTAAAGCAGAGAGCAGCTTAGCTCAATTTCTGTCATCGGCCTGTGAGGCTAGCAGGCTGTGCTCAATGATCGCAAAACGATCTTGCCCCCATACCATGTCATCTTGAGTCATAAAGCTGGGCACGCCCCAGCTACCCGCTTCCATCATGGCGTTGCGGTTGTCCTCGGCGAGGTCGCGCCAGCTATCGTCATCCAGCCAGCGGCGGGCACGGTTCCAGTCTAGGCCTGCGTTTTCCACCAGAAATTTCAGCCCATTATCGCTGGCGGCATTAATGCCCTGGCTCCAGATGCCTACGGCGGCGGCGCGCAGCCATTCGCGCAAGCGCCCTTCTTTCTCGGCGAAGGGCCAAATGGCCATGCAGCGTTCCACCCCAGCACCCACCGGGTCGCAGACCTTGCCAAAGGGCACGCCGTGTAAGCGAGCTTCGCGGGCGGCATCTTTGAGAATATAGAAACGTTTGGCTTTGGGGACGGTGAGCCCACGCATCACCATGGGCAACACCGGGCGAATTTTCAGCGCCAACCCGTAATGATCGGCCAGTGCATAGGTCCGCGAGAGGGCGAGATAGGAATAAGGGCTGCGGAAAGAAAAGTACAGCGTTAGCGGGGCGCCTTTCAGGCTTTCCGGGGTATCTTTCAAGCGTGCCCGCTTGGCGCGGCCGTAGGGCAGCGGCCAGTCTGCACTGCCCAGTCCCAGCGCGTTAAGGCGGTGGCCAAGGTGGTCCAGCCGTTCCACGCTCCAATACCATTCGCCGGCGTAATGTAGGGTGCCGGTGAGGTAGTGGCCGTCGTTAAGAAACTGGTCGCGGCGCGCTTCCAGAGAGAGCTGTGCTCGATCGGCCGCTTGCTGGCCATATTCACTGAGCAGGGCTTCCAGTTTGTCGTGGTCGTTACGCCACAGGGCATCGGCCAGTGCGGCGGCCAGGCTCCAGAAACGCTCGTCGCTCTCATGTTTGAGTAGGCAGCGAGTCGCTGCCAGGCTAACTTCCCGGGCAGGCAATTGCCAGTCTGTAGGGAAATCCAGGCCCTGCAGCTCGGCCAGCTGAACCGCATCGCGGGGGGCAAGCTCTGCGAGCATGTCTGCGGCTGGGTACATCTGCTGGTCTAAATACAGCATTACCCGGGGGGTAACGGTAATGCCGAAGTGCTGAGAAAAGCGTGGAATCACCTGCGCCATTAGCACTGAATAGGGATCGTCAATGCGGAAATAGAAGGTGGACTGGTGCGGTTGGCGTTTCAGTTGTCGGCGCCATTCCAGCAGGCGACGCCGCCATTGCTGTAGCCCTTCGCTGGTAATCAGGCGGGCAAAGTGGGGCATCAGCTTGTGTTTGATGCTCATGGGCTAGGCTGCTCCTTTAGCAGAGGGGGCGTCGTGACTCCGCTAGGCTACACTTCTACAGCAGGGGCTCAAAAGAGCGTGTCTCCCGTTTGGCATGCCGTGTGGAGCCGCCGCGGAGCGGCCTAAAAAGGCGACCTGCTGGTCGCCTTGACGTGGTTCAGCTTATTCGCCGATCTGACTTAAGTCACGCACTGCGCCGCGGTCTGCACTGGTGGTGAGTGCGGCGTAGGCTTTCAGGGCGGTGGAAACACGGCGTGGGCGAATTTCCTTGGGCTTGAAGGCCAGCTTGCCACGGTTTTCCATGTGAGTGCGGCGGTGCGCCAGCTCTTCATCGCTGATATCCAGATGGATGGTGCGGTTGGGAATATCGATATTGATAGTGTCGCCTTCATTCACCAGGG
>UEXM01001511.1_pt1 | contig 19149 bp, 25 predicted proteins | sample 1796661 | NCBI WGS metagenome assembly UEXM01 (sample SAMEA4772469, study PRJEB27181) | metagenome | reverse complement strand
TTTAATTCAATGAGCGAGGACTTAGGAGGCTTTAGGGAGATCATACTACCAGGAGCTTTTAAGAACGCTCTTAACGACGATATACGAGCGCTCTATAACCACGATAGTAACTACTTGCTAGCTAGAACTGCTAGCGGTACGTTAGAAGTTAAGGAGGACGATAAAGGCCTTTACTATAGGTTTGAAATGCCTAACACTAGCTACGGTAATGACTTACTGGAGCTGTATAAAAGAGGAGATTTAACACAGTCAAGTTTTGGCTTTACTGTAGATAAAGATAGCTGGCGCCTAGAGGACGGCCAGCACGTAAGATATATAGAGAGCGTAAGTTCTTTATTTGACGTTTCTGCCGTAGTTTACCCGGCATACGTACAAGCCTCAAGCGGACTACGCAGCGCCGAGCCTAACGGCGAAGGCGAAGCGGAGGAAGCAAGAGAGACACCTAAAGAGGAGGTAAACTTGAATTTATATAATGCTTTAATTAAACTAGCTAAAAATGAACGCTAAACAATTGCGCGAAAAGCGCGCTGCTCTTATTGAGCAAATGCAAGGAATGGTAGCGGCTGCTAAAGCAGAAGGCCGTAACCTTTCAAACGAGGAGAACGAAAAGTTCGACACTATTAATAACGAAGTAGACGAGCTACGCGCTTCTGCTATTCGTATTGAAAGAACTGAAGAGCTTAAAAAAGAATTAGCTTCTAAAGCTGACGAGGTACGCGACAACGCTGCACCTGCTAAAGTAGAAGCTCGCGACGCTTTTAACGCTTACTTACGTAGAGGCGTTAACGGTCTAACACCAGCAGAAGCTAACGCTTTAGGCGAATTGCGTACTGGCGCAGATAACGCGCAGGTGACCACAAACGACGGGCTCGGGGGCTTCCTTGTACCGGAAAACTGGAGCGACTTTGTAAGCGTTACCGAGTTATTTAAATCGGACATTGAGCAAGTAGCTACAGTTATTCGCACAGCTAACGGCCAAGCGTTTAACTTACCTGCTAATAACGATACTTCAGTAGTAGCTGCTATCTTAGGAGAGGCTACCGCAGTTACTCGTAGCGATATGACTTTTACTAACGTTAAGTTTGATCCTTATACTTATTCTTCGGGCTTGGTACAAGTTTCTAACCAGTTAATGAGCGATAACGCTTTCGACCTTTCTAGCTTTGTAGGTGGCCAATTGGCTAACCGCTTAAAGAGAGGAATCAACGCGGGCTTAACTGATGGGAACGGTACTTCTGCGCCTCAAGGTGTAGTAACTGGCTCAAGCTTGGGTAAGACTGCTGGTGCTGTTGATGCTGTTACAATTAGCGAAGCTATGGACCTTTTCTATAGTGTAGACGCTTCTTACCGTAACGCTCCGGGCGCTGGGTGGATGATGAATTCTAATACAGCTAAAGCTATCCGTATTTTAGGATTTGGCGAAACTAACGACTTCCCTGCTTACGTTCCTGGAATGGCAGTAGGTGAAATGGATATGCTTTTTGGTAAGCCGGTCTACATTAACGAAGATATGGACGACATAGCTACGGGAGTTAAGTCTATCTTATTCGGGGACTTTTCACAGTACTACATTCACGAAGCAGGCGGCGTACAAATCTTACGCTTAAACGAGCGCTTCGCTGACGAGTTAAGTACTGGCTTTATTGGCTACCGTAGAGTAGATGGAAACGTACTACAGTCAAGCGCTATCAAGCACTTGATCCAAGCTTAATACGTTTGTATGAAGGTTATTTTTAACCAAGCTATAGCAGGGGTAGACTTCCACTACCGTAAAGGACAAGTGGAAGTACTACCCGCTGCGGTAGCTCAAAGATATTTAAACGCTGGCTTTTGCTCGGTAGTAGAGGAGAAGAAAGCGGCTAAAGCTGAGAGAGCAGTAAGCAAAAAGACCACAAAAAGAACAACCCGCAAAGCTAAGTAATGAGCTACAGTATAGTAACCCCAGCAACTTTAAAAGCTTTAACCGTACAAGAGGTTAAGGACTATTTACGTGTAGACTCTAGCGACGAGGACACTCTACTAGGGGTACTTATTGACGCTTCGACACAAATAGCGGAGCACTATTTAGGGCGGTTCTTATTGACTACGGTAATAGATGAATTTTACGATTTCTTCCCGGTGTATAAAACGGGAGTAGATCCGTTCCAAGGGGACAAGAATATAATCTATTTAAGTAGAGGACCAGTACAAAGCGTAGCTAGTGTTAAGTATGTAGACGGCAGCGGAGTAGAGCAGACCGTAACAGCTAGCGACTACAATACCGACCTAGTAAGCGAGCCGGGGCGTATAATGCCCGACCAAGGCTGGCAAGCTACAAAGGACACGGTAAACGCTGTTATTATTCGTTATACCTGCGGCTATACTCAAGCTTCGGACGTACCGGCAAATATAAAGATGGCTATGCTTTTGATTATTGGAGAAATGTACGAGAAGCGAGTAGACAGCGTACACCGCTTACCTACAGCTAGCGAGTACTTACTAAACCCGTTTAGAGTTTTCCGCTTTGATTGATCCCGGTAAACTAGATAGAAGAATAACGCTACGAAGTGCTAGCGTAAGTACGGACAGCTTCGGCCAGGCCGTACGCACGTATAGCGACCTAGGTAACGTATGGGCTAAAGTAGACTACCGCACAGTAAAGGAAGGAGAAGAAACTTCTAGACTTACGAGCGTTAATAAGGTCCGCTTTACTATTCGTTATAGAAGCGACGTAGACGCTACCACTAAAATAAGCTGGGACGGCAATACCTACGAAATAGAGGGCGTAAGCTTAGAAGGTAGAGAGCGTTACTTGATCTTAGACACTACACTAAGGGACTAATGAAGGACGGTATTTACTTTGAGGTAGAAGGACTAGAAAAGGCTTTAATGAAGCTAGAGCGGTTAGCAGAAATAGACCGTAAGAAAGCTAGACAATTTAAGGCCGGTATACGAAAGGCAGCTAAGCCAATGGTAACGGCTGTAAAGGCTTCTATAAAAGACTCAAAGAAAAGCAGCGTAACTACTAGAACGGTTAAAAAGAAAAACAAAGAGAGCACTATAACCAATAAGAGCGGGAACTTACGCCGGTCTATTGGGTTTTTCCCTTCTAGGAAAAGGGGAGCTCTTTTAGGTTATGTAGGGGCTAGAATGGGTAAGAAGGCAGGTAAGACTTTCGACGGCTACTATGCTGCTATCGTAAATTACGGACTACCTAGAGGAAAGGCAAAAGCTGAACCTAAGAAAAAGCGTAATATAAACTACGCAGAGAAAGGCTTTAAGAAAGCCGCAGCACAAACACAAGCACAGCTATTAAGAGAGGTGCAAAAAATACTAAAACAAAGCATATACCAGCTCAGTAGATAATGAACGAAGGCAAAGCTATATATTCTATTCTTACGGAAAATGCGGGAGTATCTGCAATAGTAGGTAACAAAGTTTACCCGCAGATAGCAGCGCAAGGCGCGACTTTTCCCTTTGTTGTATATGTGCTACAAGATAACAGCCCCAGCGATACTAAAAGCGGGGTAAGTACTTTAGACGAAATACGCTACGATATAGTAGCGGCAGCAGAAACTTACAGCGAACTAACGGACCTTACGGAGAAAGTTAGAACGGCTTTAGACCGTTACACGGGAACCGTAGAAGGGGTAGTAATAGACAGCATACAGTTTATAGATTTGGACGTAGATAACGATCCAGCTACCGAGACTTACGTAAGCAGCTCGGAGTACATTTTAAGAATTAAGCGATGAAAATAACACTAACAAAAAAAGTAACCTCTCCTAGTGGTAAGAAGCTAGCTAAAGGTCTAACTTTAACAGTAGTAAATGAATACGGCCAGGAGCTTATAGAAGCGGGAAAGGCTGTAAAATTTGGAGAGGAAGCCCCGGCAGAAGCTCCGCAAGTAATAGAAGAAGAACAAATAAATTTGAATTAAAATGGCAACTACTGGCATTATGAATGGAACCCTTTTAGGGGTTTACTCAGCAGGCACTCTAATAGCTCACGCTACGGAGGGCTCTATTTCTCTATCAATGGATACGAGAGACGCAACTACTAAGGACAGCTCCGGAACGAGAGACTTACTAGAGGCAACTAAAAGCGGTACTATTTCGGTATCTGCACTATACGCAGAAGACGCAGCTTACGGCGTAGATGATCTTATGACAGCTTGGAGCGGACGCTCTACGCTTACCGTTAAGTTCTCTACTGAGGTAACTGGGGACCACTACTGGGAAGCTTCAGCTTACGTTACTTCTTTGGAAGTAAATAGCGGTATGGAGGATAACGTAACTTACTCGGCTACGTTTGAATTAAGCGGCGCTATAACTTACGGCGTAGTATCTTAATAGAACACTAAACACACTTAAAGCAAATGGTAAAGAAGGTTAATATAGGAGGCGAGGAAAGGCCAGTAAAATTTGGCTTCGCGGCACTAATGCAATTTACGGACGCTACCGGTTATACGTTAGCGCAGTTAGATAGTATAGGCGATAGCCTAACGCTAAGCCAAGCTATAGAGCTTATTAAAGCTGGACTAAAGCAAGGGGCTAGAATAGAGGGCGAAAAGTTTAACGCTACTAGCGAAGAAATAGCGGACTGGCTAGACGAAACCCCGGAAGCCTTAGAGCAAGTTTTAGCAGTCTTTACCGAAAGCTTTACACCTGCAAAAAAGTAGACGGGGCTAGGGGACCTAAAGGCCCCGAAGCCCCGCTTACTTTTGACCGCTGCGAAGAAATAGCTTTAGGCTTACTAGGTTATAATTACAGCGAGTTTATAGAACTTACCCCGCGCAGCCTTAATAATGCTGTAGCGGGTTTTAGCGAAAAGAGGGAAGCGGTAAGCCGCGAGCTTTGGGAAATAATGCGAAGCCAAACGGTAACGCTAGTAAACTTACAGCTACCTAAGAATAAAAGAGTAAAGCCTAAAGAGCTCTATAAATTTCCTTGGGACCACACAAACAAAGGAGCAAAGCTAAGTAAAGAACAAGCTAAAGCAATACTAAGCAAATGGCAAAAAAGAGCGTAGCGAGTACTAACGTTAGCATAGGTGCTAACTTAAACGGACTTAAAAGAGGGCTAAAAATAGCCAGCTCTAAATTACGCCGCTTTGGTACGCAAGCTAAACAAATAGGTACTGCTTTAAGTACTGGAATTTCTGCGCCTCTAATTGGATTAGGGGCCATAGCTGTAAGAACCTTCCAAGGCTTCGAGGCAGAGATGAGCAAAGTAAAGGCCGTCTCCGGTGCTACTGCTCAAGAATTTAAAATACTAGAGGACCAAGCTAAAAAGCTAGGAGCTGCTACAACCTTTACAGCTTCCGAGGTAGCAGGCTTGCAGGTAGAATTTGCAAAGCTTGGTTTTACGGCTAGCGAGATAGATAAGGTTACGGAATCTACGCTATACTTAGCCCAGGCCGGAGGCGCTGAACTAGGACGAGCGGCAGAGGTAGCAGGATCTACTCTACGAGCCTTTGGCCTAGCAGCAGAAGAAACCGGCAGAGTTACGGACGTAATGGCAAAAAGCTTTAGCACTAGCTCCCTAGATATGGAGAGCTTCGCGGAAGCTATGAAGACCGTAGCCCCTATTGCAAAAGCTACCGGGGTTAGTGTAGAGGAAGCTAGCGCAATGCTAGGAGCTTTAGCCAATAACGGTATTAAAGGCTCTATAGCAGGTACAGCTCTAAAGAAGATACTTAGCGACTTACATAAGGAAGGTAAGCCAATGACGCAAACCTTTAGAGAGCTATCTAATCAAAATATAAATTTAGCGGATGCTAACGACTTAGTAGGAGAAAGGGCTAAAGGTGCTTTATTAGTTCTTACTGAGCAAATGGGGCTAGTAGACGAGCTTACAGTAAGTTATCAAGATGCCGAAGGCGCAGCGCAAGCTATGGCCGAGGAAATGATGGATAACACCGCCGGAGCCTTTAAGATTTTACAAAGTGCTACGGAGGGGGCCTTAATTGAAATAGGCGAATCTATAACGGAAAACGAAGTATTTAAAGGGGTACTAGAAAAGCTTACCGCTACAGTAGGAAACATTACTAAAGCTATTAGCGGAATGACAGCAGCCGAGCAGTATAATAAAGTTATACTAGCCGGCTTACTTGCTTTAGTCCCTTTAGTAATTACTGCGGTAGGAGCTCTTAGTATAGCCTTCGGATCTTTGACGGCTGCTATGGGGCCAGTAGGTATAGCTATAGCCGGGGTAGTATTAGCGTACCAAGCTCTAAAGAAAGAAGTAACCGAAAGCGACGAGGTTATAAAAGAAGCTTTAGAAAGCGATAATTTTATAAAAGCTCAAGAGAATTTAAAACAACGGTTAGCAGAAGTAAACGAACAGCTAAAACTTCGTAGAGAAGCTTTAGCAAGAGCTACTAATGTACAAGCCAAAGACGCGCAGCAAGCGGCAGTAACTAAGCTAGAAGAGCAGCGGATAAACTTACTAGAAGCTTTAAAGGGTGTACAAGACAAAAACACCGAAAGCCTAGAGACGTACCGTAAGGCTATGGCGGATTACGCCGAGGAGCAGCGCAAAGCTAGAGAAGAAACTATATTTTATAACGAAAGCTTAGTAAGAGTTTCTAAAACTTTAGATAACGACTTATACCCTAGTCAAGAAAGAGTAAAGGAATTACTAGACGGAGTATTTTCCCAAGTACATAGCAAGAATCTTTTTAATTATAAAGAAGGTCTAAAGCGTTTAAAACAACCTTTAGAGCAGGCTATAGATTTAACTAACGGACTAGGAAGACAAATAGCTGACGGTTTTGGTAACGCTATGGCTAATATGGTTATGAGTGTAGACGAGGCGTTTACCTTATATAACGATATGGTAGACGAGGGATCTAGCAGAACGGAAGCCTTAACGGCCTCCGTAGGTCTATTAGCTACAAGCTTTATGCAAACCTTAGGCCAAGCTATTCAAAGTATAATAGCACAGCTTTTAGCAGCAGTAACAGTAGCCGCTATACTAGCAGTAGTATTAAGTTTAGCTACTGGGGGTATAGCAGGCACTAGCTTACAAAGTATAGGTACAGCAATGAAGCTAGTTACTTTACCTGCTATGGGTATTCCTGGACTAGCCGAAGGAGGTATAGTTACTGGACCTACTCTCGCTCTCATCGGCGAGGGTAGAGAAAGCGAGGCAGTAATACCACTAAGCAAGCTACCACAAATAGCGGGAGCCAACGGAGGAGCTGTAGAGGTGTACGGACGCATAAGCGGCCAGGACATCCTCCTAAGCTCCGAGAAAGCAGGAAGAGTAAGAACTAGATATAGAGGCTTTTAGTAGATGGGTTTAAGATTACAAAGCGAATTTCACAGCTCAACAAATAAGCTCTATAAAATAGAGATATACCAGGAAGGCTATAGCGCGGGTATTACTTCTTTTACGGTAGCTAGCGACGGCTTTACCTTGGAATACTCCGGAGAAACCGACGACATAGTAAGCCCTATTATTGGCTCTAGGTGTACTATAAACGCCTATAATAGAAACGGAGCGCTAGACGGTTTTATAAGCAAGCTAACCAATAGACAAGAGCACCTCTTTTACCTTAAAATAAGTTTAGACAGCGGGAGCGGTTACGGTACTTATTGGACCGGTGTACTTACCCAAGATCTTATAAGCGAGCAAGACGAAAGCAGCCCTAGTATTTTTCAAATAGTAGCTACGGACGGAATAGGCCTACTGGCTAACAAAGAATACCAAGAGCTAACAAACCAAACAGTAGAGGACTTTTTAGAGGATGCTGTAGGAGCTATAGGCTTAGACGAAATCTACGCAGCGAGCGACTTATTTTACGCTACTTCCGTAAATGTTTGGGACATACAGCAAACCTACAGCGCTACTACGGACGTAACTACGCTTACTAGGTTTGATCCTAGGGTATACAGCTCTAAAGACGAAGACGGAACTATAACCTATTCTAATTACTTAGAAATACTAAAAGAGCTTTGTATAGCTTTTGGTGCTCGGTTTTATCAAAAAAACGGTATTTACTATTTCGAGCAATACCTAGAAAGAGCTAACGCTAGCAGGGTAATATATACTTATAGATTTGCCGGAACTTTAGGAGCTTTTGCTACTGTAAGCGACGACGTAACGCTAGACGGTACAACTACCGGAGGGGCTAGGCTTTCGGGTAATAGCTATACTTACTTGCCTGCTATGCAGAAAGTACAAGTAAGCTTTAACCAAGAGCGAGCAAATAATTTGCTAGCTAGTGGTATGACTTTTACAGCTACCACCGGAAGGCAAAACTTAGGCTTTTTATCGGACAGCGATAACGCCAGAGTAGAGGTAGTAGGAGACTTACTTTACCAACTCACGCATAACGGCGGGGCGGGTAGTATAACTATTGGTTTATCTTGGCGGCCCGTATGGCGTATAGAACTACGCATAGAGGACGTACTAAACCCCGGAACGTATTACTACCTTAATAGATCTTGGAGCCCAGGAACTTTAGGCGCTAATATCTACGGGGCTACTTCGTGGATTTCTTCGACTTCAGCTACTAACGCTCAAGGGTACTACTACTACTTAGATGGCGGTAGCGCTAATAATGAACTAGACGGCGTTTACCTAGCTAAAGTAGTAGGCCTAGTTACTCCGCCTTTACCGGTAAGCGGTACGGCAGAGCTAGACGTAGAGTTTTACAACGTCTACGACTTTAACTACAACGTACAAACCGTACCTAGTTACTTTACCGAAACTAGAACGGCTAAAAACTTTAGAGCGCTTTACTTGAATGATAGCGGAGCGCAAAGCGATATAACTATTTTTAGCTCTACTAATAGCAGCACTACGGTAAAGAGTAACCTTATACTAGATCTTGGCGAGTTAAGGCTAGGAGACAGTACCGGAATACAAGGCAGCCTATACGTTTATACGGGTAGCGCTTGGGTAGCTTCTACGCAATGGCGTAGAGGTAACAGCGGCAGCTATCAAAGCTTGCTCAAGCTTTTAACTTCGGAAGTATTAAGCTTACACCATCAGCCCGTAGAGATATATAACGGCACTATAGTAGGTCCGTTTGAGTTTGGCCGGCGCTATGTTTTTGATAGTGCGGACTGGCTTATAATGGGCGGGACGTTTAACGCCAATATGGACGAATGGGCTGCGGAATGGTTCGCAATAAGTAGCGACGATGGCGGAATAGCAGCAGATACCCCGGTAGGTATTGGGGGCGGTTCGGACTTCCAAGCTAGAGTAAGTAGCCAGCAGGGTACGGACGAAATAATAATAGCCGACATAGTAAACACTACGCAAGCTAACGTAGAGGGCACTTTAGCAACTAACGGAGCTGTAACGACGGCGGTAAACGCAATAGCGGCAACGCCCGGAGGTAGCGAAGAAATAAGCGCCTCTAATTATATGAATCATATAAGCTACTCCGGAGCTAATGGAAATTATACTATAAACTTACCTGAAGCGGTAACGGGGGTATTTTTACGATTCAAGACTAACGAGACTATAGCATCTAATAAGACTATAACTATAAGCCCTAACGGATCCGAAACTATAGACGGAGAAACTACTTACGTAATGGATAGACCTTACGACGGTATAAGCTTAATAGGTAATGGTAGCGAGTGGTTTATAGTACAAAAGAAAGAGAAATAAAGTCTAAATTTACAACTAGATAGTAATGAAGAAAGCAGTATACTTTTACCTTCTACGGAAGAGACTACTAAAGAAGAATAAAAAATAGAAGCAATGGCAGACGCAAACCTAATACTAAAGCAGACGTTAAATGTAACGTGTATGCGTAACGATACCTTTAGGCTAGCTATGGTTTGGAAGGACTCTACGGACACTTTAATAGATCTTACCGCCTACACTTTTATAGCTGAAGTAAAAAAGAATACTAGCGACCTTACTAACTTTTTAAGCTTTTCCGATAGCGACTTTACAAAAGACGCGAGCGGAAACTTAACAATGAATAAGACTAGCGCTGAGATGGACCTAGTACCGGGCTTCTATTACTACGATATACAAGCTACTAAAATTTCCGACTCAACAGTACAAACCTGGGCCGGCGGTAACTTTATAATAAAGCAAGACGTAACGGACTAATGAGCGTTAATTTAACTCTACCCACTATTACAGCGCAAGAGCTAAAGCTACCGGCAGTAGATCCTATTAACTTAACTGTGGGTATAGTTTTCGAAAGTGCGCCAGTAATAACCGGAGTACCTACAATAGCTGGAACGGCTAAAGTAGGACAAACACTAACGGCTACCGCCGCTAGTGTTAGCGGAGTACCAACGCCTACCGATAGCTTCCAATGGCAGCGAAGCGATAACGGTACTACGGGCTGGGCAGATATTAGCGGAGCTACTAACACCACTTATACAGCTGTTACGGCAGACGAAAATAAGTATTTAAGAGTAGTGCAAACCTCTACTAATGTAGCAGGAAGCGACAGCGCAAACAGCGCAAGCACAGCCCAAGTAGCTTCAGCTTTTGAGTATTTATTAGACACTTATAGCTCTGCTACTGCGGCTTACTCTTTACGTTTGTTAAGATCTACTTATAGTGGTAGTGCTATCCGAGTTAGGCGAAGTGATGACAATGAAGAGCAGGATATAGGCTTTAGGAATGATGAGCTTGACACTTCAACACTTGAAACCTTCTCTTTAGGTTCGGACTGTTTCGTTACTACTTGGTATGACCAAAGCGAAGACGGGAATAATGCTACACAAGGGACGGCATCAAGACAACCTAAAATAGTTAGTAATGGTACTACTATTACTGAAAATGATAAACCTATTTTAGAAAATGTAGGCGGTAGCTGTGGTATGGATATTAGCTCAATTACATCTTTAAGCTCTAACGCTTGGGTATTTAGTTCAGTAGTCGCCTATAGCAATGCTTTATTTATTAGCGATAATAGTTCTAATCCTTGGACTGGTTTTTCAGTCAGTGGTAATAGTTCTGATGGAAAAAACAATGGAATAGCTGCATACGCAAATGGTGTTGAGTTTACTTCCTATACTCGTGGTGACTACTACGATAATCTAAGCAGTCAAAGTGTATTCAGTACAAATATTAACTTTTCTTCAATGAATGCCTATTTAAGAATGGGCTTTAGTTCGTTTACAATGTATAATACGCAAGAGTTTGTTTTATATGATAGTGATGAATCATCTAACCGAACAGGTATAGAAACCAATATTAACGACTTTTACTCTATATACTAATGTACTACACCTCACAAAATAGAGAAGAATTGATAGCTTATAACGAAGCGGTAAATAGCGGAGAAGGTTATAACGGAACTACTACGACTTGGGCGGTAATTATTGAACATCCTAACGGAGCAGATTACGCTATACTTAAACACAAAAAATACGAAGCAGAGCTAACCGAATTAGAAACCCTTACTAGTGATTGGTTCCCGGAGCCAGTAGAATAAAAAGTTATGAATACTACCGACCTTAAAGTATATTTTATGAATGCCGCTACTATGGCACTTTCTTTTAGTAACTTAGAAGCTACGCTAAAAATAGTGCTGCTTTTAGTATCTATTGCGTATACCGCTCAAAGGTGGTATTTAATGAATAAAGAAAAGGAATAAATGAAGGACAGCTTTAACGATTGGGTAGAGGATTTAGAGAACCAGGAACAGCCGGAGCAATGCAGTATAGATAACCCCGACTGCGAAGCCTGCGGCAGCTAACAAAAAAACTATGTTTGAACGAGTATTTACCAACTGGAGAACTAGCGTACTAGGCATAGTGCTTATGTGCGCTAGCTTTGCTTTTGTGTTTTGGGAAAAGGCTACACTAACGGAAGCGGGAGCTTTTCTAGGTGTAGCTTTTACCCTTTTCTTTGTGAAGGATCCTAAAAGAAAAAGCTAATGCAAGTAGAGGCCGGAATACTTCACTTAGAGCACGGCGGCCTAGAGATAGAGGTAAGCGTAGTTTGGGACCTCGTACAAGGGGGACCAATCTACGCGCTAAAAGGCGATACGGTTTTTATGAGTTTAACAGCGGAAGAACTAAAAGCCCTTTACGTACTCTACCGGGACTTAGAACTAAAAGGAAAGATAGAAGATGCATAAAGTAATTACAGCCCGTTTAAGGGCTTTTATTTTTATTGGTGGTGTGTTATCCTTAACGAGCTGCGAAGCTCTAAGAAACGCACTAACACCAGCTAAAACGGAGGTAACTATAACCGACACTATCTACGTACCTAAGCAGGTAGTAGATACTGTAACTGTTACTTTACCGGTAGATACGATAGTTATTGAAACTGAGCGCGTAAGCGCTAGGGTTATTAGATCTTACGACACTATAAGCGTAGAGGCAGAATGTAAAGCAGATACGATAACGATAACTAAGACTATAGAGCTACCGACCAAGGTAAAGACGGTTACTAAAGTGCCTTGGTGGTGGTGGGTTTTTGTTTACGTTGGAGGCCTAGTTATTTTAGTGGCTTTTGTTAGAATAGCTACCTCATAAAAAAGCCCCGTTAGGGGCTTCTCTTTTACTCGGCTTTAGCTTTTAGTCTAGCTACAGCTTCCTCTCTTGGTATTCCGTGAGGACCTATCCGGAAGTTAGCTATAAAGTCATTAACATAACCTAGGCTTCTTCTTTCGTCCTTTGTTTTTACAAATAATCCTAAGTACTCTCTAGTGCATCCTATGACCTGCATAGAAGCCAGGAAGTAGTTAAAGGTGCTACCTTCTCGAATTACTGTAAACTCCTCTAGCGGAGTATGAATAGTTCCAAATTGTTTAAATGGTTCCATAATAAAAAAATAAGCCAAGCTTTCGAAGGTGCAGCTTCTACTCGCAAGGCTTTTAAACTTTCTTAAATTACTCGGTTCTGCACTACCGAATAACAACACTACAATAATAGCATAAATTAGACACTTAAACAAACGCTTATATATAAGTAGTCCACTTTAGTAATAAAGTTTATGTATTATAATTAACAAGGCTTTATATTTAATTCTAAGCTATGTAGTACACCCCCAGCTTATAACTAAGCTGTTTTACCGGTTCACTTTTCCCCGTTGCATAAATGCCGGGGAACGTTCACCTTTTCAGGATCTTCTTTTTTTCTTTTCTTGATTTTCTTTTTTTAGCTACTAACTAAACTACTTAGGAATAAATACAAGTAGCTACGTTAGCCTTAGCTATAAGTAGCTACGCAGTATTTATCTAACTAAGTAACTACTACGTAGTACTACTCTAGTAGTTTGACAAAAAGCACTATTTCTATAAACTACGCAATAGGTAATTAAACTTATTTTTACTTTTTTTGCTAGAGCTTTTTTTTAGGGGCCGGGAGCGCGTGAGCGCCAGGAAGTAACATTTTTTTTATAGTCTTAAAGCTAGTGTTTATAGGGGCTACAGCTTACACTATGAAAATAAAGTAAAGTTTTTTACTTTTTTATTTGGTGGTATGAAAAGAAACGCCGTATATTAGCCTCAACAAACAACAACAAATAACTATTATTATGAAAGCAATTGACGCAAAACTTACAGCTCTAAAAATTCAACTAGGACGTATAGCAGGTATTCCAGTAGAGGTATACTTTAGAGGAGAAACAAGTTTTACTATAGGCTTTGAAGGTAACGATAAAGAAGCAGCTAACAAGATCGTAAAATACTTTGCTACAAGCGGAGCGAAAAAAGTAGAAGCTGAGTACGATATAGAAACGCAATACACAGCTATCTATCTAGAAGCATAAAACAAACACTACCCCCGGCCTTACTAGTTTTATGTTTTATTGGTTTGGTTTATTAGGTAAGGGCTGGGGGTTTTTAAAAAAGAACTGTTTAACTAAATTATATAATAATGCAAAAAGCAACAGTAACGGCAGCCCAGCCTACGGGCCAATGGGAAGGACAGTACGGAGTGCTGTATACCTTCGATGTAACACTAAGCGACGGTACCGCCGGTAGTGTAAATAGTAAAAGCCCACAGTTCCGTTTTAATATCGGCGATGAGGTAGAGTACGAAGTGCCAGGCCCCGGAAAGCTAAAGGTCAATAGACCTAATCCAATGGGTAACACTTTCGGCAATAACACCGGAGGCGCTAGCACTAGCTACAGCTCCAATAGAAAGGACTACAGCAAGCAACACGCACTTACGGCAGCTTGCACCTTTTTAAATGGATCTAAGGCTACTAAAGAGCAGATAGTAGCCCTATCTACTTTCTTTGCTGGATGGTTAAAGGAAAGCGCAGCGCCACAAGTGCAGCAAGCTAGCCACGCAGAAAGCGCACCGGCACCGGTAGCACCTCCTGCACCAGCTCCAGCACCTGCGGCAGCTCCTACTTTTGGAACTGACGACTTACCCTTTTAAGTTATGTTTCTAACTAACTACACTACCGATAAGGTTAAGTTAGCTTTTATGTACGTTGAGATGCTCCGGACTAACTGGAGCAATCTCGACGACAAAAGAAAGCAACAGCTCCTAAAGCAAATTAGCGAGCTTACGAATGTAGATTTTATAACCCAGGAATACGAGAGCAAGCTATGAAGATCAAGTTACTAGACGGTAAGGAATGGGACCGCGTAGAGATATTAGAGCAGATGCTTAACGATGAATTCTACTACGGTTATTTAGGCAAGGCAGCACTAAGCAGCTCTAGCTTAAAGAAGCTACTGCAAAGCCCCAAAGCCTACCAAGCGAGCTTAAACGAAGCGCAGGTAGAAAGCAAGCCACTACGAGAGGGCAAGCTTATACACTTGCTACTGTTGGAACCTCACAAAGAAGAAAGCTTACACGTAGTAGAGGTAAAGACCAGGACCGCGAAAGCGTATAAGGACGCTGCGCTAGAGTACGGGCCGGAAAACACTTTTACAGCTATAGAGATAGCCACGGCTAAGAAAGTAGCTAAAGCGGTTAAGGACTGCCCGGAGGCTTACGATATGATCTACGGAGCTGCTACGGAAGTACCGCAGATAGGAAATATAATGGGGCTACCCTTTAGATGTAAGGCTGATATACTACATAAAGGCCAGCGTATAGTAGACTTAAAGACTACTGGTAACGATTTAAGCAAATTTAAATACGATGCTTATAACTTTGGTTACGATGCCCAAGCGGCAATCTATACGCACCTATTCGGGTTAGAGGAGTTTACTTTTTTGGTAGTAAGTAAGAGTACCTACGATATAGGTATATTCACTACGGGAAAGGAGTTTATAAAGAGCGGTAAGGAGAAGGTAGCTAAAGCTATCGACGTTTACCGCGAATACTACCAAGAGGGTAAACCGTTAAGCCAGTATATTATTAGAGATCATTTTAGTTAATGTTGTTAGGTGTAGGGGGGCCGGCTCTTTTTGCCGTTTCTATACGGCAGGTAGTAGTTATGTTGTTGTTATCTCGGCCCCCCTTTTTTATTTATGAATGAGCAGGAATTACTAGAGCACATAGCTAAGAACAGCAAGGCTCTAAATAAGGACTTCAAGCGACTGAAGGCGACGCTTTACCCCGGTAAGCGTAAGCCAAAGAAGCGCAAAATAAAACGTAAGAAAGATGCTAAAGAAGTATTATAGAAAGCAGCTACATAAAAGATATGTAAGCAAGTACCTAGCTGAAACGCGCTGGGAGATCATTAACACGGTTATAGTAGCAAGCGCTACGGAATATAACTACGAGGTACAAAAGCACCTAAAGAACTTAGGCGGCTTAGTAAGGAAGTACGAGCGCCGTAGCAGGTGGTTAAGGTTTTAGAGCGATGAGTAAAATTTTAAAAATGGGAATCACTATAACAAAAAAAGACAGCTCTATGGAATATCAAAGTTTTATAAAAACAAAACAAAAGAATCATATTGAGTCAGGTTTTGATGTTTATGAATTAAATGACTTGTTATTTGATTGGCAAAAGAAAGCTGTATCAATAGCCTTAAAAAAGGGAAGATTTGCATTGTTTATGGATTGCGGTTTAGGTAAAACATTTATGCAATTAGAATGGGCATATAGAGTTTCTAAACATACAAATGGTAAAGTATTAATACTTGCGCCATTAGCAGTGGTACAGCAGACAAAAAGAGAAGCTGATAAATTTAATATCAGTTTAGAAAACATTGATATAACCAACTTTGACCAATTAAAAAACATTGATACATCAATTTATTCAGGTGTAGTTTTAGATGAGTCAAGTATTTTGAAAGGCAGAGATGGTAAGCTTAGTAGGTTAATCATTGATTCATTTGCAAATCACCAGTATAAGTTAGCTTGTACCGCAACACCTAGCCCAAACGATCATATGGAGTTAGGTCAACATTCGGAATTTTTAGGAGCTATGAGTTATTTGGAAATGCTAGCTATGTTTTTTGTTCACGATGGCGGAGAGACTCAAAAATGGAGACTAAGAAAGCACGCTGTAGATGATTTTTGGAAATATGTATGTACTTGGAGTATGAGTCTTGATGATCCTAAAAGGATAGATGAAACTCAATGCGGCTATGACCTTCCAGAAATAGAGTATATTGAACATATCATACCAGTAGAGAACACTTCAGGTAATCTATTTGGTGATATTGCTGTATCTGCTACGGATTTGCATAAAGACTTAAAAAGGTCACTAGAGAAGAGAATACAAAAAACTACTGAACTGGTGAATGAATCTAATGAGAATTGGATTGTATGGACTTTAAGAAACAATGAAGCGGATATGCTTAAAAAAGAGCTGAATGGTTCAGTAAATGTTCAAGGTTCTGATTCTCCTGAATACAAAGCAGACAATCTCAATGCTTTTGCTGATGATAAGTTTAAGGTATTGGTTACAAAAACTAGTATAGCATCATTTGGTATGAATTTTCAAAATTGTCATAATATGGTTTTTTGCAGTTATGATTTTAAGTTTGAACAATTCTATCAAGCTGTGAGAAGATGCTATCGCTTTGGTCAAAAGAATAAAGTCAAAGTACATATAATGGTACCTGAATCTCAAAAGAATGTAAGAAAGTCTATACTAGAAAAACAAAGCAACCATAAAAAGATGATTGAAGAAATGAGCAAGTACTCCAGTCAAGCAGATTATACTAACCTAGAACAGTATAAAGCTAAAGTAAAAAGTGATACAATAAAAACCGATAAATATTGGGTAATGAATGGAGATTGTGTTGAACGATCAAAAGAGATACCTGATAATGAGGTGGATTTAGTTGTATTTAGCCCTCCTTTTGCTGAGCTTTATGTTTATTCGGACAACCCAGCGGATATGGGTAATGTTACAAATTATGAGATGTTTAAGCAGCACTTCTCTTATTTAATACCTCAGCTTAAAAGAGTATTAAAACCTGGGCGCATTTGTGCAGTTCATTGTATGGATCTTCCAATTCAAAAAGGTAAAGAGGGCTTTATTGGATTAAGAGACTTCTCCGGAATGATTAAGGATATGTTTGTTGATCAAGGTTTTATTTATCACGCTAGATGTACGGTTTGGAAGAATCCAGTAACAGAAATGCAAAGAACTAAGAGCCTAGGTTTATTACATAAAACAATAAAAAAAGACAGTGTAATGTCAAGAGTGGGCATTCCTGATTATATTCTATTTTTTAGGAATGAAGGAGATAATGTTGTGCCAATAGTACACCAAGATAAAGACCAAACTAAGCCTGATTATTTGCCAGTAGATTTATGGCAAAAGTATGCTAGTCCAGTTTGGATGGATGTAAACTATAGCAGAACTCTTCAATATAGAAGTGCGAGAGATGGAAACGATGAAAAGCACATTTGCCCATTACAGCTAGATACTATTGAAAGGATACTGCATTTGTATTCAAATGAAGGAGAGACTGTTTTATCTCCATTTGGAGGTATTGGAAGTGAAGGTTATCAATCGTTAAAAATGAATCGCAAATCAATATCTATTGAATTGAAGGAGTCATATTTTAATTTGAATGTTGCAAATCATAAAGATGCGGTTATATCAGAATTACAAACAGCTTTATTCTAATGAGTAAATATAACACATTTAAACAAGGAGTAAAGCTAGTAGCTTTAATGCAGGCCACTTTAGAGCAAATGGACGAGCTCAAGGGAACGGCTTTATATAAGCATAAGCTAAAGCAACTGTTAACCAATACGGAGAAGGAGCTAGAGCGAGGAATAAAGAACCCGCTAGCAGCTCTAGACAAAGAAGATCCGGAGCTATTGACGAAGATACAAAGCAACGTGGAGCTAATACTAGGGCTAGACCTGGAGGAGCTGGCAATGTTGAGAGCTGAAGTAGACGAGTATAATAAAACCAAAGAGAAATGAAAACACCAATGCAAGAGTTGATTTCTGCAATTAGAAAGAGACAAGAAGATGAAGATGTGCAACCATTTATGTGGCACGAACAGATAGTAGAGTTAGCAGAATCAATGATTGAGAAAGAGAAAGAGGTGATGTGTGGGTTTGCTGCCAATTTTGTTGAATATGAATGTTTTGCTTCTTTTGAAGGAGAGGTGAACTGTGATTTAAGCACAGAAGAGTATTTTAATAAAACCTTTAACACCAAAGAGAGATGAATGAGCAAGAGAAAGCCACAAAGATTCTATTTGCCTTGATGGTATTTACGATCTGCATTTTAGCACTAAGCGTACTGGCTCTAATGTATGTATACGCTCATCCTACAATGAATTTATAATGAGCTGCAACTGCACCAAGCCTATGACAATTATAGACCTTTGTTTAAGAGATCGAGACGAAAACGGAATAGAGAAAGACTAAGCTAATGGATAGACTAGACTACGACCTAAGAAGCTACTACAAGGAGCAAGAGGAAACCTGCGAGAACTGCGGCGGGTGTTTATTAGAAGAATACTACGACTGTAGCTGCGAAGATGAAGACCAGGAAGAATAAAGAAATAGTACTAACACTAGGTAAAGTACCTAGCTTAAATAGTTTTTATGCCGGCTCACATTGGACAAAAAGAAAGAAAGCTAAAGACGCTGCACTCAAAGAGGTTAAGGAGCAATTGGGTTTTAATCAAGACGCTCCTTATAATAGCTTTAGAGTTACTGCTAATGTTCGTTACCGTTACGATTTGGATAACAGTATTATTGCTGTTAAATTCACTAGCGACGCTCTTAAAGCCTTGGGCTGGATTAAGGACGACAGCCCTAAATACTTTCGACACTTGCTTTTGGTATGGAAGGAATCACTACCAGCGAACACGGCGCAAATTATAATAACGCTATCCGATGAA
>UEXM01001509.1_pt1 | contig 19169 bp, 35 predicted proteins | sample 1796661 | NCBI WGS metagenome assembly UEXM01 (sample SAMEA4772469, study PRJEB27181) | metagenome | reverse complement strand
TACCAAAAGAATTAATTGAAGAAAACAAAAAAACAAAAGAAACATTTAAAAGTGAAGGTACAGGAACAATACAGTTTCATCATGGTGAAGCACTTCCTTTTGCAATAAATACAGTAGAAGAAATGCCACATGAAGGTGAAGTTTTTATTTTTCCATCTTGGATGCAACATTCAGTTACTCCTTTTTTTTCAGACGTTGAAAGAATATCTGTAGCAGGGAACATTATTTTGGATAAAAACCATGCTTAATGAAGTTATTGTTTATTGGTCATATGACACTAAATATCAAATAAGAGCTGAAGAACCTGTACCAATGATAAAAAATTACTTTAAAGAGAAAGAAGCTGCAAACTATCAATACATGCATTGCCCATCATTTCATGAGCATTATAAAAACACATTTTGTTTAAAGTCATTATTTGATTACAGAATTAAGTTTCAAAAAAATGATGTATCCTCAGACATGCACGATCAAAAATTTTATGAAGAATTTTTACAGTTAAGAGATTTGAAATCAAAATTAGCATCTTTTCATATGTCATATGTATTTATTGCAGATACAAAAGACTTAGAGATGGAATACTTACCATCAATGATGGAGAATAACAGTTTTAACAATTCAGCAATTTTAGTTACTGGGAAAATGAATATTGGAAAGTATGTTAGACCTCTTGATTGTGCTTTTCATGCTAGAGAAAATAGAGTTGAAATCAAAGAAGGTGATATTTATGCTTATGTTAAATTCAACACTAATAAAAAAATAAAGTTTAAAAGGTTTTATAACAGCGAAGAAATCGAAAATGCCATGACAGGACAAAGAATATCAGATTACAGAACAAGAAATTTTAAGCCATTAGATTGGTTTTATAAAAAACAACAGGCAATTAAAGTCAAAGAAAGGACGTTAAAATTGATTAAACAAAATCTAGTATGAACAGACGTATTAACAACACAATAGCATTTGGCATAGTTGCTTGTTTTTGGATTGTTTTTGTGTTTCCTGTACTTGCAGTAGATGAAAGCTCAATAACTCAAAATACGACATCTACGGTGTCTACAACAGGCACAAACGAAACGACAGTTAAATCACCTCCACCAAGTGCCATATCTCCAAATGTAGGTGGCACAAATTCAGATTTATGCACAATCTCATCTAGTGGTGCTATGGGTACACAAATATTTTCATTAAGTTTGGGTGCTACATATACAGAAAAAAATTGTTTAAGACTCAAAAACGCTAAAACATTGTACGATTTTGGTATGAAGGTTGCAGCAGTTTCATTACTATGTGCTGATCCAAGTGGCGAAATCCACAGGGCGATGGCTATGGCGGGGACTCCCTGCCCCTATATGGGCAAAATAGGTGCGGAAGCAACAGCTGCGTGGGAGGTGCATAGCGATGAAATTCCTGTGCCTAGCATAGACTTGCAAAAAACTACGGAGGAGAAAAGAGATGATGTTATTAAGATCATGGGCGCTATTGCTTCTGCTTTTTTGTTCTTCTAGCGTAACTGCTTACAGTTTTGGATACACACCTAATGTTGCGATAAGTGGCTTAGAATGGACAATGACTCCTACTTATTTAGGTTCTGATGGTATTGGAGGTATGGATGTATCAGGTGTTACTTACAAATACACACCAATAAAAAACAAAGAAGATGACTACGTTGTTACACTAGAGAACGATAAAGTAGGTGGTGGTTATGTGTTTCAAGACAAACAAGATTGGTCACAACGAGAAGGTGGTATTGAGGTAAGAAGAACTATTGCTTTGCCATACACTCCTATTGCAGTATTTGGTGATGGTAGGCTAAAGCAAGAAGGCACAGGTAGTATAGAAGGTGCTGACGTAAGGTATATCTATCGGTTTGATCCTTGTTTCGATCCTCAGAGCGATCCAAGTTGCCCTGGTTATAAAAAACCACCACCACCACCATTGCCTGATATTCCTAATTACGATGCATTGCAAGATGAGTCAGTAGCTATTGCACAGGCTGAAACAGACAGAAAGTTGTTAGATGATGAACAAGCTAAAAAAGAAGAAGATGAAGAAGAAGATGAGGAGTCATTAGAATTTATGTTAGCTGATGTAGAAAATGCGTTAACTATTGCCAATGAAATAGCACAATCAGTCATACTTCAACAATTAAACAATGTAACTAATTTAACAAACTATTATGTGTCTACAATACCTGACAACTACTACCCTGATGCTGTTGCTTTACAAGGTGGTACTATAGTGGATAATAGGAGAGCATTAAGGAGCTTATCGCAAGATGCGAGAATGAACGAGATGATAGAGGAGCAATACAAATGAAAAAACTATTAATCGCACTTAGCTTCATACTTAGTGCAACACCAATACTAGCGGCAGATATTAATGGCACAGTTGAATCGAGATGCACCGTAGCGACAACTGTTGAAGGCAAGTACGGTAACCCAAACGCTTATACGCTAACAACTGATCCAGCTAGTAACGGGCAGGTCCCGGTAATTAGATTTGATACTACCCTAGCCAATGCTTATTATGCTCAGGTGTCATACCCTACTAGCTTTAGCTCAAGTCCATCATTGTCTGACAATGTGACATGGACTGGTGCTGTGTCTGTAAAGGCTACAGGTGCAGATGGCATGAGCGGCTATCAGACTGCATCAACAACTACAAATGGTGGGGCAACAAGACAGTACGCACTTAGCGTTGCAGGTAGTGTTTGGATACAGTCAACATCAGTAGCTGTATATGGTGGTAACAGAGCGTTTCCAGGTGGTGCGTATAAATCAGTAGTATTAGCTGAATGCGTAGCTCAGTAGCACTATGTTTGTTACTGTTTAATTACGCAGTACATAGTCACGAGCAAACTCCTACATATCCAAAGTGGACAGTTAGTGGAGTTAGTGAAGTTAAGAAAACACAAATCAGGTTGTGGAACTCTCGACCTGATATAGAGTATTATGAAATTGGAGTATTCGATGGGGATTGGCAACCAATACCCTTTGTTACAGCTTATAAGATTCTCCCTGTCGAATACTTACAAGAAGTAAAGATTGATATATACATTAGGGAAAGCAACATAGCAGAAGCTAGATACGTCTGTTCTTTATCTAAATTAAGGAGTAATGATGAGAGTCAAACATTGTTAGCTACTAGGATATGTTCAAAATTCAAATAAAATGGTTACTGTTAATTATGCTATGTACACAAGCTGTTGCAAACAGTAGCACATCACTTAACTTGCAGTTGCCTAGTAGTGGATCATCTTTTGGTACAGATAGTTTTAAAAGTGGCTCATTAGACTGTAGCAACTCTATAGGGGGCAGTCTTTTGTTTGATATGGGAATGACCGGCATTGTAAATAACGCAGTTGCACCTATTATTGGCAAACCTGATCCACTTAATCCTGAAACGAAACAATTAGGTTTGTACGCAAGAATAGTTATACCGTTAGATGCACCAAGAGAAAGAATTAATTGCAATACTCTTTATCAATTAGAATTACAAGCTAGACGTTTAGAAGTTGAAAAGTTGCGCCAAGAAATAGAACTGTTAAAATCTATGCAACAAGGAGATGGATTTGACAACTGATTTAGGTGACAAGGTAGCAGAAATTGAAGGCTTAGTCGATAAGCGACTTAAGATCGGAAGTTTAAGATTTACCTATACTCAACTTGTAGGAGCGTTTGCTTTACTGAGCAGTATCGTAGGTGCGCTTTATGCAGGGTTTACAATGTATCAGCGCTTAGAAAGTTTAGCTACCCTGGACCTAGATGCAGTAGCTGCACAAATGGCTAAAACATCAGCAGATGTATTGCGAGTTGAGGAAGTTGCTTCTGATATTAAGGTGGAACTTAAAGAGGACTTAGCTAGACTCAGAACTTCAAGCTATAACCTTGAAAACCGTATTGATAGTAAACTACAATCAGTTGATGTTAGAATTACTACTATGGATAATAAACTAGATAAATTTGACATACAGTTAGACACAACAGAAGAAAAACTAATGAAACGCATACAGCAGTCATTAGACAACCCACTAAGTAACTGATAACATAGGAGAACTTATGCCTTACAAGAAAAGAAGAAAATTACCACCTAAACCTAAGAGAAGATATTAATGACAGCTAAACAACAGGCGCAGTTAGATCGCCATGAAAAGCAGATAGAAGATTTGTACAAAGATGTCAGAGAGATTAAGAACATGAATTTAAAGTTTATGTCGATGGGCAAAGGTTTAATATTAGCATTTGTTGTAATGACAACAGTTGATATTGGATTAGGTGATCTTATTATGAAACTTTTATGATTGCATTTTTAACAAACATAGCACCAATAGGTCTAGGTTTTATTGCTAAGTTATATGCTTTGAAAAGCCAAGCGGCTTCTGATCAACAGAAGTTAATGATAGAAAACCTACAAGCGCGTAACGATTCTATTAATCAAGCACGTCAAATGGCTGAAAAAGAAAGTCCTATGGCTGCTATGAATCGTAGGGTAATTATTTTTGTGATCCTTGCTCTTGTTATATTCACGCAAGTAGCACCTGTAATTTTTAATGTTCCGACTATCGTACCTACTGTCAAGGAAGGTTGGAGCATACTTGGAATGTTTCAAATTACTCCCGATGTTGTAGAGTATGTGAAACTTGAGGCGGGTTCAGTAGTCAAAATGGATGAGCTTTTTAAATGGGCATCTATGATTATTGAGTTTTATTTCGGCGGCCAGCTCGCCAAAGGTCGTTAATAAGGAGAAAATATGGCAGTAAAAATAACGTATCAAGACATGCCACACATGAAACCTGTGCCTATGGAAACAAAAAGCAAGGGTTTGTTTGGTGGTATTTGGTTGTGGATAGCAACAACAAGAAAGTGGGAAATTACAAAAGACTGGAAATATGCAATTACGCATGAAGGTAATGCTCATCCAACTTACTATGTAATACCGAAAGGATTTGTATTTGATGGCGCTAGTGTGCCTAAATTTGCACGTTCTTGGCTTAGTCCTATGGGTGTGTTGCTTTCAGGTGGCTTAGTGCATGATTGGGTGTATAAATATGAGTCCATGAATTTAGGTGGCAAAAAAGGACACACAGCTAAAATGACACAAAAAGAAGCTGATGTATTGTTTAGAGATATATGCATTGACGTGAATGGATTTAAAGTAATTAATTACCTAGCTTTTTTTGCACTTCGTGGTTTTGGATTTATGGCTTGGAACGGACACAGAAAAAGAAATTTAAAGCCAAAATAACCTGACAAACAGTATTTCCTCCTGTACAATCCTGGTATGGATGTATTAGAATTATTTGCAGGTAGTAGGTCTTTTAGTAAAGCAGCTGAGAAATTAGGTCATAACACTTTTACTTCAGATATTGAGCCTTTTGATAAAATTGACTATGTAACAGACATATTTGATTTTGATTGCACTAAAGTACCGTTTAGACCTGACATTATATGGGCATCGCCACCTTGCACTTTTTTTTCTGTAGGATCAATAGGCAAACATTGGAATAAAGACCACACACCTAAGACAGATAGTGCTAGATTAGGGATAGCTTTAGTAAAGAAAACATTAGCTATTATTGATGAGCTGCAACCTAAATACTTTGTAATAGAAAACCCACGAGGTAAATTACGAAAATTAAATCTTATTGATCCTATTTTTTATGGTCGTAAAAACATAAGACAAACAGTTTGGTATTGCCAGTATGGTGATATAAGAGCAAAGCCTACGGATTTATGGACTAATATTTATGATTGGACACCAAGACCAGTTTGTTTTAATGGCAATACTGATTGTCATCATCAGCCTGCGCCAAGAGGATCATCAACAGGAACGCAAGGACTAGCTAACAGTTATGAAAAAAGCAAAATACCTGAACAATTGTGTATTGAAATATTAAAAAGTATTAAGGAGTAATTATGTATGAGCCAGTCGTGCTATCTTTGTTTGATGGAATAAGTTGCGGTCAAGAAGCGTTAAAACGTGCAGGTATAAAACCTAAACTATATCTTTCTAGCGAAATAGAAAAATATCCTATGTTTATAACACGCAAAAATTTTCCTGAAACAGTACAACTGGGCGATGTGCAACAAGTATTTGCTAAAAACCTACCTAAAATCGATCTTATATTAGCTGGTTCTCCGTGCCAGGGTTTTTCTTTTGCTGGTTCTCAATTAGCATTTGACCATCCGCAATCTAAATTATTTTTTGAGTTTACAAGAATATTAGAAGAATGTAAGGCTTATAACCCAAATGTTAAATTTCTTTTAGAAAATGTAAAAATGAAAAAAGAGTTTCAACAAATAATAACTGATCATGTTGGTGTCGAGCCTGTACACATTAATAGCAGTTTAGTTAGCGCACAAAATAGGCAACGTTTATATTGGGCAAATTTTCCAATTACTATTCCTAAAGATAAAGGTATATTACTAAAAGATATATTAGAAAATGGTGTAGGTGATATAGTTACTAATCAAGGTAAAACACAACACAAAGCTAATGTAGATAAAGCATCAACATTACTAGCTAGAGATTATAAAGGTTTTGGAAATCAAGGTATGACAGGTGTTCGCATATCAAGTGAAACATCACAAAAATATGCACCTGACGAGGGTGATTTTGTTGATCCATATAACAAAAAAAATGTAAAAGGTGATAAATCTACATCTTTGAGAACTAATTATAGTAATGGTAATTTATGGATAAAAGAATTGTCACAACCAAATGAAATATTTTACGAAGAACCATATGTAAAATTGAACGGAAACAAAACAGGATGTGTTGGTCATGTTGGAAACAGTCCTAAACAAGCTACTCGTATTTATTCAGTCGATGGCAAATCACAATGTCTTTCAGCAAATGGTGGTGGACAAGGTGGCAAAACTGGGTTATATCAAATACCTTCTGAACCTAAAGTAACAATTATTCCGCAACAAGTTAAAGTCAGAAAACATAAAGTAGACATAGAGCTGTTGCAGCATTGTTTGTTGAGTGCTTTAAAAAATAGCGGTAAAACTAAGCAACAAGTAGCTGACGAACTGGATGTTAAATTTTCTACAGTTGAACATTACTTTAGAAAAGTAGGTAGCGAATCTTTTTCTATACCATCAGAAGAACATTGGATGCCATTAAAAAAAGTATTAGATATCAAAACAGATTATTTTGATAAAGCCTTAACCGAATTTGAGGAAAGGGAAGGTCGGTTTGATATGGCAGATCGTGTATATAATCCTAATTATAAAGCACCTACAGTAGTTGCTAGTAATGTTACTAAAGTAATGACACCTCCAACATATCGTAGATTAACTGTTAGAGAATGCTCCAGGCTACAAACATTTCATGATGATTATTTAGAAAATTGTTATGATGATAAAGGTAAGCCAATAAGTAATAGTCAGAAATACAAGGCTTTAGGCAATGGGTGGACAATCGATGTAATTGCCCACATATTTAAAGGGTTAAATAGTTTTTAAAACTTTGCGTAAAAGAGATTCTTCATAAGTTTTACGATCATCATTCTTTTTTGTGCCTTTTAACTTATCCCTATCTTGCCTTCTAAGTTGACCTCCATTTGATCTTAAATAGGGCGCAAAGATTTTTTTAGGATCGTCAGAACGGTTTAATCTATTACGTGCTGCTGATTCGCTTATCTGTATTTCAGCAGCTACTTGCCTACAAGTTACTTTCTGACCATCAGATAATGTGTAGGTTTTAATCAAATGTTTATTCTTCATTGTATGTACACCTCATATTGAGCAAACCACATAGCAATGTATAGCGCTGATCCTGTAATAACCCATATACACATATGTTTAATAACTTTAGCAGCGTTTATTAAATCTTTCATTTTTTATCTCCAATTAAAGTGTTAATTAATGCATTGCGTGTATCGATAAAAACGTCTAATCTTTTAGCTAACTCCTTAGCTTCGTCATCACCTTGTAGCAATACACCTAAAATATCCATAGCTTTCTCGCCTTTAGTTTCTTTATCAGCAAAAGCCATAAGCTCCTCATCAGTAAATTTAGTTTTCATATAGAGTACCATCCTTTATCGCTTTTTCTAATTCCCATGTTTGATTTATGTATATATTTAAATCATCATAATCTATAAGATTGCCATGAAGGTCTAAAGCATTTCCATCCTTGTCAACAGGATAACCATCATCGTTGTATAACTTTTCGTGTTTTTGTTTATCAGGTAAACCTAGTGACATTAGGAGCATGACTAAACCCATAGAGATTAGACAAGCTCCTATTAAAACAATTACTGGTATAAAACTCTCAAACAATAAGGTCATAGATTTCATCCACTATCGTTGACATTTTTTTACGTCTGTCAATCTCATAATTGTATTTACGACAAACTCTTTCTAACGATTCTTTTGTAAAGTTTGCATTCATATACTCAATGTTTAATGACCTACTAATGTATGGCTTGTACCTGTCTAACTTACGATTAAATATGCTCATTTTTACTCCTTAATATCAATTGTTTTATCAGTTAAAAACCCATCACACATCTTTGGGTATTCCGTTTTACAAATTATCTGCCCAGGATTATTATCAATCACATTAGGTGGTATAAGTAATGGATCATGTTCAGATAGTTTGTCTGTGAATGCACTACATCCTGTTAAGGCTAATGCAAATATTATTGTTAGTGTTTTCATATTAAAATGGAATGTCATCGTCAAACTCATCCCTAGCAACAGGTGTTATTGTTTTCGGTTGCTCTGATGGGTAAGTTGTTTGAGGTGGTGTTTGTTGCGCTTCTTGTCTAGGCTCTTTCTTAGACAAAATACGAAACTCTGATCCGAAGCCACCAAGTTTGATTACAGTAGAGTATCTCTTAATACCATCCTTCTCATAACTCTTAGTATTTAACTCGCCCTCTACGTACACTTGAGTGCCTGTATCAAGATCAAGTTTCTGTAAAGTTTCAGCTAACTGATTCCACACATCACACGTATGATATTCTGCTGCTGTTTTTCTTTCACCTGTGGCTCGATCCTTCCACGATTTATTAGTAGCTAATTTAACTCTAGCTACTGTGCCACCATTTTGCAATTGTTTAAACTCAGGTGGTTGAGTTAGATTGCCTATTAACATTACTTTATTTACCATTACAGCTCCTTATATTAAATTTGGTGGTTACTTACGGTAACCAATCGGACTTGTTTGTCTTTAACTAAGGAAGGCTTGGAGAACCTCCCACACAGCGTAGGAAAGTCAATCCTCTGTGTTCTTTTGTTTCTCAGCAAACTCTTTAGCACGAGCAAGATTGTTTTCATGTTTAGCTTTAGCTTTCTCTTTGCTCTCTAACGACTTGCGTTCTTTACGTTCAGCCATCCACTCCAAGTGTTCAGGACTAAGTGTAAGTTTGACTCGTGTAGCCAATGGAGTGTCACCTCTGTAATCTTTCTCAACTTCAGTAACACCTTCTTCATCTTCTGACTCTATAGCCATAATCAACTTAGCTGACAAACTCTCAGCTTTGTATTGCATTAACTCGTCAGCTTTAGCATTAGCTTCTTGTTGTGCAATAGCATTCTTAACTTCATCGTATGTCGCAACCGAGTTTGTGATACCTATACCCATCATCCCAAGCGCACGACCTACAGCACTTGTTTCGCACACTTCAACAAAAGATGTAGCGTTAATGTTGTTCTTGCTTTTTTCTTCATGAGCCATACCAGTAGCAACTAACTTACCATCAACATGGATTGTAGTTTTGCACATAATTGACTCACCATCAAAAAACACATGATCCGTATCAATACTAGCGTTCTCGTAATGCTTACGAAAGTATTGAAGCCTAGTCTTAACCATTACATATTCAGACTTACCCAAAGGTATTGACTCAAGTAATGGTAAACCGTATTTGTCTAATTGCTGTTCCATAATATCTCCTTAATTTTTGTGATAAGAATTTTTCCTATCTCTTGTTTGAAAAAAACCTTGATGTTGTGGGAAGTCATCCATAAACTTTCTAGCGTAATGTGAAATCCACCCATCATCAATTTTATAATCGCCTTCACCTGAGATCATAGTTTCCCATCTAATCCTGTGAAATATAGCTTTTGCAGAATAGTATTTCTTTCTTTGTGTAGCGATATTTGTAAACTTAACAAACAAGTCATAAATCTCAGGGTGATTTTTATGATATTCATTAAAGTTTTCTTTAGTCCATTTGCCATGCATATTGCTCTCCTTATTTGTAAATGCATCAAACCCTGCACGTTGCTCTTTGTACTCATCGTATGACGGATGCTCTAAAAAATCTTCCGAGTTGATTTCATCGTAATAGTAATCAGATATGCTCATTATTTACCTCCAGTTATTATTGTATAAATGTCAAAACCTAAACGATCTTGTAAAGCATCACCGATGTCCTCTGTAAAGTCATATGAATATGTTTCTTCATAATCGTTATACTTTCCATAGACAATAGCAGAAAAGTCAAAATATCGAAGATTCTTAGCTTCTAAGATTGCACGAGATAATGGCATAACATTTATTAGGTCAACAGAATTGTCGTTATCGTCAACCATATGCTCAACCTCCATCAATATGTCATTGACTTTATCCATGCATTCGTCACGAGCATCATCTTTGTTTAATTCCCATTGAGTTGAAAACGCTTCATCTCTTTGTATAGATTCTTTAGTTTCCATTTACATTCTCCTTATCATGAAATAAACGCAAAGCAGTATCAACCATCTTGTCTGTAATTACTTCGCCTTTGTCTGCAACTTTAGTCAATTCTCGTTTCATTACTCTACGAGCCTTGCGACTATATGATGTTGGTTTACCACCGTGTAAGTGATCTTGTGATTTAAGTTTAGTAGTACCCATTATGCCCCCCATAGTGCTAACTGCACATTCTTAGGAGCATTGGATTTTCTGCCATACCAAAGTTTAGCCATATGTTTTAGCTTACTATGTAAATTTCTAGTGACAGAGTTTGGGTAAACATGAAAGCTCTCGGCATCTTTGTTCAATACTTTTTCGATTTGTACTGGATACTCTACAAAAACTACATGAGTCCATTTGCGACCTTGCTTATAAACCATAGCCATACGATGTTGTTGTCTACCGTTTTTACGCATAAAGTGTGTGTTGACTGCTTTCATTACTTATTCTCCTTATAAAGTTTTTTCTTTCCTTTATCATTTGATTTTATGTAATCATCTCCAAAAGCAAACTTCATAACTTGTTTTCTTTCATCATCTGAACAAGTGTTTATTGCTTTATTTTTAAGAATTGTAATCATTTGTTTTTCAGTTAAATTAGCCATTACTTATTCTCCTTTCTTGCTTTCATTATTTCTTGTGCTTCAGCTAATAATATCTTAGTATGATTTGGGTGTTGTTTACCTGTCATAGTTTCCCATTCACGCATTTTTGTAGCCATCATGCTAGGTGAATAACCTTTTGTAAACAATTTTGCATCATCATCACTTGGTTGAGGTAATCTTTCTTTAAAAATTACATTATGTCCACCTCTTTGCCAAGTGCCTATGTGACCTTTATCATTGTAGTAAAGATGAAGTAAGCTGCCATTCTCTCTAATCTGATCATAGTCAAGAATTGTATTGTTGTTAAGTTTGTACAACTTTTCTTCAAACTGGTGTTTAGTTAATTTTTGCATTTGTATCTCCAATCGTAGTTAAAAAAGTGCCGATTTGTTATCCTCGACACAGATATTATATACTAATATTGGTATACTGTTAGACATTTGACATAAAATAATTAAGCCTATAGGAATAGGGGTTGTAGAGCTAATTGAAAATCCCTAACGGTAGTCAGGGATAGTTTTTTTGCAAAAATTAAAAAAAAGATTACAAAACCTGTGTATCATTTTAAATCTTGGTTTAGCGTTTTTTGAGTGAATCAGAAAGCGAAAACCCCTAGAGTGGATAAGCTCTAAGGGTTGTCTAAAACTGGTGTTTGCCCCACCGTTCTGTGAAAGATTATACCATCTTAGAACTTCTTGGCAAATATTAGGATGCGAAAGGTGATATGTCGAGTTAAATACTTCACTCACACCTAAAAAAAGAGATTCAGTTATGCGTTCCAAGAAGCTGTGGATTGATGTTAGATTAAGAAGGTTTATACTGGTAACCACCTTGAGCCGATAAAGAAAATCTAGCGCAGAGTTACAGAAGGCTGAGTACGGATCATACCGTAGCAATGAACTCTGACTTGTTTGACTATGATTGAAACAAGCACGGATGATACTGCGATGCGCTTTATACCGATGAGAATCTCTAACTTAGATTAACGTCTAGGTTGGGGATACTTGCACGAACTCAAAGCTCCACAGCATTACCCGATAAGTTAAAAAGCTCAAAGCTCTTGCTTTAAAAAAAAGGGATTTATCCCTAAAAGCTCTACCATAAGTCACTCGCTGAAAGCGAAACTTAGAAACCAATTCACCACAATGTACTAATATTGATATAATCTAATTATTCTTTTATTTTTTTTTATTATGTCTAAAATTATTTATTATGAATCCATACCAAAAGAACTCGAAAGGTTGAACATCACACAGAAAGAAGCAGCAAAGATGTTAGGATTGTCACTTAGTGGGTTTACATCCAGGATTGCATCAAACAAACCAATTACTCATTGGATGATATATGGGTTAGCTAATTATTTAGAGCCAACAAAACCTAGAAAACGGATAAAAAAACATGCCAAAAAAGATTGATCATAGCGAAAGAAAAAAATTAATACAATCTATTAGAGATATTATAGGAACAATTGAAGCTATTGAAGATCACGAAATGAAACAAAACCTTTGTCATCAAATTATAGGATTATGTGATCAAATGAAATTTACTCTTATCATGGATATGCAAAAAGCTGATGAACTATGAAGAAGATGTAATACAAAAAGCTATATGCAAATATCTTGATATGCGTAATGTATGTTATTGGGCAGTACCAAATGGTGGTGCTAGATCAAAAATAGAAGGAGCTAAATTAAAAGCTACAGGAACTAAAAGTGGTGTACCTGACATAACAGTTGTGTATGATGGATTGTATTGGGGATTAGAAGTTAAACGACCAGCAAATGATAAACATCCTAAAGGATATTTAACCCAATCACAAAAAGAAATGCATAAAAAAATTAGAACTGCTGGTGGATCAGTTACAACAGTTTATAGTGTTGCTGATGTTATCTTATGGCTTAACACAGAAGTAATGTATGAGCGCAAATTTGAAGTTGAGAAATGAAAGAGAGCGCCATAACTCGTAGTGCAAGAGGACAGGCTTGTACCCTAAAGCTAGATGATTGTCTTAATGATAACGGAGCCACAACGGTTTTTGCTCACAAGAATGGTGGCGGCATGGGTGAAAAAGTTAAGGATGATCAAGGTCGTGATGTAGGAGCTTATTTATGCCGATATTGTCATGATGTCGTTGACGGTAGAATAGGACATCCCTACTGGAAACCTTACTTTATTGAGGAAATGTTTGACTTTGCTATACGTAGAACAGACAGAATATTAAAGAAAAAAGGTTTGAAATGAATATAGCATTAAGGAGATTATTTATTATGAGTGAAACATTACATAGAATATTAAAACGTAACAAGCCTAAAGCTGAGATTGTAGAGAACATGACACGCAGTTTTTTTAAGCAAAGCGATTCAGAGGAAGCTGTGATAACTATTAAGCCAAACAAAATGACTAGAAGCCAAGCTCAGAATAGATTGTATTGGATGATTATTGAGCAGATACGCAAGGAAACATTTAACAGTAAAGATGCAATACATGATCATTGCAGAGAAGAATATCTTACTAGATCAACTGAGATTGTTTGCAATAAAGAAAGAACTGTCTTAAAATCAACGACAGAACTAAATACTAAAGAAATGGGTGAGTACATAGATGATGTAATTGTCTTTGCTGAAACCGATCTTGGGATTAAGTTACAACTTCCTGATGATTGGAGAGATTTAATTAGCTAGGACATTTATACATTAATAGATGCTACATTTAGTGCTTCCAACCATTTGTGGTATCCATTGTGGAAAGAGTGTCCTAACTAATCGGAGATGATATGAAAAAAAAGAAACCTGGACTGTACGATAGAATTCACGCTAAACGCAGAAGAATTAAAGCAGGTAGTGGTGAACGCATGAAACGTAAAGGTGAAAAAGGCAGACCTACTGCAATGAACTTTAAAAAAGCAGCTGAGACTGCAAAAAATATGGGTATAAACTAATGGGAGCGCCAGTCAAGAAAGGAGATAACCCAAGAAGGGCAGCATTTTTACAACGCATGGGCAAAATGCCTGGACCGGAGTATAAAGATGGAAAGCCAACACCATTGTTAAAAAGTTTAAGAGATTGGGGAGCTTCAAGTAAAGCTGATGCAGTTGCAAAAGGTAAAGCAATTAGTAAACGAAATGCAAATAAGAAAAAGAAGGCTAGGAAAACTAGGACAGCGTAATGGCTAGACCAAGTATTTATACAAAAAAACTAGAAGATCGTATGTTAGAAGAAATAGCATCGGGGCGCAGCGTAATTAGTTTATGTAGAGAGGAAGATTGGACTCCAAATGCTGATACTTGGTATCGATGGATGTATAAGATTGATGGGTTATCCGATAGATACACGCGCGCGAAGTCAATTAGCTCAGAGTTTCATGCAGATCAGATTTTAGCTATTGCAGATGAAGCAGACAACAACACATTTCAAGTTGCTAGATTAAAAATAGATGCAAGAAAATGGGTAGCTAGTAAATTAGTACCGCAAAAGTATGGTGACAAAACAAGTATAGATCATACAAGCTCTGATGAAAGCATGAAGCCTACAGTTATAGAGTTAATTGCTAAACAATGACAAAAGCACAAATTGAGCTGCCACCTAAACTAATCCCAGTATTTGAAGGTTCAGCCAGGTATCGTATAGCATATGGCGGTAGAGGATCATCAAAAACCCGCAGTTTTGCATTGATGACAGCAGTAAAAGGTTATCAATGGGGTAATTCAAACCCACCAATCAAAGGTCAAATATTATGTGGTCGTGAGTTTATGAACTCTCTTAACGATTCATCATTAGAAGAAATAAAATCAGCAATTAATTCTGTTCCGTGGTTAGCTGAGTATTACGAATGTGGAGAGAAATATATCAAATCTCGTGATGGACACATACAATATACATTTGCTGGGTTGCGTAGATCACTTGAATCTATCAAATCAAAAGCTAGAATATTACTGGCTTGGGTAGATGAAGCAGAGCAAGTATCAGCTAAAGCCTGGAATCTATTAATTCCGTCTGTACGTGAAGTAGATAGTGAAGTGTGGATTACTTACAACCCTGAGTCTAAATACAGCGCAACGCATGAAAGATTCAGAGCTAAACCGCCACCTGACTCTAAAATAGTAGAACTAAATTACACAGACAATCCGTGGTTTCCTGATGTATTAGAGCAAACTAGGCTAGAAGATAAAGAAGCTCGCCCTGATATGTATGAACATATATGGGAAGGTGGTTTTTTAATTTATACAGAAGGCGCCTATTATCAAACCGAAATGCGTAGAACAAAAGATGAAGATAGAATAACTAAAGTACGCTATGATCGTGGTAAAGGTGTAGTTGTTAGCTTTGATTTAGGTGTTGGAGATAGCACAGCCATGTGGTTTGCACAGTTTATAGGAACAGAAGTACATCTAATAGATTATTATGAAGCATCAGGTGTAGGTCTTGAACACTATGTTAAAGTGCTGCAAGACAAAGGTTATGTTTACGACCAATACATATTTCCACATGACATTAGAGTTAGAGAGCTTGGATCAGGTAAGTCAAGGCTAGAAACATTAGAAGGTATGGGTATACACGCTGACAAAACAGAGATAGCACCTCAGTTATTAATAGAAGATGGCATACAAAAAGTCAGAGAAATGCTAGATAGATGCTACTTTGATGAAGAAAAATGTGAACGTGGTATTGATAGTTTGTTAAACTATAGCAAAAAGTGGGATGACACAGGCAGTACATGGAGGATGCGACCTGACCACAATTGGGCATCACATGGGGCAGATAGTTTCCGTTACTTAGCTGTAGGGTATCAACCTTACAATGAAGCATGGGATAAACCAATCAGAAGAAATCTACAAGGAGTAGTATGAGAAGTGTCTTTGGTAGTATTTGGGATGTTGTGAAGCCTGGAATAACAGGTTTAATAGGTACTGAAGAATCTAGGCAAGACAAAGTAACTAACCTTTTAATAGATAAACCATTTCAATTTGGTGCAGATTTAGGTTTGTACAACGCAGAAAAAATCCCAACACCACAAAAAAAAGAAAGGACTAACGTCTACGATCTTACAACTGATTTTGAGAATATGGCTCAAGACTCTGAGGTGTTTCGTAAGAACTTACCTGCTAATTTATCTGAAATAGGCACAGGTCTAATAGATATTGCAATGAATCCAGTTGAATCGGCTGACACGCTGCTTGATATAACAAGTGGCGCAGTTAGAAATATGATCCCTGATGACAGTTTACTTGCACAAGGATTAGATAAAACGGATGAAATGGTTGGTTATGATGGTATGGCTAACAGAGAAATGGCAGCGCAAATCTATAATGATGCTAAAACATTCTTTGCTACTGAAGGCGCAATGAGAGATTTTGCTTTACAAAACCCAGGTGACTTAGTAGCGTTACTGTTAGGATCGGCATATGGTATTAACAAAATTAAAAACATTTCACCTGAAAAGAAAGCTGAAGTAGAAAATATAGTTAAGCGTATAGGTGCAACACCAGTTGGTCTATCTATAAAAAATGTAGGTAATAGTCCGTTTATTGATCCTGCTGGTTATTATTTAAAAGCAGAAAAAACTATATTAGATATGCCACAAAACAGTTTACCTGCAAATCAAATAGAACCGTTTTTAAAAAAGAAACAAATATCAGATCAAGAACTAGAGAACTTAGGAATATTATCTTTAATCAAAAACGCTGATCCTAAAGAACAAATAACAAAACAAAGTTTATTAGACACTATCGATGACAACAGAGTGTCATTGTTTGGCACACAATTGAAAACAGATTCTGCTGAAATGAAGCCTGGAATACCAAACCAATTGGTTCTTACTGATATGAATTTTGCAAATAATTTTTACAGAGAAAATGAATTTACTGACACATATTATGTAGATGAAGAAACACCTGATGGTAACACTATGAGTCTTTTACCTCAAGATGAAGCATCTAAAGGTTTTGCTTCAGATGGTTATATGGAAAACTTTACAGGTTCTTTTGAACGTGCATCACCAATTGTAACTACAGAAGCGCAAAGAATTGCAGAAGAAGTAAATCCTCAAGGCAGAAAATTATATCCATTTGAATTAATAACTGATGCAGGAGTTTTAAGATCAGGTCAAGGAAACATAGGAACTGGTCATCCTAGTTTGAAAGATTATAAACATGCAGAAGTAGTTACAATGATGCACGAACTTTATCCTAACAAATATCCTATGACACTCGGTATGCAATTAAAACGGGAAGTAGATAGACAAATGGATTTAGCATACAGAAACAAACAAGATGTTGGAGGTTTTAGCAAAGCAGAAAAAGCAAGTCAAAAAGCAGAAGCTATAATTATTGCTCAACTTGAAGATAACCAAAGAATGGGTATTAAAGAATGGGATCAAGAATTTTTAGAAGAATATGCAAATCCCGAACAAGATTATACTAAGTCATTAATTTCAGATGAAGTTGAGGCAGATTTTAATGAAGCAGTTGATGCAATTATAGAAAACGAATATTTAGAAAACCCTGTTTTATTACAAAAAATTCCTGTAACAATAGATGATGAAACACAACATTATAAAGTAGAGTATACCCCTCTTATGGGTTACGAAGTAACATCACCTGATGGTTTAAATATGGGTGTTCATGGAGATTTACCTATTGTACAAAGCGTAATCAACGACCACGCAAGAAATAGAGGTTATATTAACGCAGACATTAACAATTTAGGCACAGGTGAAACTAAATATTCACAATGGGTGTCTGATGCAGAAAGACAACATATGGACACATATAGTGAAGAACTCATACGTTTATCAGACGGTAAACCTACTTCAGTTGTAGGTGGTGCAGGTTACGATTACGACAAAGGGCATTTTGGTGAATATAAAAACACAATGGCACACATTAGAAAAACTATACGTGGTGGTGATAAGTTTCCAAATACTGTATTAGGATTGCCTGATAATAACCCTGAAGTATATCATATGGGCGAATTTCAATCTGATTGGCATCAAGATGGTAGGCAATTTGGTTATACAGATGAAGAATATAAACGAAACAAAGAAAATTATGCAGATGATGAAGGCAACTATCATTTTATGGCTGAACAAATGGAAACTATTGACGTAAAAGATTTTGATATAGATGATGTTAGAGATGTATTTGATGACATGGGCGAATACAATTTAAAAGCAGCAGATCGTTACAGAATGAAAAAATACGGTATGACAGGTACAATCAACAATGCAGATGGTACGGTAACTGGCATTCATGTTGATGATATGACAAAAGCAGATTTTGATAAAGCCTGGGAAAATTCTTCGCATAATCCTGATAGTGAAAATTTTGCTCCTTCTGAAATATCATTAAATCATTTCTTAGATTATTTAGACAGACATAAGGAAGAATTAGATTTGTATGAAAGTAAACTTGAAAGACACACTCCAACTCCAAGAAATCCATTAAAAGGCGATCGTATTTATACAACAGGTTTAACCTACGCTATAAAAGAAGCGCATAAAAACGGACAAAAATATGTTAGTTGGTCAAATAGTCAGCAAGTTTTAGATCAATGGAATGAGGGTGGTCAAAGAACAGATAGTAGAGGTAATGTTCAATATAAAGATTTGTATGTAAACACATATGATAAAAAAATACCAAAAGCTGCCGAAAAATTAATTAAAAAATATGGTGGTAAATTACATGAAGCAACCATAGATGGTAGTAAAAATAAAGTAATTGAAATTACTGATGAAATGATAGAAAACATACAAAAAGAATTTCCTGATTTACCAAAAGATAGTAAAGTTTTACCTTTCCCATTATTCGGAAAAGCTAGTAACATAACATCAGGACTTTTACAAACAGACATAACAAACCAAAGGGGATTATTATCATG
>UEXM01001200.1_pt1 | contig 19179 bp, 25 predicted proteins | sample 1796661 | NCBI WGS metagenome assembly UEXM01 (sample SAMEA4772469, study PRJEB27181) | metagenome | reverse complement strand
AATGTTTGGCTTTGGAGAAAAGGTGTTGCGACTCGGAAACAAAGCTATCAAGATTATGCAAAGATACCTTATGAAAAAGCTTTGATACCTCTTAGGGGTAGGTCTTGGCTTATTATTGGTATTTGTATTGGCTTAATACCTTACATTGTTCATCAAGCACCGTATATTGCAAGGTGGATATACTCATGAAAGGTAGCAGAGAAGTGATAGAGATGGAAGAAAATGGCGAGATTGAGTTGACCGAACATGGCTATGTACCTGTTAATTGGGAAGAACAACAGCGAAAAGACATGGAAGAAATACGCAATGACGCTCTGTACGATGAAGAAAAAGAACGCAGAGCAGGTTTTTTTACTAAATAAAGGAGATATTATGATAACTAATCAAAAAGTAATTATTGAAAAATGGCTACGCGACCACGGTTCTATTACAGGCAAGCAAGCTATGGAAGATTGTGGTGTTTACAGACTGAGTTCAGTGATACATGCACTTCGCAAAAGAGGGGTAGATATTGAAACCCATATGATTTATGTTAAAAACAGATATGGGGGCATGAGTCGTGTTGCTCAGTACAAAATAAAAGGTCATAGCAGAAACAAGCCTACTGAAAACGAAGCTGAAGCATTTTTAAACTCGAAACCAAAAGATTGGATAGATAAGCTAATTGACAGTATTGGAATGGGGGGTAAATCATAATGGCAAATAATCCGAATTTAAGAGCGTTATACGATAAGTATGACCTACAGCCATCTGATATGTTTCCTCATCAGCATTACACGATTATTAAGCGTGAGGGCATAGAAAAGATAGAAGCTAAAGCTAAATTGTTGGTAGAATACAAATTACACGCTTGCACTGAAACTTATTGTGCTTTTGAGTGTACGACAACAATTGAAGGTAAACCGCCAGTAACAATGTTTGCTTCTGCGATGAATAATCCGAAAGTTGGTAAGAACTGCAATACTTTTTACTTGCTTGAAATCGCTCAGAAAAGAGCATTGGCAAGAAGCGTTCTTAAAAACTGTGGCTTTTATACGCTTGGACATTACTCAGAAGATGAAGCAGATGATTTTGCTAAGTCAAAACCGAGGCAGAATCAATCTAAGGTTGAGAAACCTTTGACACCGACACAACAGCGAAATGTCGTTATAGTTTCTATGAAAGAAGAACTTAAAAAAGCTAAAGAAACTGGTGATTTAAACAAAGCAACACAGATTTATGAAGATGCAGGAGATAAAGAATTTACACAAGTACAAGATTATTATTATCAATTGTTTCCTGAGAAAACATTTTAAAAAATTACCTATGCCCAATAGGTATTCGGGGTGCTAAAAGTTGAGGTCATCATTCCTTATCTCCTCACCTCGTTAGGTCTTATGGGGGATTGGTTGCCCTAAGTAACCACCTTAAACGGAGATTTAATGATAACTTTTTCACAATTTTTAGAACATTTAAAAGACCCATCTTTAGCATTTAGTGATAGGTTTACAGACAGAAAAGAGATACTAATGTTAAAAAATGATATGGGTTGGACAGTAGCACATGCACAATCTCGTAGGGGTTGGGTGACACAAGATAAAGAAATACTTAAATTAGCAACTGTTCATGGATACACAGTAGCACATTGTCAAGCATTTCATGGCAATGTATTTACATCAAAAATTATTAATAAACTTTCAACTGATAATGGATGGCTTCCTGCCTCGGCAAAATCGACAAGCGGAACTACGATTACAGTTGAACAGTTAGGCAACCTTGTAACAAAAGGTTATTCTTATATATCTAAAGCTAGGAGTAAAAAATGAGTCAATATGACAACACAAATCAAGCAAGAGCATTTCCACCTCAAGGTCTTTTTACAAGAGAGGGTGTGCAAAAACTACAAGCATCAGGAAAACCAATTATTAGTGTGATGGCTAATGTAGATGGTAAAGATGTAGACATTGGTTTATATTGGGCAATGGAATGGGATGATGCGACAGGTACTTATTCTGATACTAAATATAAATTAAATAAATACGGTGATAAATATTTAAGAGCCAAAGTTAAACCTGCTTATGTCAAACCAGTAAACTCTGTTCCAGTATTGGGTGATGTTGGTAAGAACGACCCTTTTAACGATGATGATGTATTTTCATAACATTTAAAAGATGTTATCATGTATCAACTTAACAAAACTTAACAAGAATGAAGTTATCAAATGATGAATTTTGGACAGGACTCAGAGAGTGTGCAGGTATCTATTCACGAGCAGTCAGGTATTTTAAAAACGCTTATGATGTAGATATTTCTAGGGTTGCTGTCCGAGAGAGGGCATTAAAAGACCCTGACCAATTGTCAGACATCAGAGAAGAAAACATTGATATTGCTGAAGAAGGTTTACATAGCTTAATGCAAACTATGAATGAACCTGTCAAGTTAAGGGCAATTGATTTGTTTTTAAAGACACAGGGCAAGAGTCGTGGGTATGTAGAGCGTCAAGAAGTAGAACTCGATGGTGATTTCAGTGTTAAGGTTGAGTTTGTTAAGGCTGAATGATACAAACCATACAAATACCTACAGCGTATGAAGCATTACTAAAGCCTGCACCAATTAAATGTTACTACGGTGGCAGAGGTGGTGGTAAATCTACTGCCTTTGCCCTTGCCTTGCTTGTATTAGGCATGCAATCTAAGAAAAGAATACTTTGTACTCGTGAAATACAAGGCTCTATAAGAGATTCAGTACATAAACTGTTAGCTACTTGTATTGAGAAAAACAACTTAGAAAAGTTTTATAGTGTCTACAGAGATTCTATTAGGGGCAAGAACGGTACTGAGTTTATCTTTCATGGTCTTAAACACGACCCAATGCAAATTAAATCGCTTGAGGGTGTCGACATCACATGGGCAGAGGAATGTCAAACTATCCCTGCTAAATCGTGGCAAATATTAACACCAACGGTATTGAGGGCGAAAGGCTCTGAACTGTGGCTTTCATTGAACCCAAACCTAGAAACAGACCCTACTTACCAACAATTTATTGTAAATCAAAGACCTAATCAGGTCACAGTTAAAGTTAATTACGATTCAAATCCGTTTTTTACTGATGAATTAAAAGCAGAATTAGAGTATCAAAAAGAAATTGACTACGAAGAATATCTGCATATATGGGAAGGTGAATGTAAGAAGGCATCACAAGCACAAATATTTAAAAACAAATCCCAAGTAATGGACTTTACAACACCAAGTGATGCAGTGTTTTATTATGGTTTAGACTGGGGTTTTTCACAAGACCCTACAGTTGTGCTAAGATGCTTTATTTACGATAATTGCTTGTACATTGACCATGAGGCAGGGGGTAAACAAATAGAGTTAGACAGCACGCACAAACTAATTGATGATATACCTATGGCAAAACAGCATATAATAAGAGCAGATAGTGCTAGACCTGAATCAATCAGCTTTATTAGAAGGCAAGGTTATAAGATTGAGTCTGTACATAAATGGGCAGGCAGTATCGAAGATGGCATTGAATTTATACGCAGTTTTAGAATGGTGTACATTCATAGTCGCTGTTTAAAAACAGCAGAAGAATTTGTAAAGTATAGTTATAAGGTTGACAGGCTTACTGAAGATATTTTGCCAAACATAGTTGATGCACACAATCACTATATTGATGCTTTACGGTACGCATTGCAACCTATGATTAAAAGAAAAGGACAACCAAAACTGGCAAGAGTAATAGGAGCGTAGAATGGGAATTGATAGTACACATCCTTTGTATGATGATTCAAAGGAAAAATGGACAAGAGTCAGAGATTCTTATTTAGGTTCAGATGCGATAAAGTCAAAAGGTGAGATTTACTTACCAAAACTCAGTAGTCAAGAAAAAGGTGAATATGATGCTTATGTCATGCGTTCAATGTATGTCAATGCTATTAAAAACACTGTTCAAGGCTTAGTGGGTGCGGTAATGCGTATTAATCCAGTAATAAACGCACCTGATAGAATCATGGAGTTAGCACAAGACATTACAGGTACAGGTGTTAGTCTTAATGATTTTATTTCTAATATGTTATCCGAGCAATTGTTAATGGGTAGACAAGGTGTAATGATAGATAGAACAACAGAGCGTTCTTATTTGTCAGGCTATACAACAGAGCAAATGACTAACTGGATGGAAGATGTCATTGTGCTTAAAGAAACTTATTTACAGCAAGACCTAAACGATAATTACTCACAGTCTTATGAAGTACAATTTAGAGAATTACTTATTGATGAAAATGGCGCATTTCTAGTAAGGCTATGGAAAGATAATGAAGGTTGGAGTATTTCGCAAGAGATATATCCTACTAAAGTTGGTCAAGCATTAGACATGATTCCTTTCGTAGCTATTAGTGGTAATGAGTTAAACATGAATCCAACACAACCACCTTTGATGTCTTTAGTTGATACTAACCTATCAATGTACCGCACAAGTGCTGATTTAGAGCATGGTAGACATTTCACAGCCTTGCCAACACCATATGTAACTGGTATTGATGGTGATAGTGAGTTAAGAATTGGGTCAGGTTCAGCGTGGATATTGCCTGATTCATCAAGTAAAGCAGGTTATCTTGAGTTTACGGGTCAAGGGTTACAAGCATTAGAAAAAGCGGTTGAAGAAAAACGCTCTATTATGGCAGGTCTTGGTGCAAGTTTGTTGCAGACACAAAAGAACGGTGTCGAGTCTGCTGAGTCACTCAGATTAAGGCAAAACTCTGAAGCATCAGTATTAGTTGGTGCTGTCCTGTCAGTGCAAGAAGGTATTACAAAAGCATTGAGTATCATGGCAGAGTGGGAAGGGGTAAGTGGTGACATAGAAGTAGAACTCAACACCGACTTTGTAGACACTAAGATTCTTCCTGAAGAACTTACAGCGTTAATGGGTGCTTGGCAGTCAGGTGCTATTAGTCACGAAACATTCTTGCATAACATGAAGAAAGGAGAGATACTGCCTGTCGAGGTCACTGTCGAAGATGAAAAAGACAGAATAGACTTACAGAACCCAATGAACTTAGATTGATGTCAGAGCAAGAGCCTAGACATCCACCTTGTCCACCAATATCACCTTTTGGCTAAGATGAATGAGTGTAAATGAAGAAATCCTTGATAAAATTACTGGTGATGCTGTCAACATTCAGAGGTATGAGGCTTCTGTACAAAGAGAGATAATTAGAGATTTAAAATCACTTGAGAAACAATTAGTAACTGAATTAAGGAATTCAAACGCTGTAGATGCAGTAAGACAGCAAACAAGACAGAAAAGACTAAAGGCTTTAATAGCTAAAACACGAGTTACTATCTCTGATGCTTACACAAAGCTGTCAAAAGAACAAATAACTATTCTTAGAGAAGTCGCTGAGTTGTCAGAACTGCAAGCTGTATCAGCTATCAACACTTCTATAAAGGCAGATGTTATTAAGCCTAGTCTTAGCACAACAACAATAAATAGTATTGCATCAGATACACTCATAGAAGGTTCTCCAACTAAACAATGGTGGGCGAGAAAAAGCACTCAGTTCCAAGACAAGTTTGAAGATACAGTGCGTATGGGTATGATGCAAGGTCAAACAACAGACCAAATTGTGCGTAGTCTAGTAGGAACGCAAGCTAATCGCTTTAAAGATGGTGCTTTAATATCTCAATACCGTGGTGCAGAAGCAATTGTCAGAAGTTCTATACAAACAGTTGCTAATACTGCACGCTTAGACACCTATCAGAACAACTCAGACATCATTAAAGGCATTGAGTGGTCAGCAACCTTTGATAACAGGACATCACAGATATGTATGTCACTAGATGGGTTGCAATGGGATATGGATTATAAGCCTATTGGACACAGTAAGCCATTTGTAGGCTCGACAGCACACTGGAATTGCCGAAGCACACAAGTTCCTGTCACTAAAAGTTGGGAAGAACTAGGTGCAAAAGGTAAGTTTTCAGAAATACCTGAATCTACAAGAGCAAGCATGGATGGGCAAGTGTCAGGTGGCAAGAACTACGAAGAATGGCTTAAAACTAAATCTAAAGCGTTTCAGATAGAAGTATTGGGTGTAGAAAAGCAAAAACTGTGGAAAGCAGGAAAGATTAGCTTTAGTGACTTAGTTAATCAGAGAAGCAACCCACTTACACTTACTCAATTGCAAAATAAAATTAAGCCTAAACCTAAGATAGTTAAAAGACCAGTACCAAAGCCTGCACCAAAGCCTCAAACAACTGCAATGGTACAAGATGCTTTGACCATTCAACTTACTAAAAACGCTACTGATTCAAGATATCTAAATAGCACTGTTTATAGACAACCTAAAGAAGCAGTTGGCACAGCTAATCTAAAAGGACTAACAAATGAAGCATCTGTTATGTTTCAAGGATTTTTAAATGAAGCTGATACAGTAGTTAGAAAATTTAATGTACAAGGCATAAGAAGAATTACAAACACAGGCAGACGAAAATCAATTGCAATGATGGGTGATGGTAATTTTTATTTTAGTAAAAAATACTTTAACAATTATGCTAAGACATTTAGTGCAAGTGAAATAAAAGAATTAGAAAAATTTAAAGTTGCACAGCAAAAGCGTAAAGATATATTGAAACCTAAATTAGATAAAGCTAAAGAAGAATATATGGATGCAAGAAGGGCATATCTTGATGTCTTAGACCAAAAAGGCAAAGTATCTGCTGGTTTAACAAATGAAGTAACTAGGTTAAATGAAAAAGCTAACAAACTCATACGGGAATACAATGATATTCTTGAAGAAAATAAAAAATTAGCTGATTACAATTTTTGGGTAGAACGAAACACAGTATCTAAATGGAAAGTTGGCGATAATTTGGCAGAAAGACCGTGGTCAGTTAGTGCATATACTAAAGGAGCAGACCAAAGCATGAGGTCAACTGTGTTCCATGAATTCGGTCATCAGATACATCAACAATTTGGTGTTACAAATGTGTCAGAATTAAGAAGTCCACCATTAGAAAAAGCACTGAACCTTTTATTTCGTAGAAAAGGCATTGTAAAACCATCTAAATATTCAGATACAAACTCAAAAGAATGGTTTGCAGAAAATTTTGCATTGTACGCAAGAGGCAAGAAAGACTTGGTAGACCCAACTTTAAAAGACTTACTAACGCAAATGGAAAAAGGTGTTGTTAAAGATGCAGACACCTTAAATGATTGGTATGTAGCATCAAAAAAATTGAGGTTTGACTGATGGCAGAATTTACAAGTGTAGCATTTGATGAAATACTAGAAATATCTAAAAAACAAACTGTTTCTAAGCAAGACTTTGAAAGAATCAAAGAACTCTCTACAAATATACTGGCTACTGAGGAAGAAAAGTATGCTTGGATACTAGAGGGCATATGGATTGACTCCGAAGGTGAATTAAATTAATTAAATAGTTGACATTACGAATAAAGTTCGTATATAATGTTCTACATGAGGTTAAGAAACCTTGTAATTTAACTAAAACTAAGGAGATTATATGAGAAATTCAAGCAACCAAAACTTTATAAAAGAAGTAAAAACTACTAACAAAGTATGGAACAACGAACTAGCTAGTCAAACAGACTTTGCACAAGGTGATTGTTGGTCAGACATCATGGACAACTGTTCTGAAGGCGATAAAGTTATTAACGGTGTCGGTCAAGTATTTATTGTTTTAAGAGCCGCTTTTGTTGACTTTGGTCAAGGCGATTTAAAAAACGGTTTAAACACTACAGTTAATTTACAACCATGTAAAAAAGATGGAACTATACACATGGGTATGAACCATGTTGGTAACACTGATTTTGGATGGGGATGGAATAGAGATTAATTTAAAAAGATAATAGCATGGGGGCGATTGCCCCCTTTTTTTTGCACTAAAGAAAAGTTGTGCTAAAATGCGTATCGACAGAGTCATTTTTTAATATAACGGAGTTATATATGAGCGAAGAAGCAGATATAAAAACATATTCTGAGGAAGAATATACAGGAGTAAAAGCAAAATTAGACGAGTTCCGTTCTAATAATGTTAAACTTATGAAAGACATGGAAGCCTTAACAAGTAAGTTTGAAGGCATCGATGTTGACGCTTACAACGAGATGAAAAGTAAGCAAGAAGCAATGAAAGAAAAAAAACTCATTGATGCAGGTAAGATTGACGAGTTACTTGCAGAGAAAACAAAACAGATGAGAGAGGCACACAATGGTGAATTGGAAAAAACGAACCAAGTGAACGCATCACTACAAGACCAGTTAGCTAAATTAGTTATTGACAACGCTGTGAGAGATTCTGCTGTCAAAGCAGGAGTTGTTGAAACGGGTATGGATGATATATTGCTACGGTCTAAGTCAGTCTTTTCATTGCAAGATGGTAAAGCAGTTCCAACAGACGCACAAGGCAACACTATTTTTGGTCATGGCACAAGCGAGCCTATGAGTGTAAATGAGTGGGTCAAGTCACAGATGGATGTAGCACCACATTTATTTAAAGCTTCTTCAGGTTCAGGCTCTCAACATAATGCAAGACCTAATGGTGTAGCCAAGCAAAATCTAACCTCTATACAAAAATTAGAACAAGGATTTGCAAAATAGGTTTATAATACGCATATTAGCTGTCGGAGATAGTTAGACCCTACTTTATTGCCTGTGGCATACAGTAGTAGATTTGTTTAATCTGCCCTGTATACTAGGGGCAATATTTTTTTTATATAGGAGTCATAATTATGGCATCAGTTACACTAGCAGAATCTGCTAAATTATCGGAAGATATGTTGGTTGCAGGAGTGATTGAAAATATCATTACTGTAAACCCTTTTTATGAAGTATTACCATTTGCAGGTATTGAAGGTAATTCTTTAGCTTATAACAGAGAGAACGCACTTGGAGCATCACAGTGGACAACTGTTGGTACTGCAATTTCAGGTGGTAAAGCCGCGGCTACTTTCACTCAGCTTACAACTTCATTGACTACTCTTGTAGGTGATGCAGAAGTAAACGGATTGATTCAAGCAACACGCTCTAACATCAATAATCAAAAAGCTGTACAAGTAGCTTCTAAAGCTAAAGCTTTGGGTCGTGCATACCAAGATAAAATGATTACTGGTACTGGCTCAAGCAACGAGCTAGATGGTCTACTTAACCTAGCATCAGCAGGGCAAAAAGTAGCATCAGCAACTAACGGTTCTAACCTTTCATTTGCAAAAATGGATGAGTGCATGGACTTGGTTACTGACAAAGACGGTGAAATCGACTACATTATGATGAACGCTAGAACTATTCGTTCATACATGGCACTACTTAGAGCATTAGGTGGAGCAGGTATCGGTGAAACAGTTACTTTGCCAAGTGGAAAGACACTTCCTGCTTACAGAGGTGTTCCAATCTACCGTAACGACTACATTCCAATTAACCAAACACAGGGTTCATCAAGTTCCGCAACTTCTGTAATTATGGGTACTTTGGATGATGGTTCTATGATGCACGGTATCTCAGGACTGACTGCAAGTGGTTCAGCAGGTATTCAAGTTGAAGAAGCAGGTATTTCTGAAACTAAAGATGAAACAATCACTCGTGTTAAGTGGTACAACGGTCTTGCTCTATTCTCTGACAAGGGATTAGCGTTAATGACAGGTATTCTCGACTAAGAGTTTTTATCTTATCCCCTGCTCTCGGGCAGGGGGTTTACTGGAGTAATTATGTCATTAGATGCAACGGTAAATGGTGCTAACTCTGATAGTTTTATAACTGTCGCAACAGCAGACGCTTACTTTTCAAATCACTTATATTCATCAACTTGGGATGCAGGTTCAACTGCTAATAAAGAAAAAGCATTAAAAATGGCTACTAGAATCCTTGACGAGAAATGTGCATGGTCAGGAACTAGAGCAACAAGTACACAAGCATTAGGTTGGGGTAGGACAGATGTTTACTATGATGGTATTTCAGTTTCTTCTACTACAATCCCAGTACAAATAGCAAACGCAACTGCTGAGTTTGCAGGTCATCTACTAGCTAAAGATTTGACAGTTAATGCTGAAGGTAAAGGTCTGAGTTCTATTAAAGTCGGAGATATTGAGTTAGACTTTGATAAATCAGATACAGCAGGTGTTATGCCTGACATTGTTCAAGAAATGTTAAGAGGTTGGGGAACAATTTACGCTAGAGCCAAGTTTGGTTCTGTCGCAGTAGTGAGGTCATAGATGCCTTACAGAACTACAATACAAAATTTAGTTGAGTCAGCTTTTGTCACATTAGATGACATTACTGAAACAATAACATATAAACACAAAACATCAAGCACTTACAATGTAGGAACAGGTGCAGTGGCAAATTCTGAAACTTCATACACAATTCCTGCGGTTATAAAGTTTTTAGGCGGTGAAGTTGATGGCAACACAAAAGAAAAAGACTTTACAGGCGATTTGCAAGTGATGTTTGCAAGTAAAGACTTAAATTCAGGCTTAACAGAGCCTAATACAGCCGACACCATATCATATGACAGCGAAATATACTCTATTAATAACATTAAGTCAGATTCAGTCAAAGCTTCTTATACGCTCAATTTAGTGAGGTTAGGATGAGTGTTGCATCGTTTAACGCTGATTTGAAAAAATTTGCTAAAGCTACTGATTTAGAATTAGAAACAGTGGTTAGAAAAGTTGCTTTTGATGTTTACAAAGGTATTACTCAAAAAACACCAGTAGATACTGGCAGAGCCAAAGCTAACTGGAACATCGGATTAGGTGCAATTGATTCAAGAATTACTAAAAACACTACATTCCAAGCTGTAGAGCCACCTAAAGGTTCAGGTAAAAGACCTATTTATATTACTAATAATTTACCTTACATTAACAAGTTAGAGAATGGTTCTAGTAAGCAAGCACCTAATGGTATGGTTGCTTTAACTATGTCAAGTATCCAAAGGAGTATTAGAAATGTCGTTCGCTAGTGAAAGAGCCAACATTGAAGGAAGGTTTAACACCAACTGGACAACTACAACCATCGCATGGGGTAATGTTGCTTTTGAAGAACCAAACAACGCTTCATGGGTACGCTTCAATATACTGAATGGCGATACGGAATACAGAGCCATAAATTATGCAAAGCGTTATAATGGTATAATAAATATACAAATTTTTGTACCGATTAAAACAGGTACAAATGTAGCTAGAGGTTATGCAGATACAATTTCTGCAATCTTCGAGTCAGAAAAGTTTAACGATGTTTGTTGTGATGTAGCAAGTCTAACAACAGTGGGTACTGATGACAAATGGCATCAGATTAATGTAGATGTTCCTTATTGGAGAGATTCATGAGTAAAAACGATGTAAAATTATATCCACCTAATGGTGGTAAAGACTATGTAGTACCTCATCCTAATAAGGTTGAGCAAATGAAAGCAAATGGGTGGGTTGAAAAACCTGTAAGTAAATCAAAGTCAAAGGAGAAATCAGATGGCGAATCATAAAGGGTCAGAAGGACTCGTTAAAATAGGTGCTAACACAGTAGCAGAGGTAAGAGATTGGAGTCTTTCTGAAACTGCTGAAACAATTGATGACACAGCAATGGGTGATACTGCAAGAACTAGGAAATCCTCTTTGACATCAGCAAGTGGTTCATTAAGTTGTTGGTGGGATGAAACAGATTCTACTGGACAAATTGCTATGCAAGCAGGTAGTGAAGTAGCTTTGAAGCTATATCCTGAAGGTGCTGATAGTGGAGATTATTTTGCAAGTGTACAGGCAATTATTACTACGCAAGATGCAAGTGCTACAATGGATGGAATGGTAGAAGCATCTTTTTCTTGGGAATCAAACGGTGCTGTAACTTGGGGAACTGTGTAGTGTATGAGTGTTCTTGATAACGCAAAATCCCACTTTGAAAGCTTAGAAACAAAAGCAATAGAGGTGGAAGAATGGAGTACGGTGATATACGCTACTCCATTTACGATGGGCGAGAAAAAGAAACTATGGAAACACGCTAAAGAAGATGATATTGAGTTTATGGTAAGAACCTTAATATTAAAAGCTTTAAATAAAGATGGCTCAAAAATGTTTTCTATTGAAGATAAGATAACATTAATGAACAAAGTAGACCCAAATGTAATAGTACGAGTTGTAGGTGAAATATCGGTAGCAGAAACTATTGATGAAATGTCGGGAAACTAACAAGCGATTCCGAGTTAAAAGGGAAGTATGAACTTGCGAATCGCTTACACAAGACTGTGGCAGAAATTGATGCGATAACAGTTGAGGAGTTTAACGGATGGATTGCCTACTTCCAATTAAAGGATAAAGATGGCAATTAATCAAATAGCAAACCTCGGAGTAAAAGTTGACCCTCGAGGTGCAGTCACAGGTGCTAACAGAGCAAAAAGAGCCATCACTGGTATTGGTGAATCGGCTCGTGGTGTTAAAAACAGAATTATGTCCATGCAAGGTGCTTTACTTGGTCTTGGTGCTGGGGCATTAGTCAAATCAATTATAACAACAGCCTCAGAAGTTGAAAGCCTGCAAGTCAGACTTAAATTCTTAACAGGTAGTGCAGAGGACTCTGCAAAAGCCTTTGAAACAATGACAAAATTTGCTTCGCAAGTTCCTTTTTCACTTGAGGATATTGAAAGAGCATCACCTTTATTATTAACAGTTGCAGATGATGTTGACCAATTAAACGAATTATTATCAATCACAGGTGATATAGCAGCAGTTTCAGGTCTTTCATTTGAAGCCACAGCAGGTCAATTACAAAGAGCCTTATCGGGCGGTATTGCATCAGCAGACTTATTTAGAGAGCGAGGAGTCAAAGCATTTCTTGGTTTTGAAGAAGGAGTGCAGTACTCGGCGGAACAAACATCAAAACATATTTTAAAATTATTTAGAGAAGGCACAACTACTGCTAAAGGTGCTACCGAAGAGTTAAAAGACACTTATCAAGGTCAAGTGTCTATGATGCAAGACGCTTTTCGTGAGTTAAAACTTGTAATTGCAGACGCAGGTGTTTTTGAATTAACTGCACAAGCAGTAAAAAATATAACTGATTTATTAAAAGATGAAGAAACTTTAGCAAAAATGAAATCTTTCGGTGAAGGCATAACAACTATTGGTAAAGCAATGGGTACAATGATTGGTGCTTTTATGGGATTACCACCGTATGTAAGAGATACTGGAATTATTCTAGCTTTTTTAGGTGGCAAAAAAGTGAAATTAGCTGTTGCTACAGTCACAGCACTTTCTATGGGTCTTGATAAAATACAAAGTGTTTTTGATGATTTAGGAAAAAAAGATTCTTTTAATGTTGATGCTTTATTTTTATCAAAAGATGATAAAAATAAACAGCTTCTTGATTTACAAAATTTTGTACATGATTACACAACTAGCTTAAAACCTGTTTTTGATATTAATGAGTTTTTAAGTGGCAGATTAGATATGGGTGAAGTTTTAGATATGACAAACAGGAAAGGACTTCCTGAACACTTACTTTTACTTTCAGAAAGGACAGACCATGTTACGCATAGTTTTCAAAGACTTAAACCTGCTACAGAGATTATGGGTGAAAAATTCGATGAAATGGCTAGAAAAAGTGCTGAAGCAAATGAAAAGGTAAAAGAATTTTCAGACGGATTAGCAAACAATATTGAAGATTCAATAATGAGAATGACACAAGGCTTAATGTCTTTTAAAGATGTTGTGAAAAATGTATTTCAATATGTGGCAATGCAAATGGTCAGAAATAATATAGCTAAACCATTGGCATCATCACTATCTTCAATCATTACTGGTGCAGTTGGTGGTTTTGCTACAGGCACATCTTCATCAGGTGGGTTGTCAAGCCTTCTGAGTGGTAAAGATTTTGCTACAGGAGGTCGACCCCCAGTAGGTCAAGCTAGTTTAGTCGGTGAAAGAGGTGCAGAGTTGTTTGTACCTGATACAGCAGGAACAATTATTCCAAATAACAAATTAGGTGGTGGTACAGTTATTAATGTGACATATTCACCACAAGTAAATGCTTTAGACCCAAGAACAGCAGGTACAGTAATAGTAGAAAACGCACCAACAATTGTAGGTGTTGTTAGACAAGCATTTGAAAGAAACGGACAGCAGGTACTAATATGAGTTTTCCAACGACACCAGTTCCAAGCACAATATCTATTAGAAGTATAACCCCTACTTTTACAAGTGTTACTCAGTCATTAAAAAGACAAGTAAGACAAAGAGGTGGACAGCGTTGGCTAATAACAGCAAACTACCCACCACTCACAAGAAGTGATTTTGCTCCTGTTTGGGCATTTGCTCAATTACAAAAAGGTCAATTTAATACATTTACTTTTATTCCACCTGTTTATGGAAACACAAGCGGAACAGCAACTGGAACTCTACTTGTTAATAATTCAGGTGGTTATGCAGTTGGCACTACAACAATTGTAAGTGATGGATTAACAGGAACGCTTAAAGCAGGGGATTTTTTAAAATTTGCTGGTCATGACAAGGTTTATACATTAACTGCCGATTCAGGCACATCCTTAGTGATTGAACCACCATTATTAAGTGCTGTTGCTGATAATGAAGCCATAACTTATAACTCTGTGCCATTTACAGTTGCTTTTACGACAGATTTACAAGAAATGTCAGTATCAACGAATGGTTTTGTTAGTTATAAAGTAGATTTAGTTGAGGTTATATAATGGATAGAGGCTCAACAACATCTTTTCAACAAGAAGTTGTTAAGGAAGCTAACAGACCAGTTCATTTAGTAGAGATTTCTTTTGAAAATGAAACACTCTACATGAACGACTCTTTTAAAGACATAACTTATAACAGTAATAACTATATTGGTGCTTATGATTTATTGTCTTTCACAGATATTGAAGAAACGGTAGAGGTTATGGTTAGTAAAGTAACTATATCTTTATCAGGTGTTGATAAAGTTTGGATAGGTAAAGTTTTAACACAGCAATACATAGACAGACCAGTCAAGGTATATACTGCTTTTTTAGACACAAGTTATTCTCTTGTATCTAATCCTGTTTTAATTTTTGAAGGTCGAATAGATAAACCATCAATAACTGAAGAATGGAATAGTGGTAAATCTGTTGTATCAATAACAGCAACTAATTCTTGGGTAGACTTTTCAAGAAACACAGGTAGACATACTAACAACGAAGAACAGCAAGTCTATTTTGCAGGTGACTTAGGCTTTGAGTTTGCCTCAGAAATTGTAAAAGATATTACATGGGGTCAATCATGAACCCTGATAAAGAACAAAAACTACATGATTATGTTGAAAGTCAAATGGGTTTGCCATTTAAATTTGGTGTTAATGATTGCCCGTTGTTTACTCTTGGTTGCATTGACATTATGCATGACTCAGAAAAAAGAAAAGATTTTGTAGGTTTATGGCATGACCAAAAATCTGCGTGGAAATGGGCAAAAAAACATGGTGACATATACGACCATTTGTTAAAGTGGGGTTATAAAAGAGTAGACATTCAATTTATACAAACTGGTGACATAGTGATTATGGAGCAAAGTTTAGCACATGCTAAAAAATGGAGAAGTGTTGCAGTTTGTTTAGGGTCAAAAGTTGCCATAGTGACCGAAGAATATGGGGTAATTCCTGTAGATTTAAAAGAAGTACCTAACATAAAAGGAGTCGTTAGATGGCAGTCACCTTAGTTACAGCAGTTGTCGGCACAGCAGTTACAGCAGGAGTTACATCTGTCGTTGCAGGTGCTATTGGAGCAGGTGCGGTTGCTACAGTTATTGGTGCTACAGCAGGGGCAGTTGTAGCAGGTGCTGTATCAGGTGCTTTAACTGATACTCCTGATTTAGCTAATGAAACAGTCGAGGCTACTGCTAGTGGTTTATTAGTAAACAAAGCATCAAACAACGCAAGTATTCCTGTGATATATGGAACACGCAGGGTCGGTGGTACTCGTGTGTTTATGGAAGTAAGTGGCTCTGACAATAAATATTTACACATTGTTTTGGCTGTTGGTGAGGGCGAGATACATTCCTTTACACAATACTATCTAAACGACATTGCATACAACGATGCTAGATTTAATAACAAAGTAACAATTACACCACACACAGGTGCAGATGACCAAACAGTCGACACAGGATTAAGCGGTGCGGTATCTAATTGGACATCAAATCATAGGTTGCGAGGAACAGCTTATTTGTATGTTAAATTAGAGTTTGACCAAGATGCGTTCCCAAGCGGTTTGCCTACAATAACAGCAGATGTGAAAGGTGTAAAAGTTTATGACCCAAGAACAAGTACCACAGCGTGGAGTGACAATCCTGCGTTATGTATTAGAGATTATTTAACAAACGAAAGATACGGAAGGGGTATTCCTGCATCACAAATAGATGACACTTCATTTACTGCAAGTGCAAATTACTGTGATGAAAATGTAACAATAGGTGGTGTAAGTAAAAAAAGGTATAGTTGTGATGGTGTAGTCAACACACAGAGTGGCTCAATGGTAATTCTTAAAAAACTTTTAACTTCTTGTAGAGGGTTTTTGATATTTACTGGTGGCAAATATAAGTTAGTCTTAGATAAGATTGAAACTGCTGTGTTTACATTCTCTGAAGATAATATTGTTGGCACTTGGAATATAGGACTAGGTAACAAACAAGTCCAATATAACAGAATAAATGCTAACTTTTTTAACCCTTTGAGGCAATGGCAACCTGACATAGCAGTTGTTGATTCGCCAACACTTAGAACGCAAGATAACGGTCTTTTATTAGAGAAATCTATTGAACTGCCATTTACATCAGATATTGACAGGGCAAAAATGATAGCGACTGTTAATTTGAATCAATCAAGACAACAAATGACAGTTGAGTTTAATTCTACTATTGAGGCATTAAGATGTGAAGTAGGCGATGTTGTGTATGTTAAACATCCAACTCCTTCTTGGGATACTTTAAATGGTGGTAGTGGTAAAAAATTCAGAGTTATAAAAATCAGAATACAAAACACAGACGAAGTAAAAGTTAGTCTTTTAGAATATGATGCAAATGCTTATGATTTTGGAACAATTGCTGTAACAGATACATCTCCAAACGCTAATTTGCCTGATTTAACAACTGTTGTGCCACCAAGTAATCTCACTGCTACGGAGTCTTTATACGATACTATTGGTTCAGCAGGTGTTAAGGTAAGGGTAGACCTCAATTGGACAGCAAGTGAAGATGTTTTTGTAAAAGAATACAATGTAGAGTGGAAACTCAGTTCAGATAGTACATATAACTTTTTAACTACAACCCGAACCACAAGTGCTAGGCTTGACGATGTAGACCCTCTATTACATGATTTTAGAGTTAGAGCAGTTAATACAATTGGTGTTAGTTCAGATTATTTAACATTAAGCAATTTTACGGTTGCAGGTCTTACAACACCACCTGAAAATGTACAAAACTTATCTTTTATTAGTCTTGGTGGTTATGCTCATCTATCTTGGGATTTAGCCAATGACTTAGATGTAAGAGTCGGTGGAAATGTAAGGTTTAGGCATAGCAGTTTAACAAGTAATGCTAACTGGTCATCTTCTACAGATATTGGTACTGCTGTTGCAGGACATAACACAAATGCTGTATTGCCACTTTTAGCAGGTTCATACATGGCTAAATTTGTAGATTCTACAGGCAATGAGTCAACTGGAGTGTCATCATTTATTAGCACAACTGTTCCAAATATTGTGCCAATGAACCAAGTTGTAACATCTACACAAAACCCAAATTTTACAGGCTCTAAAACAAATCTTGTAGCTGTTGACGATGTTTTAAAGTTTGAAGCAGACACTTTATGGGATAGTTTTGTAGGTAATTTTGATACATGGGGTTATATTGACGCAATGGGCGGTGCTGACCAAAATGGCACATATGAATTTGACAACTATATTGATTTAGGAAGTGTGTTTACATCAAGAGTTACTGGGCAAATAGTCTTTACTGCGTTTACTTCGGGTGACACAATTGACGCAAGAACAAATTATATGGACACATGGGCAGATTTTGATAATGTACCAAACGATATAAACTGTGATTTATATATTGCAAGTACAGATGATGACCCTGCTTCAAGTCCAACATGGACAGATTGGGCAAAATTTGTTGTAGCTGATACACGAGCAAGAGCGTTAAAATTTAAATTGACTGCTTCTTCTAGTGACCCAACGCATCAAATAAACATAACAGGGTTAAATGTTAGTGTAGACTTTCCTGACAGAGTGCAAGGTCAAAGAGGGTTGCAAACTGGTGCAAGCACAAAAAATGTTACATATCCTGAGCCATTTAAAGTAATACCATCTTTAGGCTTAACTTTTGTTGATATGCACAGCAATGATGAGGTTGTAATTACAAACGAAACTGCAACAGGTTTTACAGTAGGTGTTTTGCATGGAGCAAATTACCAAGACCATCAATTCAATTATGTAGCGAGGGGTTATTAACTAATGATAAAATATAATAAATTAACGAGGAACACTTATGGCAACACATGATTATGTAATAGCTAACCAAACAGGTGCTAACACTCGTTCAGACCTAAATAATTTGTTCTCTGCAATTGTAAGTCAAAACAGTAGTGGCTCTGAACCTGCAACTAAATATGCCTATATGGTTTGGGCAGATACTGGTAACGATTTATTAAAAGTCAGAAACGCAAGTAATAATGCTTGGATTAGTCTTTACACTCTGTCAACTGGCGCACCTGTAACAGCAAGTGCTAGTGCTTTACCAAAAGCAGGTGGCACTATGACAGGTGATTTGATACTTGGTGATGATGTTAAGTTAGAAATTGGTAGTGCTACTGGTGGTGATTTACAGATATATCACGACGGTTCAAATTCATATATTGATGATGCTGGTACTGGCTCATTAATTATTAGAGCTGATGGTTCTCTGCAATTTAAAAAAGCAAGTACTACAGACTATATGGCACGATTTGATGCTGATGGTGCAGCAACTTTATATCATAATGCAAGTGCAAAAATAGCAACAACTGCAAACGGAGTTACAGTAACAGGTGGTGCAGTAGGCACAATGACTACAGACAATGATGGCTCATTTAGTATGTCTGCTAGTAACAACTTTAAATGTACTCCAACAGGTAACTTCACTTTAACCTTTACAAACATTGTTGCTCAGTCAGGAAACA
>UEXM01000838.1_pt1 | contig 19212 bp, 38 predicted proteins | sample 1796661 | NCBI WGS metagenome assembly UEXM01 (sample SAMEA4772469, study PRJEB27181) | metagenome | reverse complement strand
ATCTCCTCAGTGTGTATCCGACCACGTTTGTCCAACTTTATACTCTCCGTCGAGGGGGCATCTGAGGTCGAATGATAGACCCGACGCCTTGATGCACTCAACTGCGAGCCACCCAAACTTCTCTGCTTGTTCTGTGACAACCTCCGTTTGTATTTCATCATGCACGTTCCCTACGAATCTGTAGTCAATCTTGTGCTGAGTTGCGTAGTCATCTAGAAGAACCAAAGCCCTCTTCATAATGATAGCACCAGCGGCCTGTAGCAGTGTGTTCAGTGCACTATGTTCTGATCTGACCCAGAGCTTACGTCCGTCGATTCCGACGAGGAAGCCTTTCCTAGACGCTTGTCCAACTCGTTCTCGTAGAGTTTCAAGAGCAGGTGTATTTCGTAGAAAGCGCCCCCTAAGCTCACTGCCATCTCTTGCAGTTCCTCCGACGATGCTTCCAATCTTTGCGTCCCCTGCTCCGTAGAGGAAAGCGTAGATGAAAGTCTTTGCCTGAGGTCTTGTTGCAAGTCCCGCAGCAACTTGATTTCTGGTGTGAATATCTTCTCTAAGTAGGACACTAGTAAACTCCTCATCGTCCATGTAGTGAGCTAACATACGTAACTCTAGTCCACTGGCATCAACACCTACCAGCTTGCGATCCTCAGGTACTATCCAGCAGTCTCTACACTCCTTACCGTACTGAGAGTTAACTGAAGGCACCTGTGCCATGTTAGGGGTCTGGTGCGTCATACGTCCTGTGACTGCTCCGTTTGTTGTGACCCTACCGTGCACCCTACCGTCATCCTGTACGTGTTCTAGCCAAGACGATACCTGTGCGTAACGCTTCTGTAACAAGAGGTACTCTAAGACTTGAACAGCCTCCGGTACGTGTTTGTTCTCCTCAAGGGTCTTTTCGTCCACCTGCGGCCTACCACTGGGCGTGAGTTCCGTCCATACCGCACCCTTAGCCTCAAGTCTCTCTGCCACCTGTTGCCGTGAGCCGGGGTTGAAGATCGTAACCTTATCCTTAAGGCGTTTGCCTGTCTTGTCCGACACCCTTTCCTCGACAATAGGCGGGAACACTTTCTGGAGTTCATCCTCAATAACATACATACTCTCCTTGAACCTAGCGCACAACGTGTGACACAGACGCTGATCTAGTAGCCACCCGTTGCTCACCTGCTCCTGTATGATCCACTGTACCTCGTGTTCTAGATCAATACACTGTTGCGAGAAGTCTGACAGTTCAACCATGAGTCGCTTGTACACTTCCTGTGTAACCTCAGTGTCCCTGATGCAGTAGTCAATCATCTCAGGTGTCAACTGTGACCAATCCTCGTAGTCTCCCTTAGCGTAGCCTAGGATGTTTCCCCAGTTCCGCAGAGAGTGACCACCAGACCTACTAGGCTCTGCTAGTCTAGACAGTACTAGAGTGTCAGTGACCATGCTCCTGTCAAAAGTAAAAGACCAAAGACGCTCGACCACAGGAACATCAAAGCCAATTCCGTTGTGGAATACGAACGTAACCGGCGCTTTACGCGATACATACTGTTTGAAATCTTGCTCATTACATATTACCTCGCTCTCTCCGTTGTGTAGACAGACAGCACACCAGATAACGCTAGGGTTTAGCCCATCAGTTTCTATGTCACAGAAGACCATGTTACTCAAAACTCTGTCTCCGGTGGTGTAGGGTTAGCGCACTCGTGGATGCGCCCTGTAAGCTTATCGTAACGTAGCCAACAAGCAGGACCAGTTTCACCAGAGTAACGATTCTTAAGGATACGTACACAAGTTGTGTTCCTTATGTCCTCATCTGGGTTCTGTTGGTCACGCTCCATACCTATGACCATATCAGACAACTGGGCAATACTCTGGCTACCCCGTAAGTCCTGTAGACTGATACGTCCACCGTCCTCGTGAGCCGTACCAGAGCTACGACGTAGGTGTGACACTAGGAACAAACTGATCCCTGTCTCAGCCACCAGTGTCCGCAGCTTGGTCATTATCTCGTCAATGGCTTTCCGTTCATCTCCGTTTTCTTGAGAAGAAACGACGATTGATAAGTGGTCGAGGATGATGTACCGGCAGTCGCAAGCCTTTGCCATGTGCCTGACTCGTGATAGTAACTCGTCCGCTGATGCTGACCCCCAGTGGTCGAATAGATAGTAACGACCTGACCCCATTGTTGCTTCCCAGTGCGGTCTAAGGTCATCGACAGGTGAATCTTCTTCCAAGTGTAGTCGCCTAGAGGATGCCACCGACATGATTCCCAGTGCTGTTGTTGCAACGTCCTCCTCCAGTGCAAGTACACCAATGTTGGATTCAGTTCTTTGCAGTAGATCGTACTCAAGTTCTCGTATAAACTGGGACTTTCCCATACCACTTCCGCTGGTGATAGTGACGAGTTCATACGGCCTGTGCCCCCTTGTTATTTCGTTTAGTCCGTCCCAAGGGTACGGTATGCTCTTCACTTGACGCTTGGCTACTAACTTATCCCAAGTCTCAGTTCCAGCTACAATACCGTCAGGTCTGTACACTGCTGAGTCCCAGAATGCCTGTGTAAACTCTTGCACCCTGTTAGCCATGAGCATCTCACTGGCGTCCTTTAGGGGGAGTTTACATATCTTTAACTTGTTAGGACTAAAGAGATCCTTGACTTGCTCTAACGCTAACTCACCAGCCTTGTCTTGGTCAAAACAGATGACCACGTTCTCGTAACCCTCAAGCCACTCTAGGTTCTGCTTGATCTCCTTAGATGCGCTAGACGCTCCTGTCCGTAGCGACACCACGTCGTACTTCTGTCCAAACATCTCGTAGATAGACATGGCATCTAACTCGCCCTCAGTTATCACGAGGTACTTACCTGTGCCTCTGCAATGCTTCTGACCAAACAAGCCTACGTTACTGTGGTTGCCTGACGCACTAAATTGCTTTGTCTTTACTACACGCTTCTTAGCGCCTACTACCTCACCAGTATCCTTGTCAAAGTAAGGGTAGTAGTGTGCATCAATCGTACCGTCAGGAGCGTACTCTACTGTCACTTGGTAACGCTTACACGTACCCTCAGACAGTCTCCTGTCAGGTATGGCAGACACTACGCCACCCATGTATAAGTTACTTGGTGTTGACACTTCCGTTTCTTCTCCTGTGTTACCGTTTACGTGATACCCGCAGTCTGGTGTGAAACAGTGGCGGCCACCGTTAGAGTAGACCGCCATGTTATCCTTACTACCACACTTGGGACATTCCTCGTGGTATAAGAATTTATCACCCATTAGAAGTCAGCCATTCCTTCAGGGGCATCAGCCTCCTCTAGAACCTTGACTGCTTCCAGATACGTAGGCGTACCGTGTACTGGGTGTGCTGGACCTGTCTTGTACTTCAGACGCACACGGGAGTTATACGGAACCTCTCCGCTGTACTTGTTACCCTCTGCATCAAACAGTGCAATATCGTACTTTGACTTAAACTTGCGTTGCTTGTTGCCTTCGTAGTCCTTGATCTTTACACCGTTTGAAGACAAGGCACTAGCGTCATCCTCTGACATGGTAATGGTAATGCTAAACGAACCAGTAGACTGACCTTGGTACACGTCATGTTGCGTGACGTTGCTAAAGTTTACTGTTCCTTCAATAACTTGACTTGACATATGGAATAATCTCCGTTAGTTAATTAACTGTACTCGCAAGTACACCTATAGTATACCACACTCCTCCTCTGATTGCAACCCTCGACAACTTAAGTTTCTAATGTAGTACTAATGTAGTACTACCTTACTTTCTTCTAAAGCTTACTCTTTAGTAATACTTAAGTATATATTATCATAGTCCTCCTGTAATTGCAAGACTTCATCTTGTAAAATAGTACCTTCATTATCTATTGACTCTGAGTTTTCTAGTTCCCAGTGAGTAGCAATAGAGACTGACAGGCATTCGCTACAGAGGTCGTAGTGTAACCCCCTAACGTCCTTCTTAACTGCCTCTAGATCGTCTAGGATCACGTCACACGCTTTACATCTCATAGTCTTCCCCAAATATCTTGTCGTATGCACTTACTAACTCGTTGTAGCTCATATCTCTGTACTTCTTCAGTAAAACCATGCGAGCCAGAGACACCACCGTAGGGAAGTCTATGAAGTTAAGCTCAAACTCTGATATATCCTGTATCATTTGCTCTTGTGTCAAGTCTAGCTCACCCATTTTCCTCTCCCGTGTTTGTTGTATTAGTCGCTAAATTAAACCACATTAGTAAAACCAAGGGTATCCATATAGGACTTAGAAACACAACAACTGCCCCATAAAATATATTCTTTATAATGTCCATTATTAATCCTTGTGTGTCATTAGATAAAGTACTAAAAAAGTTAAAACTAAAGTAAGCAGAAAAACCATCATACTGCTTCCTGTCCGTACCATTTCATAGGGATGCCTCTAGCGTCCCAATCGTCTGCCTTAAAGTTATAGTATACCTGATAGCCTAGCACAGGGTCAACCCTCTTGCATTCATCTGGCATACACTGTGGTGGGTCTGCCATAGGTGCCACATCGTCCTGTAAGGCCACAGGAAGCCCACAGAGGGCTTCTAAGTGTTCCCGTATAGTCTTGTGTACCTTTTGATAACGTCGCTCGTACTCGCGTCCAAGGGCTTTCAGGTGGTGCCATGTCCAGATGTAAGCGTTAGCACTAGACCGCACCCAGACTGCTGAAGGGTGGTTTTTGTGTGTGCTTTTGTATGCTATCTGCCCACCGTCTAGCTCATTGTGAGCCGTAGACAGTAGTTGAGCAGTCTCTAGGATCATCTTGACCACGTGACGGTCACACTGTAGCCTCGCGGCCTCGTGTGGGTCGCGGTCTAGGTAGAATATGTTCATCTGTCCCCCTCTGCGTGTTCAATGTCTACGTTTGCTACGCACACCGTCTGCCCGTTTTTCAACACTGCGACCACCCAAGAAGGGTAGTCTTCTAACCATTCTCTACGTACCCAGCTACATAATTCACTGGCTGTATAGTATACGTCTTCTTTTAACTGGTCTGGATATAGTGTATTCATCCCTTACGCTCCTGACGTATAAATTCGTGCACTGTTAAATTAGAAACCCTCGCTCTTTCCCAGAAATCTAATATTTCAGGCAGTGACATAACGTACTGCTCAGAGTGTAACACGTCTAACATATAAGAGCAATAACGCTCATCGTGCATAGCGGATCGCACTAGACGGTCTATATTAGGTTTCCACTCAGTAGCTTTCATTTACTATCCTCCTGTACACGTTCGTAGCACCACACATGGTAACACATATCGTCTAGCCTTACCAGTGTATCCCCAGACTTTTCAAAAGAAGCCACATGGTCGCTAATGAGTACCATATCGTACTCATGGTGTATAGTCTCGTTACAGTACTCACACATCATGATTCATCCCCGTTGTCGATCTCATCTTGTATTATACCCTCAAAATAATCTATGTTCCAACCCTCGCGTAAATCCTGTGATCCTATGCTGATCTTGTGTATCTCAAACGCATCTCTGTAGTCATCACATGTTAATTCCCAGTGAATCACAGCGTCTAATGTAGCCCAATCGCAGTCTAGCTGCACTGGTGTCTCGTGTAGTCCGTAGCGGTTCATTGTCTAGTACCCTCCAGTTAATTCTATACTGAGGTCCTGTGCATCCGCTAGGAATCTCAGACCACGTTTTACCATCTCCTCAATACCATTATAAAAGTCATCATCCGTCTTGTAAAGTATAATCACAAGCTACCCTCCTCATTTATAGTGATCCAGAATACCGCTATTAGCGAGCCTATGACCCAAAGCCAGAATATATCATTCATACTCATGACAAGTACCCCAGTAATAACAGTGTAACAGTAAACACAGTAACAAACAAGAGGGCGGCTATAGCCTCGTTTTCTATATGTCTCAGCACTGACTCATATTTACTCATGGCCTAGGCCCCCCTATAAAGTAAATCTTGCTATCAGGCCCAATTACTTCCGTATCCCACCCAAGGGCTATGGCCTCTTTTGCGTACTGGATAGCCTCAGAAGCGCCCATGCCACGCTCAGAATAAATACGACCCTCATCTGGTTTTGTCATAGTGGCAGTGTATTCCCCCTCAGGTAGCTTATTGTCTCGCGCATTATCAATTCTCATGGCCTAGGCCTCCTCTGTAGTATTAGATCGCTCTAGATAGTTTGCCCACCTGAGATTTTCAATAGCCTTCTGGTACTGTCTAAAAGCGTGTTCCTCTGTTTGCTTAATGTGTTTCCACGTTCCACCATAGTCCGCATCGTTCATAATGAGATCCATAGCAGAAGCATCTAACTTTTCCCATTCTGCGCGTGTCCTTACTACATCTGTCGCTAATTCAAACAAATCATAACTCATGGCCTAGGCCCTCCTCTAGTAAACAATATTGATCCATTAATAAACAATCTAGCCTAGCAAATTCTGTGGCAGTAAACAACCCCAAGTTATACAAGTTATCTAGACTCTTACCTAGTCGCTTTAGTTTGCCTAGATCGTCCACAGAATGTATACGTTTAACTGCTGACTCATAGTTACTCATGGCCTCAGGCCTCCTCTGAATAAATTGGTTTAGCCCGTACAATTCCTGTGCCCTTGTGATCTTCCCCTATGTATTCCAGAGTCCAGCGGATCACAGGGTATTTACCCTCCTCTAGACCTGTAGTGTCAACCCATTTACGTAAGGCCCTGTAAGCGGCATTTAACTCCGCGTAGCTAGTACTGTGGCCTACTATGTCGTAGTCGTCTGGTGAATCCTCACAAGATGCCGCCCGCGCCCTGAATAACTGAGTGTTAAACGTATCGCTTATGGTAGCGTTGAACCTGTAGTTGCTGTACTTGACTGAGATGATGATAGCCATTGTATTACCCTCTGGTGATTTCGTTAATCGTTAGATACTCAGTATACACAGGTTCCCCCGCATTGCCTAGTAAAGCATACGAATCATCCCACCCGTTAGCCACGTACTCATCTAAAACCTCAGGTGGCATAAGCTCTGAATCTAGTCTGCCCGCGTCGAGCGCCTCATCTAAGGCCTCTTGCTCACAGTCCGCGTAGGCAATCGCCAGTAATCCGTACTCGTTACCAATGGCATAAGTTTTACTATAAAACCTATGGTCATTAGGATTCGCTATCAATCGTCTAATCTCTGCAAATTTCATGGCCTCAGGCCTCCTCTGTTAGATCTGGTTTGTTGGTTTAGCAGTAAACCCTAGGGTAACCCAAGGCTTACCACTAACGCAACCCCCTAGAATCGCTTGCCATCAATAGAGTATTCGTATCGCTCCCTCCACACTGGCCAGTTATCGTCAATGTAATCCCGCGCCTTCTGGAAGGCCTTATTGATACCCTTATCCTCCTCAGGATCGATAGGGAATCCCACGATCATGCCCCATTCGTCACCTGAATCAGTGACACGCCCCATAACACAAATGTAATCCTTTTTCATGGCCTCAGGCCTCCCCTAGTAATAATTCGTAAACTTCATCTAGAGCTAGATCAAAATCTTTACTAGACGGTGGATCACCAAACCCCTCAGAAGGCCACCCGTTATACATGGCCTCTTTATGGCCTCGCTCTGTTATCGCTAGCAACGAGACAAGCGCCTTACGTTGTACCTCTGTCAGTGTAATATTTTGCATGGCCTCAGGCCTCCTCTGTTAACCTAATATGTCGCTGGTATCGTATCCGTTAGCATCTAGCCATTCTCTGGCTTCTGGGATCATACAGAATGCCATGTCGTAATCGTAGACATGCTTCCCTTCCACGTAGACACAGATGGCGTCATCCTCGCCCTTGATGATGTGCTCAAAGTAAACACGATCCTTACCAACGTATACACTGTAGTCTTTATGTATTGCCATAGTCATTACCCTCTATATAGTTAATTGATTACCTTGATATGGTTCCCATTGTACAGGTATCCCATGAGGACGCAAGTATTATCTTTTGGTAATATTACCACTTCTGTATATCTCTGGTGATCCCTATATAAAGAGGAACGCGCGCGAATAACATAGGTTGACATAGGTTGTCAATGGTAATATGTCACAACCCTGGGACTTGACATCCCTTGTGGTTGTATGCTTGTGATTAGCTGGTGTATAGCCTGAGGGTCCTACATTAGTCCACACACTTTGTCAACGTGAATATTACACTTGACAACACAGGACTATTTGTGATACACCCAAGGCCTTTGGTCTTACCATAGTCTGCCCCTTGTGTCAACCCCTGTAGCCTTGTGAATAATACCAATGTTTACCCTTGCACCTTGTGTCTGCCTGTGTTATGCTAGAGGGTTGCCTAGGGGTGGGCCTTGTGTTGATACCGGGGGAGGGGGATTGACATGAGTTATTATTGTAGTACCTACCCATGCACAAAATAAGGCTAAATTAGCTAAAAAGTAGGTTAGTTGACATATGTATAACCTCTTGTTATACCTTGTGTTTACCCACGGGCGGCACTAAAGTAATAAATCTGTACGCCCTAAGTAGTATTTGTTATATATTTACATTAAATAAAGCTTGACTTTTGAGTAAAAGTATGGTATAATATAAGGCAGATACTAGGATGAATTAATAAGACAGATGTTGGGCCTTAGTTGACTACTAAACTGTTCGTATAGATCCCTTCTTCTGTTGCTTCCTAGGTAAGGGACTCATGCGAACTCATGTTAAACATAAGGAACACAGGAGAATGTCTGAAGATGACACCCTAACTAAGCAACTAGCAGAACGTAAGGAAGTAAACTTACGGAAGAGAAGTAGAGGCAGGCCTAAGAAGTCTGAAGTAAAGGCTAAGACCACAGGTTCTAGAGGTAAAGTAGGTAGACCTAAGGGCGATGCTGGCATCATAAATGAGTACAAAGCTCGTATGCTCGCTAGTCCTAAGTCAGAACTAGTGTTACAGACTATCTTTAATGCTGCAACTAACGATGACCACAAGAATCAAGCAGCAGCATGGAAGTTAATAATGGATCGTATACTACCTGTTGGTGCATTTGAGAAGGAAGTAATGAAGGACGGTGGTAGGAACGCAATACAGATTAACATTACTGGGGTCGGAGGCACGACTATTGCTGATAGCTTTCAGTCGGGAGAAGAAATTGATGGAGAATCAGTGAATGTCACAGAGTAAGTTAGATGAAGCACTATTAGAAGTACTAGGATATGTTACTAGGGTAGGAGACGCTACTAGTCAGTTAGTAAACGTAGCTATATTACTGGGTGACAACGCTAATGAGTCTGTATCAGGGCGTAGCTACAGGTTAAAGAGCAAGTCTAAGGCTTGGGCGTGGCTGGGAGCGTCTATTAACTTTGTGTTTGACGATGAACACTGTGAACGTGCCTACAGCAACGATGTAGCTAGGGCAGCAAAGACCTTAAGTGAGTCTAAGCCTAAGAAAAAACCTGCTAAGAAGTGAAGTACTTCTCTATCACAGAGTTTGACTGTAAAGAAACAGGAGAAAACAATATGAATCCTGAGTTTCTAGAAAAACTAGATACACTCAGGCACTATTGTGGTCTTCCTTTTGTTATTACCAGCGGCTACAGAAGCCCTAGTCACTCGTTAGAGGCTATAAAAGAGATACCGGGGACTCACGCGCAAGGCATAGCAGCAGACATTAAGATAACTAACTCTGCTCAACGGTATTCGTTAATAAAAGCTGCCTTAGAACACGGTTTTACTGGCATAGGGGTCGCTGGTAACTTTATCCACCTAGACATACGGCCTTCATTGCCTGTTATGTGGACGTACTAGAAGAAAGTAAACAAACCTTAACCTAAGAGAAACTAAACCATGACTGATAAAACATACGCACTTGTAATTACTATTGTTGCTGCTTTACTAGCCAGTGTTGTTAGTTTTGCAGCATTTGCTGATACACCTACTGTCATTAACTATCCAGATGGTTCTACGTACACACTAAAGAACGGAGAAGAGGTTTTTGTACATCCTAGTAATATGTATGTTAAGCAAGAGTATAAGGACACAGGTAATGTTTTGTTTAGTAAAAGAGTCCCTTGGCCTAAGCGTGACTACGTAGAAACAGAAGTTGTTGAAGATAGTGACCTTGTTCCGGGTTCTCCAGAGTGGTGTGAGACTTACGTACCGTTCCAGAATGGCTATACGTTTATGGATGGTATATGGCAGAGAAACTGTCAGGGTTAAACTTTGACAGACTTAAATGTACAACTGTTGCCGTGGCAGCAGGAAGTCTACTCTGATCCTACACGGTTCAAGGTAGTAGCGGCAGGGCGAAGGACAGGGAAGTCACGCCTCGCTGCATGGATGCTTATCATTAATGCTTTACAGACCGACAAAGGTCAAGTTTTTTACGTTGCGCCCACGCAGGGACAGGCCCGTGATATCATGTGGCAGACCCTCTTGGAGCTAGGAAACCCTGTGATTAGTGGTGCCCACATCAATAATCTACAGATCAAGCTGGTCAACGGGGCCATGATTAGTCTCAAAGGAGCCGACAGGCCAGAGACAATGCGTGGTGTTTCCTTGAAGTTTCTTGTGATGGATGAGTACGCAGACATGAAGCCTGACGTATGGGAGCAGATCCTCCGTCCAGCACTGGCTGACCAAAAAGGTTCAGCGATGTTTATAGGTACGCCTATGGGCAGGAATCACTTTTACGAGTTGTACAAGTTAGCGGAGCTAGGTGACGATGAAACTTACAAGGGGTGGCACTTTACCAGTTATGACAACCCCATCCTCGACCCTGAAGAAATTGACACAGCAAAGAAGTCCATGTCGAGTTACGCCTTCCGACAAGAGTTCATGGCCTCATTTGAAGCAAGAGGCTCAGAAATGTTCAAAGAAGATTGGGTACACTTTGGAGAAGAACCAGACGATGCCCAATACTATATCGCTATTGACTTAGCTGGCTTTGAAGAAGTTAACAAGAAAAGAACCAAGAACACTAAACTTGATGAGACTGCAATCGCTGTTGTTAAAGTTGGTACTAATGGTTGGTACGTTGATAACATTATACATGGGCGGTGGAGCCTTGACGAGACTGCCTCCAAGATATTTCAGGCCGTTAGAGATTACGAACCCGTTAGTGTTGGTATTGAAAGAGGAATAGCAAAGCAGGCTGTAATGAGTCCCCTAACAGATTTAATGAAGCAGTACGGGAGATTTTTTAGAGTTGAAGAACTAACCCACGGTAACAAGAAAAAGACTGACAGGGTTATGTGGGCTTTGCAAGGAAGGTTTGAAAACGGACAAATAGAACTAAGGAAGGCAGAGTGGAACAACAGATTCATGGATCAACTGTTTCAGTTCCCTGATCCTCTAACCCACGATGACTTGGTTGACGCACTAGCATACGTAGATCAGTTAGCTAAAGTAGCATACAGCTACGACTTTGAAATTGACGATCACGAAATATTAGATATAGTAGCAGGTTACTAAAATGACAAACCCTTTACCAGATGAGCTAGTAAAATCTATGAGTACCAAGCGTGTTTGGCGTCCGTTTAATACATATGGAATCTACGCAATTTCTGCTATGGTGTTTTTTACACTTGGTTACAGCGTAGCAATAATCTAAGGAAAATACTATGGCAGAAGAAATTTATAGTCCCGACCCGCTTTTAATTGAAGAGTCGCTAGAACAGTGGGTAATGATAAAGTGTGACAACTGGAGAGACAACTATGAGTCAAACTACGAACAAAAGTTTGAGGAATACTATAGGCTATGGCGAGGTCAATGGGACCCTGCTGACTCCGAAAGAGCGTCAGAGCGTTCTAGAATTATCTCTCCTGCGTTACAGCAGGCTGTAGAGTCTAACGTAGCAGAACTAGAAGAAGCTACTTTTGGTCGTGGTAAATGGTTTGATATACAGGATGACATGAACGATCAAGAGCGTCAGGACGTACTGTACCTACGCAACAAGCTAACAGAAGACTTTGAATCCTGTAAAGTACGTAAGGCTGTTGCGGAGTGCTTAATTAACTCTGCTGTCTTTGGTACAGGCATTGGCGAGATTGTACTAGAAGAAATAAAAGAGATGGCTCCAGCAACTCAACCCCTTATGGGCGGGGATCTCACGGCTGTAGGCGTTAACATTACGGACAGAGTTGTTGTTAAGTTAAAGCCTGTAATGCCTCAGAACTTCCTTATTGATCCTGTAGCTACGTCTATTGAAGATGCTATGGGTGTTGCTATTGACGAGTTTGTGTCTATGCACTCTGTAGAGCTACTACAGGAACAAGGGGTATACAAAGAGGCGTACCTTGAGTCTGCTGCTCCTGATTCAGAACTAGAACCAGATCAAGACTTATCTGTGTACCACGATGACAAAGTTAGGTTGACTAAGTACTACGGGCTTGTTCCACGAGAACTCCTAGAAGCAGAAGGAGTAGACGTAGAAGAAGATGGTAAGTATGTCGAGGCTATCGTTGTTATTGCTAACGGTGGTACGATACTTAAGGCTGAAGCTAACCCGTACATGATGGGTGACCGACCAGTAGTTGCTTTTCCTTGGGATGTAGTCCCTAGTCGTTTCTGGGGTCGTGGTGTTTGTGAGAAGGGCTACAACAGCCAGAAGGCGCTTGATACAGAGCTACGCGCTCGTATTGACGCACTAGCCCTTACTATTCACCCAATGCTTGCTATCGACGCTACACGGCTTCCTAGAGGTGCTAAACCAGAAGTCCGTCCCGGCAAAATGATTCTAACTAACGGAGATCCGCGTGAAGTACTACAACCGTTTAACTTTGGTCAAGTCGGACAAATTACGTTTGCACAGGCTCAAGCCCTCCAAGGCATGGTACAGCAAGCTACTGGAGCCGTGGATTCGGCGGGTATCGCGGGACAGGTTAATGGCGAGGCTACTGCTGCTGGGATCAGTATGTCTCTTGGTGCTATTATCAAGCGTCATAAGCGCACTCTTATAAACTTCCAGCAGTCTTTCCTTATGCCTTTTGTTACTAAGGCTGCTCACAGGTACATGCAGTTTGATCCTGAGAATTACCCAGTGTCTGACTACAAGTTTATTGCTACGTCTACTCTAGGCATTATTGCTAGGGAGTACGAGGTTACACAGCTTGTACAACTCTTGCAGACTATGAAGCAAGACAGTCCTCTGTACCCTGTGTTGATCCAAAGCATTATTGATAACATGAACCTAAGTAACCGTGAAGACCTTATTGCAACCATGCAACAAGCATCTCAGCCCAATCCTGAAGAACAACAGATGGCTATGGCGGTTCAACAATCACAGCTACAGTTACAGAAGGCGCAAACATCAGCACTACAAGGACAAGCTGAAGAATCTCAAGCTAGGGCTGTTAAGTACGCTGTTGACGCTCAGTTAGCACCTCAAGAACTTGAGATTAATAAGATTGACGCAATTACTAAAAACCTTAGGGAAGGTGACGAAGATGACAAAGAGTTTGAACGTCGTTTAAAGATTGCTAATATTGCACTTAAAGAAAAAACGCTTAACAGCCAAGCCAGTAAAGGAGAGCCTAGTCGTGCTAATGACACAAACAGAAACCAACAAGTTCCTAGACCAGATCAACAAAGCATTCAGCGACCACCTAGACAGATTGGACTTACTGGAGAGCCGGGTCAAGGAGCTAGAGGGCCAACTCAATGAGCAAAAAGGATCCAAGACTAGCAAGAGCGGGAGTAAGCGGGTTCAACAAACCAAAGAGGACTCCCAATCATCCTAAGAAGTCTCATGTAGTTGTAGCTAAGTGTGATGATGGTTCAGTTAAAACAATTAGATTTGGACAACAAGGAGTGAGTGGCGCAGGTAAAAACCCCAGCAGTGCTAAAGATAAAGCTAGACGTAAGTCTTTTAAAGCTAGACACGCTAAAAACATAGCCAAAGGAAAATGCTCTGCTGCTTACTGGTCGGATAGGGTGAAATGGTAGACTTATACTGTGTAGTTTGGAAAGATGCCCAAGGTGGTTCTAACGCGGGTTGGCGAGAAATAGAAGAGCTAACTAAAATTAAAGTAGCCACTGCTATTTCTTGTGGTTCTATTTTACTAAACGACGAAGAGAAATTAATAATTTGTCCTCACTTGTTGATTGAAGATAATAAAATTATAGAGGGTGATGCAGAGTTAGTAATCCCGCAACAGTGGATAATCTCAATAACTAAGGTGCATACGGTAGATTAATATGGCTAAAAACATGAAGCACTACAAACGTGACGGAACCTTACACACAGGAGGAACTCACAAAATGCCAGATGGTTCTTTACACTCTGGTAAAACCCACGGCAAGACTTCTGTAAGACTGTACCACTACAAAGACTTGTCTAAAAAAGCAAAGGAGAAAGCCAATGTATAGTTATGGAAAAGGTAAGAAGAAAAAGCCAAAGTCTAAGCCAAAGTCTAAGCCAAGGGGTTACTAATGGCTAAACGCGGTTTGTACAGCAACATTAATGCTAAACGTAGGCGTATTGCTGCTGGTTCAGGAGAAACAATGCGTAAACCGGGGTCTAAAGGTGCGCCTAAGGCTTCTGCCTTCAAAAAAGCAGCTAAGACAGCTAAGAAACGGTAAAAATAACATTAAAAATAGCTTGACTTTTGAGTAAAAGTATGGTATAATATAAAGTATACTAAGGTATATCCTATTAACTAGAGAAAACCTGAGAGGCCTCAAGTGGATCAAGAAACACAAACGTACTACGACAATTACTTTAGTCTTTTTATAACAGACGGCTGGAAGCAACTTACGAGTGAATTTACTAACAACGCTAACAACATTAACAGTATAGAAGCAACTAAAGATGCTAACGATATGTACTTCCGTAAGGGACAACTAAACGTATTAGCCCACTTAATCAACATGGAAACTATTGTTACTACTAACTACGAAGAAGCTAATAAGACTGAAGAAAATGATTAAAGTATTTGAGTTTCGTTGTACTAATGGGCATATTTTTGAAGAATTTGTAGAACAAGACACGGCAATCAGTAGGTGCGATTGTGGTGCTAATGCTACAAAGATTGTTTCTGCTACTCGTCACATACTTGACGGTGCCTCTGGGGACTTTCCCGGTAGACACATGAAGTGGGTACGTGAACACGAGAATGCAGGACAGACTAGTAAGGAATCCTAACCGGGGCAACTCCTATTTTATTTCTCCATAACCTAATAAGGCGGGGTAAGTTTATATTATGTCAAGAGCAACACTAATTGATGAGCGTCCAGAAGAAGAGTTAGAAGCAACAGATCAACTCGACACAGAAGATACTGTAGAGACTCCAGAGGAGCAACCTCAAGCAGAATCTGAACTTCCAGAAAAGTACCAAGGTAAGTCAGTAGAGGATCTAGTGCAGATGCACCAAGAACTTGAAAGATTTACAGGAAAGCAGAGTACGGAAGTTGGAGAGTTAAGGAAAGTTGTTGATAACCACATTCAGACACAACTTGTTAACCAACCAGCACCTGAACAACAGCAACAAGAAGATGATACGGATTTCTTTATTGATCCTACAACTGCTGTTAACCGAGCTATAGACAACCACCCTAAGATAAAAGAAGCACAAGCTTATACACAACAATACAAACAACAGGCTACTCTTGCACAGCTTAAATCTAAGCATCCAGAAATGGAAGGTATTTTGCAAGACCCTAAGTTTGCTGAGTGGATCAAAGGGTCTAAAGTCAGAACAAACTTGTTTGTACACGCTGACCAACAGTATGATTACGACGCCGCTGATGAACTATTTAGTAACTGGAAAGAACGTAACCAAGTAGTCCAACAGACAGCGCAAGCTGAAAAGGTAGCTCGTAAGAGTGCAGTACAGTCTGCTAACACAGGCAACGCTCGTGGAACATCAGAAGGATCTCGTAAGAAAGTTTATCGTCGTGCTGACTTAATTAAACTTATGAAAGAAGACCCTGACCGCTATATGGCACTACAGCCTGAAATAATGGCAGCTTATGCGGATAGGAGGGTCAAGTAGCCTAAAGGAGAAATACAATGGCTGAACAAACTTATCCCGGTACAGTTGGCGGTAACTCTATCGTCAATAAGGCCAAAGCAGACAAGTTTATTCCAGAGATTTGGAGTGACGAAATTATTGCTGCTTTCCAAAAGAACTTGAAGATGGCACCTCTTGTCAAGCGTTTATCTATGACAGGAAAGAAGGGTGACTTGATTCACGTACCTAAGCCCATTCGTGGTGAAGCAAATGCTAAGGTAGCTGACACTGCTGTCACTATCCAAGCAAACACTGAGACTGAGTTGCAGATCACTATTGATCGACACTTTGAGTACTCACGTTTCATCGAAGATATCGTAGAAGTACAGGCTCTGTCCTCTCTGCGTCAGTTCTACACTGAAGATGCTGGTTATCAATTGGCTCTTACGGTTGATACTGACCTGATGAATGCTGCCACTGGCTTTGGTGATGGTACTCGTACTACTGCTCCTGCTAACACTGGTGCAAACTGGGTTAACACTAACAGTTATTACTTTAATGCTGCTGCTGGTCTTGCTGCTTACGCAACTGACACAGTAACTGCTGGTGATAACTTTACTGATCTTGGTTTCCGCGAAGCTATCAAGAAGATGGACGATGCTAACGTACCTATGGACAATCGTTGCTTGGTGATTCCACCTGCTGCACGTAAGTCTATCATGGGTATTGAGCGATACGTGTCCTCTGACTTTGTTGGTGGCCGTGGTGTGGAAACTGGTTTGATTGGTAACCTCTACGGTGTAGACGTTTACGTTTCTGCTAACTGTCCTGTTATTGAAGTAGCTGCTCAAAACAGCGCCTCAACTCTTGACACTCGCGGTTGTTTGTTCTTCCACAAGGACGCTCTTGTTCTTGCAGAGCAAATGGCTGTACGTTCGCAGACTCAGTACAAGCAAGAGTACTTGTCTACTCTGTACACTGCTGACACTTTGTACGGCATTCAAACCTATCGTCCAGAAGCAGGATTTATCCTGTCACTAGCTGACGCTTAAGTTCTACAGGGGTCGCAATGGCCCCTTTTATTTAAGCATCTTAGATTAGGGTGTTTAACTAAAAGACACAACGGATAGGAAAGCCTTATGTCTAACTATGTAAAATCCACAAATTTTACTGCTAAAGATTCTTTACCTACGGGTGATGCCAATAAGGTTATTCGTGGTTCAGAGTTTGATACAGAATTTAATGCTATTCAAGTAGCCAGTGCAACCAAAGCAAACTTAGGATCACCTACGTTTACTGGTACAGCTACATTTGCTGATGTTACTGTTTCAGGAACCGTTACCGCAGGAACTATTGATCTTAACGGTGGTGCCTTAGATAACGTAACTATTGGTGGAACAACACCAGCCGCTGGTACGTTTACTTCTTTAGTTGCTACAACAGCAGATGTTAACGGTGGTACTATTGACGGTGCTGTTATTGGTGGTTCTACTCCAGCAGCGGGAACTTTTGCGGCTGTTGCTGGTACTACAGGTACATTTTCAGGGGCTGTTACAGGCTCTAACTTAAACATTGCTAACTGGAACACAGCTTATGGCTGGGGTAACCACGCATCAGCAGGGTACTTAACCAGTGTAGCATTTAGTAATATAGATGCTGCTGCTGTTGTTTTGTCGTCAGAAACTTTTGCAAGTAACGACACTTCTTTACCTACGACAGCTACGATGACTGCAAGAATACTAGCAGCTTCTCTTGCGTCTGTTGCATCTCTTAATGATCTTAGTGATGTTAATCTAACACCTGCTCCAACAGATGGTCAGACTTTAGTTTATGATAACAGCACATCAAAGTTTAAAGCAGGTACTTCCGGTGCAGGGCTAGACGGTGGTTTTGCTAATTCAACTTATCTTACAGCCCAGAATTTTAACGGAGGCGGTGCATAATCATGGCTAGCATTATTCAAATACGCAGAGACACAGCATCTAACTGGTCATCAGCTAATCCAACATTAGCACAAGGTGAGTTAGGACTAGAAACAGATACACTAAAAGTAAAAGCAGGTACTGGTTCTGGGAACTGGGCCAGCCTTGGTTATCTAATTGATACAGGTGGTTATGTTACGGCTACTTACTCAGGTAATGTTGCAATTACTGGGTCGTTAGCTGGAGACAACATTAAGCTAGATGGCAATGCTATTTCATCTACTAATACAAACGGAAACATACAACTATTTCCAAACGGTGCTGGGTACACTGAGTTATATGGCAATACCAATGCTGGCACGATTAGATTTAACTGTGAAAACAACTCTCACGGTGTAACAGTTCAAGGCCCAGCACACAGTGCTTCAGCTACCTATACAGTCAAACTGCCAAACACATTGGGTCTGACTCAAGCATCAGGTCTTGTTACGTCAGATGCCAACGGTGTTGTTAGCTTTGACAACGGCACGATTGAAGAGTCCACGACGATAACGTCTAGCTCTAATGCAGCCACACTCAATCTGCGTGATGGTAATTCGTTTTTGCACGATCTGACTGAGAACGTCACCTACACATTTAGCAACCCTGCGGCAAGCGGAAAACTTTCTATGTTTACTCTGAAGGTAATTCAAGATAGTTCAGCTAGAACCATTACATGGCCCGGAAGTGTTGATTGGGCAGCGGCTACAGCACCAACACTAACTGCTACTAACAACGGAGTGGATGTATTTGTGTTCTTTACTATTGATGGCGGCACAACTTACTACGGCTTTACTGCCGGACAGGCGATGGGCTAATGAGTAATTCTGCGCTAAAACTACTTGCGGCCTCTGGTGCTAAAGGCGATCCCGTTTACGTTGATGATGTGTTTTCTACTACTTTGTATAGAGGCGACAACAGCACTCAGACTGTTACCACAGGAATAGACGTTCTTGGCGAAGGCGGTTTGATTTGGGTTAAGGCTAGGTCTTTTGGAGGTGGGCACAATTTAATTGATAGTGCGCAAGGCTCTTCATATAACTTGGATAGTTCAAGCGTTAACGGGCCAGCAAATAACTCGACGCAATTCACGTTTCTTAATAATGGCTATAGGATAAACGGTGGCTCTACTGCGTGGGATTTAAATCAAAACAATCAAGATTACTGTGCTTGGTCGTGGCAAAAGCAACCGGGCTTTTTTGATGTTGTGACGTACACGGGTGATGGTGCCACCAGCCGCGACATAAACCATAATCTCGAAACTGCTCCCGGTATGATAATAATTAAGCGCACTGACCAAGCCTCAGACTGGGCGGTTCAGCACATATATAA
>UEXM01001508.1_pt1 | contig 19218 bp, 37 predicted proteins | sample 1796661 | NCBI WGS metagenome assembly UEXM01 (sample SAMEA4772469, study PRJEB27181) | metagenome | reverse complement strand
CCATTTTTGTAAAGATTATTCCACGCAAGAAGCAGACCTCGTTTAGGTTTGACTGTAAGTTTCAAGTGCTTAAACCACGTCTCACCGCCCTCTTCAACATCATTTAGATATATCATTGTTGTCCAAGTCCTTTGCCCCATCCATTCGCAGTAAATCTTATATTCTTTGGTCAAAGGATCGAAGAAATCCCAATGTTCTTTAAAGTATTGTCCTGGCCTGTACTTTTGAGCTTGCATAACCTCACCGAGAAATGGCTCTAATCCCATAAACTCACTAATTTTTTTATCTAGGTGTAAGTAAAAATCGTTATCAAAGTAGTGTAGGTCAGCGGTCGTGCTTGTTCGGTAAGAGCTGACACGGTTGCTGTCTGTCTCATCGGACACTGTGGAAGGCCTAAGGTTTTGGTTCATAAGATCAATCAAATCATCGCATTCGGTTTCACTTAAAAAATTTTCCTGTTTATAAATTTGTGTAAAAGGATAATTTATTTTTTCTGCTTTCTTAGTTACCGGACAGTCGTAAAAATCTTTGTGCCTAATGCTTTTGGGCTTGGTCTTTAATGAACAGTGTGTGAGTGCTTCGTTTATATATTCTTCGGTACAGCCATATTTTTCTGTAAGTGTTCTCAGCAGTTGTGTCTTGCTGACACCACCAATAGCTCCAGTGAGTAGTTCACGTTGAAACTCAATATCGTCCATTGTCTCGGAGAACCCTTCGTACAATATAGATGGTAATTGAGCTTGAATCTATGGGGCTTTGCGTCATAACGTTCACCGTGTTATTCGCAGGTGCCTATTGGACGGCTCGAAATACCCTCAAGAAATGCAGCTCACGTCATGAAGTCCAGATCAGCCGAACGCTTTCTACAAGAGTACGTAAAGGACGCTGGATTAGGTCTTGAGGCGTCTGATGTCGACCCTGGTCGCCTGATCCCAGAAGAAATGAGGGATTTACGTGAAAAGGCAGTCATGAACGTCACGCCTGATCTACTTGTCAGTTAATTCAGCGCTGGTAAGATAGATCCAAGGTAGGTAATTACCATGGATGCATTAGAGCTTCCCGTGGACGTTGAATTTCAAATCCACGCAGCATCTCTGGCCATTCAAGGCCTGGATCGAGATGAGTTAGAGGAAGCGTTCATCGAAATGCTTCATCAAAAAGCTCTTGACCGTCAGATGTTCCTAGGCATTCTGAAAGACCACGGTATCGATGCCGATATCAAGTTCAACTTCTCCACTATTGGACAAATCTCTTAATAGCCATGGCTGATCGTATTGTTACGGGTACTCTTGACACATTTTCAGTTGACTCTGGAAGTGACGTCACTTACAAAGGTGCAGGTGTTGGTAACGATACCGGCCTAAGTCAACGTGCTTTTTTAGTCAACCCAAGCACCACAGGCGACATCACTGTTTCTTTAGACCGTTCTGCTGGTGTCATTTCCATGGAGATCTTCCAGGATGATGACCACTCGGCTGGTTCAGCACCAACCGGATATAAGAAGGCTTTTAATGTTGCACAGGCTGGGAAAGGCAAAGGCGCAGTTGGTGTGACGGTTACAAATGCGACCAAGAATTACATTGTCCTCTTGAAGCTAGAGGGTTATTCTGAAGTCAGCTACATCGCTAAGGTTGTCGTCCCGTAAGAAATCACGTGTTTGGAAAGAACACCCTTTTCTTACAGAAAAAGGAATTCAATTAATCAAGATATATACCCCGCCCCGTACTGCTATCGGTATGGGGCGTTTTGCTTCTTACCGAGAGTATGGTGAGAAGTTTTGGCGAGTCGGCTATGGCAGTCAGCAGGTGTTCGGTCGTGCAGTTTCCATGCATGACAAGCTTTATACCAACGAGATCGAGGAGCAGCTTGAAAAAGATCTACAGGCATTTTCTGATCAGGTACAGCAGTACGTTTACGTACCACTCAACAGAAACAGGAAGGCAGCTGTCCTGAGTTTCGCGCACAGCCTTGGGATTTTAGGGTTTAAAAACTCTCGTTTATTAGAGCTGATAAATAGCCACGCAAGCAAAAGGGAGCTAATTAAGGAGTGGAGTCCCTACATCAATAAGTATTGGCTATCAGGAGGTGAGCTTATGAGGGATAGGCGTCGCACAGAATTGAATACATATTTTGCTGCAGACGTCAAAATTCCTTCATTTGTACGGCATGATTGCCACACATCAGTTTGCCTTTTAAATCTGCCGGAGACTTACACAGGGTCTCCTTCTCAAATCAAAGCAGTTGAGTATTTGGAAAAGAAAATTAAGGATTGGGATCCTTCTGGTCATGTGATTCGTCGTTTCTTTCGGCTTTGGTCCACTCCACCTCGCGGTTTAGGTAATCAAGAGCGTCCGGGTCAAAACGCTTTAGAAGATCAATAGCGTCAAAAATAGCCAAATCAGGTGTGTAAGCAGCTATGAAATCTTCATACTTCATTTTTAGAGTTTTGGGCTAAAGCGATTTTGAGGAGCACGAGGTAGCCAATCAAATCGACGATGACGTCTTCATCTTCGTCAAGAAGACCCGCGCCTTGTTGGATACGATTAAGTTTATCGTCAATTCTTACAAGAATCTGCTCGACGCTATCGGATTTACTAAAGATTCGAACAGGTTTGAGCGCTGAATTACCATACTTTCGATTCTTGTAAATCAGCAGCTCTTTAATGTCATCACAGATCAAACTGATTTGTGTTTGTGTTTCGGTGAGGGTCATTAGAATAAAGGAATGAACGACCAATTAAGCCAAGCATACGATATCGATAACCGGCGTGCAGGTAGTTATACTGTTAAACCCGGACAAGATATTTCTGCTACCGACAATGAAAGTGCGAAAAGCTTTCTTAAAAGGTTTGTAGAAGCAAAAAAAGACGGTGAGGCATTGAACGTAAAAGCCTCCAGGACTAACGATAACGTGTTTGTTTTTGACGATGGTTCTTTCAGGAATCAATTTAGAGCTACCGGATAACTCTTCCAATCGTTGAAAAAATAGACTCAAATTTATCAATTTGAGAGAAGCCTAGATCTGTTGGCGGCAAATAAGCGAAATATCCCCAGTACATAGGTGATTTAAGAGTGAAATACTTTCTGCCATGCATCAGATGCGCTCTGTCTTTTGGGATACATAAAGGAAAATCCCAGATCTCAGGGCAGGTTCTGAGCATTTCTGGATAGGTTGTATAAAAAAGTGCTTCAGGGATGTTCCTAAGCTTCCACTCCCTGACCAGACGTCGGAACCAGATGACTGAAGGTGCTTTGGATACACTGCCTCCGCGTGGGCTCCACCTCCAAGTACCACGTTGTTTGCTGTACGTACAACGTCCGTACGTCGGAGGGAACAAATAGGTCTTGCCAGTCCAGGGCGCCTCAACGTTTAGTCCGTCATCGTCAAGGGTATAAATCTGTTTTGCACGAAGAAACTGCTGATTAGCATCGTGTGTACTACAGGGATCTAAATCGAGATCTCCTAGCAAGGCGTCAATCAAAGGCAGATAATCACAAGGAGTCAGCCAATCCTCGCGGATGTGGCCGATCTTCCCATAGACATTCCTAAGTGAACGCCATTTTGCTCTGTGCTTCACGAGATAAGAAAATTACTATTTTCTTCATCGTGGCGATAGTGAATGAGTGCCAGCTCGGTATCATCTTGAACCAAGAAAAGTGACTCTTTATTCGGGTCGATCTGCTCAGCCCTACGGATTGCACCTTGGAAGACAGAGGATACGCTCTCTTGGTCACGGTAATCTTCCAGGGCATTGATAAGTGCGTCTACGCAGAGATAGAACATACTATCTTTATCATTGGCGGCTGGCTTAAACACGAGCACACCAGGGCCTTCTGCATTATAAAACTTTCCATAGTAGTCACACATATCAGAGCAGATGCGCTCGATTGTGAGCTTCATGAGTGTTTCTTCTGTCTCACCCGTAGTGCTCTGAAGAAGTTTGGTGAGAAGTTTGTTACGACGGTTTGACATAATGTTCCTCAGATAAACCAGTTTAGCAAGTTTTTTCAGCTGTCACTTCGGTTTTCTCCTCCTCGAGCTTGATGAAACTACTGAGTCCAGAGCGTTTGAGAGTCTCTAGTAACTTAGGAAGTGGTTTATACAACACAACTGCTTTTTGCATGTTGCCAATCTTTTTGATCAATTTGCCATCAGCATCTCGCAGCTTGGTCAGTTCACCTTGTCTGATCAGGTATTCCGCCACACAGCGGTAGCGCCGCTTCTCAGCAAGATTGATTTCGGGATACCGGTCACAGATGGTGCTGATCTTCATGTCACTAAATGTGATCCGAATCTGATCAGCAAGAGACAGGCCAAGTACCAGGTCAGATGTGCTTGTCTCGTATCCACACACTAGTTCTAAGTAGCGCCTTAGGTCAGGTGTTTCAAAGCTGCCTGAGGGAGGTATAAACATCTCAACCTGCTTGAGCAGGGATGGGACTAAAGCTGTGGCGTAGTTTTCTACTGTGACAGCACTGATATCTAAATCAGCAAAGCGATAGCTCTGGTATGAGTTTGCAGTCGAGGGTGTCGGTTCGAACTGAGTCCTATTTAAAACGTCAAGCCAGTCCTCCTGATTTTCCGTCATTGGAGAACGTTGTCTTGATTAATCTTAGCGAATTTTTTTTGTTCGTCCCATTGACGCTGGTGCTCAAGAATTAGGACCAATTCGCGGTATTCACGGAGCGGGTGAAAGTAGTCTTTGAATTTGATGGATTTAAACCACTGGGGTCCGTGTGTCTCTGAAAGTCGTTTTTTAGCTTTTTCCGTGTCTCCACCATAGTTTTCAGCTTCCCATATTGCCTTTGCAAGGTTCTTCTGTTGGTTTGTCATCAAGCTAAGAAGCTCTTTCGTGGACAGATCTGCTATGAGCTCGCTAAACTCATGAATAAAAGGGTATTTATCAAAATGCGCCGCCACATCACTTATGCTGAGTTGCTGCTGGTGCTGATTCTCGCTCCTGTCGGCGTTTATACTGCCCAAAGTGTTTACGGGTTTGTGACAGATAGAATCAGTATAGAAATCAGAATGAAATAAAACAATGGGGAGTAAGCCAGCGCCTCCACCACCACCGACAATTGTGATGCCTACTCCTACGGCACCACAGCTGTATCGGACCTTGATTCCGCAAGAGAGCTATCAAGACGTTGCGGCTTTCGGAAAGCGCCTTGATGAGCAAATCCTTTCCTTGCAGAAAGATAGGGAGACTGAAGTCGGCACTTCTGCTGAGCTGGCGGAGCGTATGCGTGGCCGTGAGATGCAGGAGCGAGCTAGCTACTTAGCATCATTGCCTGGACAATTTAAGGATCCAGGAATCATGGAGGTGGCTCGCGATAGTGAGGGGCGCCCAATTTCTAAAGGCTCGGGTACGGTTAATTTCCAGCAAGGGTCAGCTGAAGCCCAGAAAGCTGCTTTGACAAACGTCGATCAAGCTAAAAAAGCCTTGCAGAAAGCAACCTCTCAGAAGGGCCAGACATCTGCATCTCTTGTTGACCCAAGTGCGTTCGATCCTGAATATGCGAAACGCAAAAACGACATCTTCAAGGTCACCATGCCTGAAGATAAAGCTTGATCTGCTTAGACGCTGCCGAAATCAAGAGCGGAAGCAGCTGTTGCTGACGCTAGACCAAAATCAATAGATTCATCCACGATTTCATTTACAAAGCGCCAGTCAACTACGGATACGTTTATAGAGATCGAATAATTAGTTTCTTGAAACCTAATATCGTTCGTAATAAGAAATAGGTACTCACCAGGATCAAGCCGTGTGCTTGGATAATCTTCTAGGCGAAGATCCTCCTGGTTGTAATCAATCGAGGATTCTGGTGATACATAACCCTGGTTGTTAATAGGAAGCTCTTCTCTTCTACTATCATCTTCAATTTTATAGAACGCTAAAAGAGTATTTCTGTTTGTATTTTGGGTGTAACTAAACTGACTAAAATTCTGTGTGAATTGAATTGATCTGGATTTATTAATCCTGAGTTTATAAAAAGTAGTAGTTTTACGTGATAGCCCCCCATGGGAACCATTTAGTGTGATCGAGCGGAATACAGAAGAGAAATCGCCCAGATCAATAGGAGTATAAAGGCTATCTCCAGGCTCCGCAGGGAGTGGATCAGAGCCGAAGTAGGAGGTTGGGCCATAAGCAGTAGGCCCTGTACCCCCGGTAGGGTAAGCTTCAACAGTTCCAAGGTTCTCAAAGCCTGAATTATTGGGGATTGTCGTCAGAAATCTTGACATCTTCAGTCATTAATCCTGTAAAAAGACCGTTGGTCCTTCCAGACGATTGATATTTTTCTTCCATCATTATAACCCGCTCAGGATATACTCCCTCGCACTCCATCGTTTCAACTAGCTCGTAGTTGAGGTTATTGATCATGCAGCGTAGATCTAAGTCAGCCTCCTCGAAATCATCGCGCCAGAAAACACTCCAGGTAAGTTCACCGCCGATATCGACAAGAGCACAATATTTCTTTTCAGGAAGGTGGTTGTTGCTGGCCACCACCATCACCTGTTTTTGCGCTGGCTTCTTTGAAGTGGCTGAAGATGTTGACATAATTCAACTGAATCGTTTCAATTTTAGACGGCTCAAGTGCATCGTCAAGTCCACGTGCTTCTAGATGCAGCGGGTTGCAACAGAATTTTTCGCAGCCTTTTTTGGTATGAATTCTGTACTTACCTACAAATCCTCTACTTAGCCAAAATGCAACTCGCATCGCTGATTGTGTGGCGCCGGAATGCACGGGTGAGGGACAGTAGGCGACGGATTCCGTGCCGCCTTTCTTGGTTGCGCCTAGCCAAGGCCAACACTCATCTGGACCGCGTACATCCACCTGGTCCCAGAAACGTTTGACGGTCCAATACCAGCGATAATCGAACTTGGTGACATCAACAGTGCAGCGTCCCTTCTTGAGCTCCTCGAGGCAATCCAGGCACTCACCCATGTGGCCGAAGCGACCTTTATGTTCCTTGGTGCCGTGTCGGTGCCAGGGGCACTCCTTTTCATTTGTCATGTGGTAGTCGAGCTCGTAGCGACGAACCTCGTCAGGATGACTGGACGAGAGCTGCTGAAGGACTGCGTCCAGCGTTTCCCAACCCTCGCTGAGGGTAAAGGGTTGGTCTTTTTTTTGCAGGGAATCGAATGTGATTCCAACACGTATCTTTCTCACCCTCTGATAAGGAATCTTAAGACGCCTTGATATCTCTTTGCTTGAAAGCCACTCGTCCGCTGTGCGTATCTTTTCGACAACCTCAGGAGTGAGAGAGTCGCCGTGCCTTTGATTCGTTTCCAGGCGTACGTCCGCCATTGTCCCGTAGTAATAGTGAGAGGGGTTTAAGCAGTACTTGCAATTGCATGAGTGCTTCCTGACAATCACACGATTTACTTCATCGGGAAACTTACCGATCATGGCCAATAAAAAAGGCCTGGCGTCCAAAGTTTTATAAAACAGATGGTTTCGCTTGCTGTTCACGAACCCGGAAAAAATGCTGTGCCTGGACTTGCTGATGTCCCAGCAAGCGTCCTTGCCCACCAACCTCATGAAAATTTGAAAAGCTTTTGCGAAGACCACCACGTCTGGTGGGATCAGACCGTTGCTGCGGAAGAATTTCAGGGTTTCCATTAGGGGGAAAGTCTGCAGGAGCAAACCCTAACGGCAGAGCCAAGTCATGTCAATGGATCTCGGTTTATCTACCAAAGATAAATTTAAAAGCGTCTTTTAAGTTCTTTTTATAGAGAGGGGGCCTAGGTCATTGTGCGTTCATTTTTTATCTCACAATCACCTAGACCCCTTTCCTATACGTCTAAATAAAAACCCGGTTCTAAAACTATGTTTGGTAGATAACTGGTCAAACCTGCTGTGCCGCAGTGCATTTCCGTGACTAAGTCAGCGAGTTTTGGTGCCCACCCTCTAGAAATTAATACTCTCTTCGAACGTTTTAGCGGGCTTGTGGTTGTAGTAGTCCTCATATACCTGAGCTAATTCCAACGCACGATCAATGCATGAGTCGTAAGTACACAAACCACCTGATGGAGAACATGTTCTGTATTCCTTGCTATTGAACTCTTGATGCATCAACATAACAGTCGAACCTTTCGGGAAAGTTTTGATAAGTTCCATTGATCTGCTAGTCAGTGTTACTATTGTATAAAGGATATTTTTGTACGTTTAGGTAAATGCTCCCTTTTCTTGTGCCAGCTTTGTACGGAGCAAAAGCTATTTCTACGGGATTAGCAGCTTTAGGGCTTGGTGCAACTTTTTTACCACCTACAATTGACTTTGCTAAAAATTATGCAAAGAGGGGCCGTACAAAAGGTCAATCACGTATGAGTCAATATGGAGGCACTGATCTCACAGTGTTACCAGGCGGAAGTAATTTTGAAAAGGGTGTGCGTCCAGGAGATATTGATAGGCAAAAGATCAAAACAAAACCTCCCAAACCTCCCACCAGTGAGGAGCCTTTACCGTCTCAATTTGATAATACTCTCGAAAGTCAGTATCAACGTTACTTCCAAACTCCTGAGTTTAATAATGTATTCGGTGCAGGATCAAGAGGTGAGAGAGCGCCTAAAGATGCATCTGCAATGCAGGAACTAGGGAATCAGCTCCGGGCACCTGAGACAGATACCAACATTGCATCGATGTACGCAGCACAAAGTGCTTTGGGTCGTGTTAATCAGGATGCAATCCAAAATATGTATACGGGAGATACAAAAATGCAGGAATGGGCCAGGGAAAACCCCATGCTTGCTCAACGTGAGTATTTAAAAGCTGAGCAACGTCGGGCTAATGAAATTGGCAATGAAAGGGAAAGAGTGCAGCTAGACAACCCTATGGGGCAGGAGGCTTATGATCTTATTAAGAAACAATTACTAAATAAAGCAGCTGCGCAATGATGTACAACCCCGCAGGATTTGACCCACAGGGTCTTGATATGAACGCTGAACTAGGTGATCCACGTCGCCAAGAGAAGTTGCCCGGTGGTTATGCCACACAAGGCCAGGCTGTCAGTGCTCCTTACGCTGAGGCCAATATCAAGGCAGCTGAAAAAACCAACCCTATGAACGCTGTTTCACAAGAGCCGGGTAAGACCTTTCTTGAAGGTTATCTTCAGAGAGCAGGTATCTGACCATGGGTGACAACGATTTTCCGATGACAATGGCCAATGGTCCGATGGGTTTCTTGCAGACTTATGTAAAAGGTATGCAGAACTACCAGCAAGCTGGTACTGACATTCCAGATTTAAGCCTGCAAAATCAGTACTCACAGGAGCGTGGGGGGCCACTAATGCAGGAGATGACTGCAGGGGTGCCTGGTTTTGGAAGTAGAAAGATTCCCTATGGTGAATCCCCGTACCGTAAACCAGTATTACCAGGTGAGAAGAGTCCGGAAGAAAATATTCCTTTTATACCAATACCCAGGGTTTAATCTCGCCACTTTCAGGGCTTTTCGTTGTGGGGATGTCCACTCATTTTTCAACATCCATGGTGAAAATGCAGTCCATATAGGCCCGATAAAAACCGTTTTTGAGTATGTATAGATCTTCCTGCTCGGACGGATGTCCCCCAGGCCAATTTTTATGGGCGTCAATTAGCAGGGTAAGTAAAACTTTTACCGCCCAACCATTCAATTTTATGTTGACCTCTTGTTTTTCAAAGGTCATCACTCACGTTTTTTAAGTACAGTGAGAGGCGCGATTTTCTGAATTGGATCCTTTTTACCTTCAGTAATCGCTATAGCTCTCACGTAGTAGTCGTTGTGGGTAGCACCTAACTCTTCAAGATGCTTTGCGATCTTCTCCCAGTTCTCCTTCTGATGCTTGTCCATTTGCCTCCTGATGGCGGTTTTCTGGGAGCACGGTTGGAGCGTTCCTAAATTTCTGATCAGAGTTGCGAAGAGCAATGCCTTTCAGATAAGGTTTACCGAACTTAGTGAAACCAGTGACAGTGTCGCGACCAAGTTGGTTCTTGGTGCAATCGAGGAGGAGGGCGATGAATCGCTTCTGACCAACAGGTTTCGATCCCGTATCTTCACAATAGGATGCGTAACTTGCATATAAGTGAAAGTTACTGTTGCAATACCGTTCCTGTGCATCTTTTGCTGCTGGGATTTTTTTACCAACAGGAGTGACAGCTTTTTCATCGAGCACAGCCTCGGACTGGAGCCATTCCACGAGATTATTACTATTGAGCATGATTTCATTGCGAACACGCTTCAATGACGGCACTATCTCGTAAGTGTCAAGCAAGTACTGACGCATTTCATCGTCGGTCATTTGAAGAACCCAGTTCACTAAACCGGGTATGCAATCCTTCCATAAGCCTTTTACGATCCCGTTATCGACCTTGATCATCTCCTTTGCTTCGGAGTTCTTGTTATACAGGGAGCGATTGAATTCTACGGTCAGGCGGCGACGAGTTAGTCCAGAGGTGTTGTCGGTAGTTTGGATTGGTTCATTGGCACAGACCATGACCATTCCGGTATAGACAAAAGGTTCGCCGACGTTTTTATTTTTTTCCTCAAAACGAAGGTTATCGCCGCCGGTCAGGGCTTTGAAGATCTGTGCAGATCCTCCATAACGTTCCGAGTCGTTGATCAAGGTAAGACGTTTGCCCTTAATCGATGCAACTTCAAAGCGGGATTGCTCAAGTTGGTTGAGCGTCGTACTGGCGTAATTACGAGCACCAACTAAGGCACAGCAGAGATTTGCGAAGGTTGATTTGCCTCTTCCGCCGGGACCAATGAGTTCGAGGAATCTCTGAATCTCGTGACCTTGACCGACAAGACAGGATTTCAACCATGCACGAAGCACTTGTACACGGTCATTGTCTCCGTACTGAGTGCGTAGAAGCCAGTCAATAATTGGTCCTGGGCTTGCGTAAGGGTCATAGTCAAAGTCCAGACCCCAGGTGATGTAGTGCTCAGGGCTATGTTCTAAAAATTCTCCTGATGAGACCTCAAGCACACCATTTGTGAAGGCCAAACGGTCGTCATCGTCATCCCAATAGGTGTGGCTGATGTAAGCCTGGGTCAGGCTGACCACATCATTCAGCAGGGTATTGTTGAAGCCACCTGGGAGAGGAATCCGCTCTCGTACAAACAGATCTTGGATAAAGTGCTTGTACTCATGCTTGTATTCTTCACGTCTCCAGACCCCTTTATTTTGCTGGTAAAACATAAACACTTCGTATCGCGGATCGAAGCGCCAGCCGCACTGAATTACCATTTCGGTAGCGTATTCCGCAAGTTCAGAGCTAGGGGGGTTTTTGGGGCGCCGCTCTCTTTTCTTGCGCTCCTCAATTTCATCGCGCATACCCCTGTCAGGGAAGCCAATGATGCTTTCAAGAATTTGTTCTGCTACGTCGTGTTCGCCCATACGTTCGCTTTTATCAGAGAAGAATTCTTGTGCTTTCTTGACGAGAGTCTCGGGTGACTCAACGACATAGTTGCCAAGTTCGATATATCCATCTTCCTTCGCCTTAGCCCTGAGAGAGTGCAATCCACGAGAACCTTCGGGAGTTGGTCCACCGGGAACTCTTTCGAAAGAGCGCCACTTCTGTTCGCAGACACCGTTTTCAAAGTTCGGTGCTTTTTCAGACCATGCGATCCAGTCTTCAATAAGGCGATCATCAACTTGGTGCAGACACATGCCTACAGCAAGCCATTCCTCATAATCGGCAGCACGTTCAATACTGAGGTGATCGAGGTAGATTCTTGCCTCAGCAATAGATTCTTCCTGGTGATAAGTTGACCCTTCCTCGTACGTCAGATTGACGCTTTGCGTGCATATCCCGCTCGTGACAGGTTTGCGATACTTATTGATAGGGAATGCCTTTTGGATCTCGTTGTAGAGCCATTCAGGCAGCTCAGGAGGGTTCTTAGCGAACTCAAACCCACCATGAGTTGTTGTGTAATAGCCCTCTGTTTCAGGGTGGGCACCCATGAGGGCACCTTGACGAGACCTAAAAAGGATCTCGAAGGATGGCACACCGATTTTGATCGTGGCCTTGTCTGGGATAAGACCGATTTTTGAGTTTGGGACGCTGTAAAGCATCCGTTGGCGCCCCTCTTTCCCTGAGGAAATTGTCAGCGTGTTGGGAAATATTGCATCTAGAGGTCCACCTGCCCGCTCTTCGAGTACAGGAATTGCGTCAGGTCCATCGATATCAACCCAAACCAAACCACCTTGATTCGACCACTGTCCGGACATAAGTCCGACTCCGGTCGCACGTCCTTCTTCTAATTCACTACGAATTTGGTCAACTGAGAAAGGCGTAGAAGTCCAGCCAGGTGTATAAGCTCTCTTCTCCCGCAGAGGCGTCAAAGCCCAATCTTGCGGGATAAAATCAAGATTAATTTCCCCCGGAGCGGTGTGTCGATCGGGGCGATTTTGCTCAGGAGCGGCGCTGGTCACTAGTTATATTCCGTGGTTTTGGATGCTCCGGACAAAGGTTAGTCAGTCAAGACAGTTCTGAAAACTGGTTATCCGAAAGTTTTCCAGTTTCCGTGTAGGTTTACATTAATTCAAATAAGTCAGCATAAGCATTGACAAAAAAATTTTTTAAGTTAGTCCTAATCTTCTGCTGCATTCATTTCTAGTTCTGCTGCTTTCTGAGCAGGGAGAATCTCTGAGTAGTACTTCTCGACTGTGTCGAGCCACTTCTGTTTGTACTTCTCGATTGTTCCTGCTTGGATTGCGAAAACTTGCACTATTTCTCGCGTCGACACGAAGGTCATGAACAGTTCAGGTTTGATGTTGACTGTGTGTTCGAGTCCAAAGGCGTAAGCGGCTAGCTGTAGTTGACATTTTTGGTATTTCATAAAGCCGGCCCTTCGCATGCCGTACTGATTTTTTGGTGTCTCAGGACCAGGCCATTTCGAGTAGTAGGGGCCATTGCTGGTTTTCAGATCACCAAGAACAATCTTTCCTTTGTACTCAGCCACGATGTCAGGAGCACCTGCCCAGCCCCATTTTTGTTCTTCATTGACACCGGGATGCCACACCCTTGAGATACCGTCACCACCCATTGTCCAGCCAAAATCACCAGGCTTTGCAGGGTTTTCAGCCCAGATAACATTCTCCAACTTCTCAAGATTTTGGGGTAGACCCTCCCAAAAAGAGGAGATCTCAGGATCATCGATTACAGGATCACGTTCTATCCCAAGCAAAAATTCCTCCATCAAGGAGTGTACTTTCGTGCCACGAGCAGCGGCAGCCTCTCTGCCACCTGGATTTTTCTTAGCCCAGCGCTCAAGTGCAGCCTTATTTCCACCAGTGGCCGACAGGATTGTCGTTACTGAAGGTAGAGCCCCATACGGTGTTTTGTAATGACGCGACCCATTAATGGTTAGGCGGGTATCACCGTCAGACCGATAATTAAACAACTCACTGTTGCAGTTGTGAGGAGAATACGGCTACTAAATCTTCGTCCGTATCTCAGTAGTGATCGGTTTCGGGAGGCTTTTCTTGAAAGCAATCTTCGATGTTAGCTTGAAACTGCATCGATTGGAACTTACTTACGTGCTTTTGAATCCTCGAATGAATGTCAAAAGCCGATTTGATTGCATCTTCAGGGCTGATCATCAGCTTGCTATTCGCCAATAATCCAGCTGTCAGAATGGTTATGGCCTGTTCTTGTGGATTTGTGGTGAACGCACGGAGAGATTTGCCGTTATCGGTAAACGATGACAGCAGAAAGTTAATGATCTCCAGATTTCTTTCACTATTCGGTTGTTCGGTCGTCATGCCTGATCCTCCAGGTCTTTGACCTCGTAAAGGGTGATGGTTTGCCTTTTGATGACAGGGACAAGAATCCCCTCATCTTTAAGGGCTTGAATGCGGCGTTGAATGGTGCGGTGGTTACGACCGAACTTTTTGACCACTTCAGTAACAGGGATCAATACGAAGTACGACCCACCATAATTAGTTGCGATCTCCAGGAGATACTCATGAATGCCCATTGCTAAGTCATCCATGAGGTCAGTCATTACCGGACGCACCACTTTTACTGCCTAATTTTATCTAGGTTTGATTCTACGGGACTCTTACTCTCTTCGCTGCTAGCGTCTTTGTGCTTTGCTAGGTACTTTGTGACCCCAGACTTTGCTGTCTGTAGATCCATTGTCCAGCACATTTCCCAAGCATGGATTTTGCTGGGAAACTTATAGAGAATGTGTCCGGTGTTTCCGTGTTTAAGACTCTTGATCTCGTATCCTTCGTGGATGATTGAGTCAAGGATCTCCGACTTTTCGCCGCGATACTTAAATTTTTTAGCTTGCCTCATCGTTGAGGGTGCAACAACGGTACAAGCTTAATTACCCTAATCCTGAATCACTCAAACATTGCATTGAGTGCTTGTTGCTGAATAGATGCACGGAGTTGCCGTCCTTTATCAGGGGCGAGATGCATAGAGCTGACTATTGCGCAAGCGCTAAAGCCGTCTTCTGTCAGACAAACGCGCACTCTGCCATCCTCAAGCGTGTTAATCTCGAGATTGTACCCATTGGTCATAGTTACTTACTTGTTCCTCAAGTTCAATCAGCCTTTTATGGTAAAGGTTGCTGACCCAAGAGAGTTCTTTTCGTTGTGTTTTAGCTGCTGCCTCGATCATGTCGAGGTAGGACTGACGTTTGTTTTTGTTCATTACTTAACAATTTTAACTAGAAGAAATTCTTCAGTCCTAGTTTCGAACCACTCCAATAAATCATTATCTTTCCAACCAAGTTGTCCAAGAAGTTCTTCAGGAATGTCGAACCTTCCTTCGATGTCGAGGGAGAAGTTCCATTTTTTTCTGAAGTCTTTGTCGAAGTCATGCTCATCCTTAATCCTGGCCTCGTAGGTGTCCGCTGAAAGTTTTGTGCAGTGTAGGTACGGCAACTGATTCGATGCGCGACAGTCGTAGGTTATCGGCTATTTCGGTCAGGTCAAGAGGCATCACACGCCTTTTTGTAAACGTTTACGATAGCCGTATGAGAGCGAGACTCTCCTGACAAGCTGTGCTTCATCTGGGGCCACTGAAGGATTATCCATCAGTACTTGACGCAACTCTTCTTTATCTGCATATATGTCTTCTCTCTTTTTAATTACGTCACCGTCGCGAATCGTTTCCACAACAATTGTTTTTTTAATACCAAATTTTTGTCGTTCAGCTTCACTCCACTTATCAAAATTGTCCTTAACTCTTGGCAAAACATTTTTAATAGTTGCTTGATACTTAAGGCCAGTAGGTTTCGCACTTATTAATTTAGTCTGATAGGCTGCCTTAATGATGTTGATAACATTTTGACGCTTCGATTTCCAGTAGTCGACAGTGCCTCGAAGCTCATCCATTTCCTTTGTGAACTGATGAATGCAGTTGTCGCACTCTTTAATCACGCCGATGATCGCGTCAAACTTGTAAGCTTCACGGCTTTTTAAGTCACGCCAAAGCATAGCCAGCTCCTCCTTCTCCTCGTCATCTGTATTAGGAAGGTCAATCAGTTCCTCGATCATTTTCTGCTCTTGCAGGATCTCTTGGTAACTTTTTGGATCAGCCATGGATCAGTTTTTTGAGGGAGTGGTAGTTTTTCTCTTCTTCAAAATAAAGAGAGAAAAGATAGCGTGGACCGTCGAGGTTGATGACGGTGTGTTCTACCTGATTATTAAACAAATAGAAAGTATCTGGTTCATACTTCAGCTCAATGACGTCTTTGTTGAGTTGATCTCGTTGAGTTCCAAATAGTGTGTGACTGTTGTTTTCAATGCTGTAAAGGAGGTTGACACAGGACTCGCGCTTTTCATCCACATGCCAGTCGTAGACTGTCATACGTTCTATACGGAGCAGCCCTAACCGACTAATCCGCCAGACTTGATCTAATTCCTTGAGAGCAGGCTCAATGTCAATAAATTCCAGCGGGATCGGAAAGGCTTGAAACGAGTAATGTTCTTGCCAATCTGGTTTTTCGTTGATCAACCATTTGATGTAAGCAGGAATCTCGACCGCTTTTTCCTTCAGGGGCGTGAAGCAGTCTACCGGAATCATTTTCCTTGACCGCGATAAGGCTTTTGTCCCCGGACTTTGAAAGAGCCACGCTTGCGACGACCATGACCGATCGACGTTTTTTTAGGAGTCGCTTCGATCGTTTGACTGTTGTTGAACGACTTCCGGGCTGCCATGGATTTAAAAAAGATATTCAGATGATAGTCACCATCTACGGTCTGTCAATAGAAAAGATTTTATAAAGATGATGTAGGCTCTTGCACTTTACATATTGCACCCATTGTTAGAATTAACAATATGTAAAAAGCTAAATGTCTGAAGAGTTTGCGATGATCGAAATCCCATTCGAGGAACTAGATATTTCAAAAACTATGGAAGATGAGTTTTTAGAGACGCGGATAAACAAAGAGGTTGATGCAGCAACAAACATAGAAGAGTTACGTGAGGCTGCAAAGAAGCTTGTGAAAATTGCTACTGCAAGACAAGCTGCAATTCGTGGTTTATGTAAGCGTCTTGTTCAATACGAAACAATGGCTTTACAAGGATTTCTTAATGATGAGACTACCTAAATACGCAAAGTAGTACAGCAAGATTTAATCCAAGGCAAAAAAAACGAGGGTGCTAGCCCTCGCTTATGCCTGCCTTAAAGACAGCCTGAACTTCTTAGATTTGGACCACATTTGTTGACGGGGACCTACCACAGTCCCCGCACAGTATGTAAGAGAATCTGTTAAAGATCCCAAACAAACTTTACTTCAGCCCACCCTCAATGGCTCCTGTCTCATCTCTAGCAGACAGCATGGCACGAATGCCACCGGACCCTTCAGGGACAGGAAGTGTGAGGTTGCTTAAGTCAACACCAGGCGCGATGGCATTAATACCAATCTCCTTCTCGCACTGCTTGAAGAATTTGGCGCAGTAGACCTCCATGGTTACAGTTTGGTGCACGTCCTCGATGTAATCGATGTCGTCTCCTTTCGTTGGGAAGAACTCCTCAAGGTTTTTAGCGGTTGGTTCTTTCCAGGTTTTGGGTACTGCGATTGCAGACTTTTGCTTCTCGCCGTACATCACGGTTCCGAAGGTTGGAGTGAAGATGGCAGCAGCAGCCTGTTTAGGATCGAAGCCCGTGGCGCTCTTCAGGTTGTACTTGTCACTGAAAGCACCCTCGAGCTGCTCAAGGAAACGTCCATATGCAGTCACGAACTCACGAGATGCGCCGCCGTGCAGTGAAAGGATCAACGGTTTTTTGTGTGCAGCGACACCTTCCTCGTTCACGAGGTACATCAGGATCAAGCGGCGACGCTTGTAAGGGCAGGGCTGACCAGGGTTCTTCTCCTCCCAATCGTCATACAGAAAGTTGTCCTGCGGGTAAATCCCTACGATCTCACCCTTGTTTTTGCTGTTTTCGATGAAGGTGGTGTCCTTCGGGTTGCCACCGTGGATGATCAACATCCGGGGTGTCTTGAAGAACATGCCTTTTTCGGTGTCTCCGGTGTTAAAGACATGCTCGTAGTCGGCTTCCGCATTCGGGAAGTCTTCAGCTTCGCCTGTGAAACCACAACGGTCAAGGGCGTTCTGCTTGATGAAAAGACCCGGCTTGGTCTTCTCATTCAGGATTTGTGCGATGGCGAGCTCACGCATCACACCCTGATACTTTTCGGTGTTCAGATAGCGGTCAAGAACTGACATAAGGTTCAACGGTAGGTGCAGAGAAAAAGCCCTGGTTACCCAGAGCTCCCCCTCGTGATATGAAACTAGCGACGCCTTCGATTCGGCGCCATAAAATCAAAATGGAATTTCGTCACCCTTAGGGACCGGTTGGGGGATTACGGTCTCTTGCGCAGATCGGACTGGGGGTTCAACCTTTGCAGCAGCCGCCGCTTTCTCAGGTGTGTTCTTACCGAAGAAAGTGTATTGACCGCCACGAATTTGAACCTTGTAGGCCGTCCGGGTCTCGCCATCTTTACCTGGCCAACACTCATACTTGAGGCGACCACCGATGGCAATTTGCCGGCCTTTGTAGATGAACTTACGGAAGCGAGTTGCATCATCGCCCCATGCATCTAACCGAAGCGGGACGCTGTCATCCCAGGTGAAGTTCATCAGCTTCTGTGCCGGAGCCTGGCAAAGCATTCCGCAACCGAATAGATCTTCGCGACGCTGCTCAGCGATGAAGCCGACGCCACCAGCAGCCTGTACTTGGTTTACCAATGTGTTGGCAGGGACAGTTTGAAGTGGTGTCGTGGGAGCGATGTACATTTTGTGATCGCTTTTGCTTGGATACATCCGACCCGTGAACAGCAGGTTGGTTCCTTGTTCATAGGCATCAATGACAAAGGTGTCACCAGCAGCCCTGGTTGGGATGAGATATACCGGGACCGGCAAAGCCTTGGCCCCTTGATTTTGGATTTCGAGGTGCATGCAACGAACACCGCTCTCGGTTTGAGCGGGTCTGATGAACTTCGCAGTGGCAGTGATGAGATTCATTAGCTTTCAGGGTCTACAATTTCGTGACCGATTCCGGCCTCATTAAGTAGTTGTGCGGCAAGTTGGAAGCTGTCGAGCCACCGATCGCATTTTATGGTGTGAGCTGAAACAACGACGGTTGAAATACCAGCATTGATAAGTACAGCAGCACAGCGACTGCATGGATGGAAAGTGACGTACGCAGTAGCGCCATTAGTGCTGACCCCGTGGAATGCAGCAGTTGTAACAGCGTTGACCTCTGCATGGACCGTCATTTCATACTTAAGGTCACGGTCTGTAAGGCGTTCAAGAGTATCCTCTACGCCCATAGGAAGACCGTTGTATCCCAGGCTGACGATCCTCTTGCCTTTAGCAAGTACGCAGCCGACTTTTGTACTTGGGTCCTTACTCCATTTTGCGACCTCGTGGGCGAGCTTCAGGAAACGAGTGTCCCACTTGCTTTGCGTGATGATGTTCATTTTTTATTGAAGCGGTCATCAAGACGCTTTATGATTTCATCCTGGAGCTGCTCGAGTCTTTGTTCCCAGACCTCCATCCATTCTTCGAGATCGTTGTGCAGCTCGACAAGCTCGAGGTAGCCGAATTTGTCAAGTGCCCCTTTACTGATTTGAGGCTTGGGTGATTTCATGGTGCTACGAGGGAGCGAATCAACAGTAGTCGGTGTTTCTCAGTTTGGCACGTTGATTTTTGTTTCAATCGTGTTTGACGGTGTACTCCTCTAAAATAGATATATCTAGGGCGCGGTAAT
>UEXM01001507.1_pt1 | contig 19223 bp, 6 predicted proteins | sample 1796661 | NCBI WGS metagenome assembly UEXM01 (sample SAMEA4772469, study PRJEB27181) | metagenome | reverse complement strand
GGTTATGGGATACCAGCAATTGGTGTAACTGGCAAGAAAATGAAAGTTCTGTTAACAGCTGGAGGATAATTTGTCTACTGACACAAAAAAAGGCCTATCGCAAATAAGAAATAGATCTTTCCTGAACAAGGACTTTGCAGATTTTAGAACTCAACTTTTAGACTACGCGCAAACTTATTTCCCTGATAGGATTCAAGATTTTACCGAGGCTTCACTAGGCGGCCTCTTTCTTGATCTTGCAGCTTATGTGGGGGATGTTAATTCTTTCTACTTAGACCACCAGTTTAGAGAGTTAGATCCAGAGACTGCAGTTGAGCGACAGAATATTGAAAATCTTGCGCGAAATGCAGGAGTTGATATAAGGGGTGCTTCTCCTGCAGTCGCAGAGGTCGAGTTTACCTTCAAAATACCTGCACAGCAAGCCGGAACAGTTTATCAGCCCGCACAGTTTGGTCTTCCTGTAGTTAGAAAAGGAACTACCTTAGGTTCAGATGCAGGAGTTACCTTTGAACTAACTGAAAACATTGACTTTGCTGAACGAGATGATTTAAACCAACTCATAGCCAAAGTCGAAGTAAATGAGTTTAATTCTGACGGAACTCCAAAAAACTACTTTGTGACCAGAACAGGAACTTGCGTCTCCGGAGAAAGAGTTACTGAATCTTTTGACATTCCAGACACGCATGTTCCGTTTAGAACTATTACACTAGGAAATACAGACGTAAGTGATATCATAAGCGTTTTTGATGACGACGGAGAAGAATACTATCAGGTAGATGCTTTAACGCAAGACACAGTTTTTACTGCCATACCGAACATCACCCAGGACAATAAAATTGTCAATGATATGATCGCAATTAAATCTGCACCTAGAAGATTTGTAGCTAAGCACTCTACAACAACAGGACTAACGACGCTCCAGTTTGGATCCGGTAATCCGGGTACTCTTGACGGAGATCTCATACCTGATCCATCCGAACTAGCGCTTCCTCTTTTTGGAAAGAAAACATTTTCAAAGTTTACTATTGATCCTTCTAATCTTCTAAAGACAAGAACACTTGGATTGAGCCCTAGGAACACAAACCTTACAATTCAGTATAGATCCGGCGGCGGATTAGATAATAATGTTTCAGCAAGATCCATAAGCTCTGTAAGTGGGCTGGTCCTGATTTTTGAAAATTCTCCAAATGCAGCTGATGCAACTGCAGTCCGAGGATCAATTTCTGTAACTAATCCAGGTGAAGCATCTGGGGGAGAAGATCCTTTAACGCTAGAAGAGATAAGATCACTGATCTCAGCAGCTCGAAATGCACAGAACAGAATAGTGACAAAGCAGGATCTGCTGTCAAGGATATACACAATGCCGTCAACTTTTGGCAGGGTGTTCCGCGCAGGTGTTGAAGGAAATTCCAGGAATCCTCTGGCAACAACTCTTTATATAATAAACCGAAAATCAAACGGAACTTTAACTTTTTCTCCTGATTCTCTAAAAAGAAACTTAACTACATATTTGAACGAATTTAGATTGATATCCGATGCTATCGATATTCTAGATGCAAGAATAGTTAATATCGGCATAGATTTTCAGATTTCTGTAGATCCCAGCTTTAGTCCGGAAACAGTGGTAAACCAGAGCATTACAAAGCTCATCAGGTATATGAACATTGAAAACTTCCAGATTGGAGAGCCGATAAGGTTATCTGATTTAACTAATCTAATCTACAATACACCCGGCGTCCTTGGTGTTGTAGACTTGCAGGTTGTTAATAAAGTTGGATCAATTGATGGAAGGGCGTATTCTGGGATAATACACAATGTAAGAGTGAACACTAGCAAGGGTTTGCTTTTACCTCCTGCAGGCGGAATATTTGAAGTGAAGTTTCCTAACCTTGATATCAAGGGTGCAATAGTTTAGGGTAAACATGTTTAGAAGACTAAAAGCAACAAAAGACACTTATATTACAAACAAGATCATAAAGAATGATTTTAGAGCTACTGATGCCAACACTGGCGAAGCAGCAACTCTGGATCTCTTTAAGCTCTATAACGAAAACAGCATAGCAGGAGAAGATGATCCTGTAGAGTTGACTAGGCTACTTGTAAAGTTCGACTTAGATCCTCTTCGAGCTTTGACTGGCAGTGTTCTAGATATTGCTAGCGACACATTTAGGTGTGACCTTAAGCTCTTTGACGTCTTTGGAGGGCAAACTCTTCCTTCTAATTTCAAGCTCATAGTTTTCCCGCTTTCGCAGTCTTTTGACGAAGGTGTCGGACGTGATGTTATAAAGTTCCAAGATATCGACTCCACAAACTTCTTAACAGCTTCAGTTGTTAATGACACAGTTACTTCCTGGTTTATATCCGGTGCAAATGCTCTTGGTCAGCTTGGAGAATCCGCGATAGACATTATCGCATCAGGAAATCTAAGCGATGGTGAAGGTGTTCAGAATCTGTTCAAAGAAATGACTTTTGATGTAGGGGCTGAAGATCTTACCGTAGATGTCACAACTGTAGTTTCTGCAACACTTGCCAACCAGATACCTGACTGCGGATTCAGAATATCATTCTCAGGAACTCAAGAAACAGATAAGACAACTAGGTTTGTGAAGCGCTTCGCATCCAGGCAAAATTCTAATACGTACAAACATCCTGCACTTCATGTTAGATACAATGACGCAATTCAGGACCACCACGAGTCATTCTTCTTCAATGTATCGGGATCGATATTTTTAAATAGCTTCGAGCGAGGCCAGCCTGCAAACTTGCTTTCTGGTTCTGGTCTAATAGGGATATCAGGTTCAGATTGCATGAGCGTAATGATAAAGACTGCATCTTTTGAGAAGGAAATATCAGGATCGCAGCACAACTTCGGTGCATCCTTATTCGCAACAGGCGTATACTCATCAAGCTTTGCAGTTAACTCATTTGACACAACAGCAATATCAGGATCTAACACAGTGTCAGACTTCGTCAGAGACAGCGGATCAATAACATTTGATGTGTTCTGGAGAACTAACGATAAAAGCTATACTTTTAAAACTGGAAGCTTAACGATCAAGACGCAGCAGATAACTGCATTTGATAATGATACAACAAGGTATGTCGCAAATATCGGAAACTTGAAGTCAGCTTATAGAAAAGGTGAAAAAGTTAGGCTTAGATTCTTTGCTTTTGACGCCGATGAACAAGTCACCGCTGTCAAAGTCCCACTTTATAGGGCAAGTGATATTCTAACCCGATGCTATTACAGAGTCAGAGATGCCTATAGTGATGAAATTATAATTCCTTTCGATGAAGATAGTGATTTTAATGCCACGCTAATGTCCACTGACTCCAAGGGAATGTATTTTGACTTGTACACAGCTGATTTTAGTCTGGGTAGAGTTTATACAATAGATGTAAAGATAAAGAGAGATAATACCGAGCAGGTATTTAAAAATGTTGCAGGAACTTTTAGGATTGATCCCTGATGTCTTCAAAAAACAGGTTACAAAGCGAGAGACCAGGGGTTTTTAGGCCTACAGTGTCTAGAGGCACCGATGGTGCTGTACCTGAAGTAAAGTTTCTTTCACGGCAAGATCTAGAATCTGGCATATCTTTTAGTGATTACTTTATCTATGATCAAGAATCTGGGTTCATAAAGTCCACGCAGCAGGTACCTGTAGATTACTCACTTTTTGAAAATCACACCTTTTTCAACTCTGCTCAAACTAATGTAAATGTTGCTTTTAATAATATTATTAACAAGTACCCTTTTGACGGCACTCGTCGAGATTATGAAAAGTACCTTAACGGTCTAACAGGTTTTGAGAAGCATGTGCTTGACCAGTTCCCTAGAAACGTTGGGTTTGTAGTATTCTCAGGCTCGGCAGGGCCAGCCAACACAGATGGAAACAATATCGAAGTAAAAGATTTCTCAGGTGCTGAATTCTTAGGATTCTCATCTGACAAGTCCGGTAAAAGCGTTCTTTCATTAAATCAAGAAAGCTACACAGTTGAATCTAAGCTTTTTCTTCCACCTATTGAAAACGGCAATGAGATAATATGTCAAAAATTATCTGGAAGTAATGGCTATACTCTTGCAGTTTCATCCAGTACGTCAACTGCTTCTGCAAGCGTAGTATTCGCAATAAGGTCAGGATCATCTTCTCTTGTAACGTCAGCATCATTACTAAAAAATCAATTTAATCATGTTGCAATAGTTTATGACAGAAACAATGAAGATGGAAGGCTTAACTTTTACGTCGATGCGGATCTAGTAGCATCTTCCTCCAAGACCTCAGAATTTGGTGAAATAGACTTTAGAACGTCATCTCTTTTCTTGGGGTCTGGTTCAACTCACTCTGGAATTCTAGACGGTGATCTAGACTTTATACCAGATCAAACCCTTTCAGGAGCTCTTGACGAGTTCAGGGTTTTTAGAGAAGCAAGAACTAAAGATCAGATCAAGCAGAACAAAGAGCGCAATATTTTTGCCAGCAATGCTCTTCGTCTCTATTTCAAGTTTAATGAGCCTACGGGAAGCATAGGCGATAATTCCATTGTCCTGGATAGTAGTGGAAAGTCACTTCACTCTAAGATATCAAACTACGCTATCTACAACAGGACTACATCAAGTTATTCTGCATCTCTAGAAAGAGAAGATCGCAAATTAAATCCGGTCTTATTTCCAAAATTTGGTGATGTAATCTCCCTGAATGAGAATCTTCTATCTACTGCAAGCAACTACGATAAATCTAATCCTAACTTAATAACAAGACTTGTGCCTGAGCATTATTTTGATGAGGGCAAAAACTTCTTTGCAATGAACAGCGTAGATGGAGAGCTAATGCTCCCATATACTGGATCATCAATACCCGGATCAGGAGAGCTAGGATCGGCGCAGGTTCTCACTGCAGTATTATTTACGTGGGCAAAATTCTTTGATGAGCTGAAGATCATAACGGATCAATTCTCTAATCTTCTTGAGCCAAGCTACAAAGAGAGCGATGGAATGTCAGACGCATTCATTAAATTCCTCTCTAATCACTATGGTCTAGAGCCTCCTCCTATTTTTACAGATTCAAACGCCAATCAATTTTATCACGGTGCAGATGTAACTGACTCTTACGTCAACATAGATCAAAGCTTGCAGTCAATTAGAAATCAAATTCTAAGAAGGTTTCTTGTCAACATAAACGATATCTCAACATCTAAAGGAACGATAAGCAGCGTTAAATCCTCTCTTAGAGCGCTAGGGTTAGATCCAGACATTATCGTAAAGATAAAAGAATACGGTGGCCCAAAGAAATTTGAGCTTTCTGACATGAGGGTTGATCGAGCCGTCATACAGTCACTATTAGACTTTAGTGGTTCAACTAACAATCAAGACTTAGGGTCTTTGACACCCCAGGGCTTTGCAGCAACTGCTCCAAACTTATTGACTGCCTTCCTCTCTGGCTCAAGAAAAGAAGTAGGTTTCCCAGAGCAAAACGGAACTATGTTGAATCCTCGAACAGCTGAGGGCGGATTTCACGGAGTAAGCAATTCAGGCAAAGATGGCCTCTTTACATCCGGTTCCTGGACATACGAAGGCATCTATCAATTCCCGGCTTCGGGCAGCCTAATCCTTTCCCAGTCTGCAGCAAGAATCCACGTTACAGGAAACACTGCACCGTCTACGGTCCACGGTGTCACCGCAAACTTAGTTGTAATGTCCGGGTCTGTTTCTGGATCTTCACCTGCTGTTAAGTTGTTTGTAAGAGCTTCCACAGGATCTTTTAGCGCCACAGCAAAGCCACCACTTGAACTTACCCTAACCGGTGTTAATGTGATGGATGGCGACAAGTGGAATATTTCCTTCGGTAGGGTTCGAAATGATGATCCTATACAGCTGACATTATCTTCTTCTTACTTCTTAAGATGCGCAAAAAGTGAAGCTGGGCGCATATTCGAAATACATTCAACCTCCTCGTTCTACAAAGAGGATGCTACAGGCTCACTCGGCATAGTCTACCAGAATACAGGCACAATGAATACCTCGGGCGCCTTTATTGTAATCGGCTCACAGTCGGTTAATAGGGCAACCAACTTCTACTTGAATGATTCTGGAATTACTGATCAAGCCAGAATAACTTACTTCGATGGTAAAGTCGGCCAAATTAGATTCTGGTCCAAGGCACTGGAAGTGGATGAGTGGAGTGAGCACGTTCGAAACCCCAACTCAGCAGGCGTAAAGAAACCTTCAGAGAACTTTAACTTTGAAAAGACGCACACAGGATCTTTCCAAAGACTGAGATTGGACGTTTCAATGGACCAACCTGTCTCAGCATCAGACTCTTCAGGACAGATTATACTCACGGATTTTACTCAAAACGGCTTGTTTGCAACTGGCTCTGGATTTATGGCATCGAAGACACTCTTAAAGTATGACAAGGTGTTGTTCACATCCTTACCGCCGGCCTTTGATGATTTAGAAAACTCGAACAAGATAAGGCCGAGAAGCTTTGTTAGTGCGTCAAATATAACAGAGTACAATGCCTCACCTGCTCCGTTTCATGAGATTCCTCCAAATGAACTACCCCAGGACGATGCAAGATTCTCGATCGACTTCTCAGTTGCAGGAGCTTTGAATGATGATATCATAACCATGTTCGCTACTCTTGACGAGATCGACGACGCGATAGGAAGGCCAAACCTGCAATTCTCACCTGATTATCCAGACTTTCAAAATCTAAGAGATGTCTACTTTAACAAGCTTGAAAAGAAGGTTACCTTCAAGCAGTTCTTTGAGTTCTTTAAGTGGTTCGACACCTCAGTAGGAACTATGATAGAGCAGCTTGTACCCAAGAAGACAAACTTCTTAGGCGTTAATTTTGTGATTGAACCTCACAGTCTTGAAAGGTCAAAGCTTCAATATCAATACCAGGGTCAATATGTGGGCGAAGAGTTCCGAACTAATCTTAAGGGAGAGATTCGCCTCCAGCAAATCGCGGGAAGAACAGGTAAATTTTAAATGAAGACGGGCAAGGATACAAAAAAGTTTACTTATGTAGATGCAGGAGCTCAATTGACTGGGTCTCATGCAGAGTTTTCTGTAAGACTTGAAGTCACCAATCAAAAGTACAATCCCCACTCTGATGCCTATATTGTCGGAGAAGGATCTGGAAGTTTCACTTCTCAAATAGATCCTTTTCGCCAGGGCGTGTCTGTCATAAATGACCAACTGAAAGCAAAGTCAACTCTTCCTATTGCAGACTCCGCTGTTCTTGAACTTAACTTCGGAGATTCTCCGGGCTACTTAGAGAACGGACCCTTTCATGATAAGCCTAATTACGAAGCTATTGGAGCCACTGAGGGTCTACAAGCTCTCGTTGAAGGCATTATCACGTCAGCGTCTTTCTCGGGAATAAACGCTGACGAGCCCGTTATTCAAGCTGGAAAGAGATATTACGTCTCAGACTTGCATGATGGTGTTGCGGATAACTTTGATGTTATCTTAAAAAGCTTTCTTCCAAAGATTCTTACAAGATCTCTCGATCCACTAGGTAACGATACTACAAAAGGGATAAAGGCAAGTATGACTAATGGTAATGAGTCATATTTAAGAGGCACTGATCCTACACGACCCCTTATTCCTTTGAAAACATACGGCAGCTCACCTTATGTTGACAAGGTTGCTGTTATGGGAACCAACCCTATTGATGGAAACCCGTCAGGATCTATCGCGCTTGATAACAGGGTTCACTCGATTGGTGAGAGAATACATTTTCAAAATGTGTACGGACCAAGACCTTTTGATGATTCTCTTTTTGAGAATAGAATGTTTACGGTAAAGCAGACTAGCAACATGAGCAATGATATGAAATCCGCAATAGCTCCAAATGTTTCTGGATCAACTGAGACTATAATTCCCGATGGTTTTAAGTCGGCAAGAACAGGATTTATATTTACTAATAACGGACTAAACGTTGACTCCATAGCGTTTGGAGGCTTGAGGAACGATGCCTAAGAGAAAACCATTCAGGCTACAGCGATACGATATAACAAAAAGATTTAGCACAGTTAGCGGTAGCACATATTTTGATACGAGTGATCCTAACGAGCACTTAATATTGTGGGCTCGGGCTGCAAACAAGGATCCTGTGCCTTTAGTAGCAGAGGACGCTTCCACTCAGGACCACACAGTTACTTTTTTTGCAGGGGGCGGCAGCTATGCGGATGGATCTAAAAATCAGGAAGCTAGAACTACGCCCTTCAGTGAAGACTCATTTGCAAACATAACGTCTCCCGTAAGATTTCTAAAGAGCGCTGATGCTTATGTCAAAGTCGCTGATGCAGACGATCTAAGCTTCGGTGACGGTTCATCAGACAGTTCTTTCAGCTTGGCTACTTGGGTCTTAATAACAAGCGCTTCAGCCACGACAGGCCTCATAGAAAAAGGTTTAGGAACCGGTGCAGCTCCGAACGAATACAGAATATTTTATCATGACGGAGGCCTCACCGGCTCTATTTCTGACGTTTCTGCAAGCGCAGAGTTAAATTTTGTGGCAGACACAGCAGCATTATTTACTGAAAACTCTTGGCATCACGTAGCATTTACATACAATAGTGCAATAACTAAGACGGCCCGCGGCCGCTTCTATCTTAATGGAAATTTTGTCACAGGATCTTGTACAGAAACTGGTACATACGTCGCTATGGAACCCGGTTCTGCAGACCTAAGGCTAGCGTCAAACAAGGACAATCAGCCGGTTGAATTCTTCGAAGCCGCCATCTGGTCAGGTAAAGTTCTAACTGCTGAAGAGATCAATGCCCTCTACAACGCCGAGGGCGGACTCGTCGATGTGGCCAAAGACCGTGTCTACATAAAAACTTCAGGCATAACTTCTCTGCCACCTCGACCCTACTTGCACAGTATTGATAATGCGACAGGGTCATACCCGACAACATATCGGCTCGGTGACTCTAGAACCGGTCATTATTCAGCATCATTTAATGATACAAAAGCAATGCGTTTCCACAGCTTCGGTGGAACGGGCGGGCTCACCGGAAACGTGATTTTAGGTCAACAGCTTCCGACCTACAGTCAATACACGGGCTCTCTTGTTACTAATACAAATACAGTTCCTGACCTCAACGTGACAAGCTCCCAAACAGTTGTTGTGCCCGGTATATCTGACTCTCGTGTCCAGATGACACCTGGTGATGACTATAAACCTTTTATCGAGGACAAACTTTTTGCAGCAGATAAAGTTGCTTCTGGTGAACTCTTTTACGCGTCAGGAACTAGCCCCTCTATTGTTGGTGCAGGATTTAATGGGCCGCTATGGTCAAAGACCAAGATCGAGATAGACTTAGATCCAGTAAATGGTGCCAATCAAAAGATTTTCTGGTCGACCGGCTCTGTTAGTCAAACTGACGAGCACCCTAGTGGAATACCCGTAGGATCAGGCTTATCTTACTATAATTTCGACCGCAAGCACTGGGAAATGATAGGTGACTTAACCACGGGTAGTAACGTGGATTACGTAGCGCGAAGTTTAGTAACAGCTACTGGATCATTGTTAGTACAGGTTCCTGCTAGCAGCCCTAGGTCTTCTCTGGGTAGCTTTTCAAGTGACCCATCTCTCCAGGGTATAATTTTAAAGCAGGAGGGTTTTCTTACCTCGTTCGCAGGTTTTCCGTGTGCATCTCAATTTAACGCAACTTCATCACAGCTTTTCGACATGTCATCAAAGATTAGAGCGCCTTTCTTGGTTGAGAAAATAGTGTATGAATTTAGCGCGTCTATACCTGGGCCAAAAGGGAGCAACTTCACGAACACTAGCGCATATTTCAATTTTGGAATATTGAATCACTTTGAAAACTCAACTCCCTTAAACTCTAAAGTTATTACACGAGTAGCTGATGGAACCAACAAGAATGCATCACCATCGGGCACAGGAACGGGTGCTGATCCTGACAACTACACTCTCGATGGAAATCTCATACCTGCGCCGAAGCACGTAACGGTACTAAAAGACATAGTGTCGTCAGCGGTTGTTTCATACATGCCGGAACTTGGCACCTCCGGAAATGCCACTAGGTTGCGTGATCTCAATATCCTCTTCACTAGCGCCATCGCACTTACAGGATCATCCAGCTCGTCCGGAGTGTCTGGTAGTTTCGTGCTTAGTATGTCTGCTAATACTCCAGCTTTCAACCGCGGCGCGACGATGATGCGGACCCTGAACGGTGCGCGAACTCTAGCATCTGTCAGCCGACCTACATTCTTTGCCTGGCAAGGTGGCAGAAACGGAATTGCGGACGCCATTGAAGGCTCTCAAGCGACATCAGGCAGATCTCTGTCAAGGGCAAACGTGGCTTCTAACTTATCAGGTTCTAAGTTTGGTATCTTGAACTTTGCTTCCTCAAAAAGCTCAGGAAATATGCTAGCGCTGTACGACTCTATTAGACAGGACACCCCCTACGTTCTTTTACCAGGAGACAAACTTTCCTTTTACTGGTCTAATCAATCATTCCCGCAAAGCATGTCCACCGACTCCGAGAAGAACATCGCCAGAAGAGTCCTCCAGCTCAAGCCAGGCGCCGGCAAGATCGTTATGTACGGCTCAATGATGAGAGAGGGTAAGGAGTTTCACCAGGGTCTCAACCAGCATCTAACTTCAGATGCCGTTCACGAAGATGTGCAAAGCTCAGCAGCTGATAGCACTCCTTACTGTCTTGACCAGTTCGATGTTGACTACGAGACAAAGTTCTCGGGCTCTTACATTGATCTTGCGTTTGAGCAAATAGAAGGTAGAGAATTTGGCGTTCCAGCTTCACGCATAGGTTTCAGACCTAACAGCGTCTTGGGAGGTAAAGCAGGCACCACGGGATCAATCATCCGCGGCCTTGCGCTGATCGACACTAACGAGAGATACCAGGACTCTTTCTTTCCAGACCCGGTTGAGATAGCTCGAGTAAACGAGGTTAGTTTTGTTGCAGATGATTCAGGATCACCAAAATTTGGTTCACCGAGATATGTGATGTATCCTCTTGGCCCAGAGGTTGATGCTGTTCTTGACGCACCTGCTGATTTACGCTGGCCGCGCGCATTTCCCTTTGAGAGTGATTACGGAGCCCTTGAATTTGAGAATCGAGTTTCAAGAGCATCTCGTGTTCTGAACGCGACCAATTTCTCAGGAGTAGCCGTGGATTCCAATTCAATATTCGGTGATCCTGTCTCTACGATCACGGGAAGAAATACGTCCGCGCAGGCTACAAACGAGCTTTTTGCGCTTATGAACATCGACGGCTCCGGAGCTGGATCTCCGCCAGTAGATGCTAGAAAACTCTTCTTGAAGTCTTTCTTTGGTATCGGTGATGCAGTTAATGGAAATCCGCGCATTGTCAAAAACGTCAGTGATCACGCAGTCTCCAACTTTAACGGCGGTAACGATGTTGAGCTTCGAGGTTTTAAATACGGACTTTACAACGTGGTACCTGCTTTCACAAGAGCGATTTACAGAAGAGACAGGTACGGACAGTTCCGCGACATGCTGGAGCAGAGAGCCCTCACAGCTTTCGAACCCTTCCAGTACCAGATCCCTAACACCAGGGACCTGCAAGGTGGCGAACCGCAAACAGTCAACACCCTTGAGCAACCAGTGACTATACAGTTTAAGAAGACTAACTCAACAGGTGTGGGAGACGAACTAAGAATAGAGCTTCTTGATAGTGAGGATTTCACGAAAATAGAAACCAACAACGGAACTTCTGGAGATCGAAGAGCAGTCTGGAATCAAGGATGCAATGTTGATAGATTCTCTAGGGTGATTAAGCCCTTTTTCGACGCTAATCCAATCTTCCAGATCTTCGATGCAACCCAGCAGAACGACGACGATGAAGATTCTGCATTAATCTTAACGCTAGCAGAGTAAGTTGGAGATAGTGATCTTTGGCAAAGTTTACTAAGTTTTTCGTTAACACGAAAACAGGAAAAGTTGAGACTATAGGTGCAACTAAGGTCACTGCACTTGATCTGCGCGGTAACGTACTGCGTGTTGGATCTCCGACTTTGCCTGGGACCGATGCAAACTTCTTCGTCTCTGGCAATCTAAGATCTAAGCTAGATAATACGGGTAGCTTGGCGGTCTTTGGCGGCGACGTCATAGTTTCGGGAGCTCTCACTGCTAATCTTGGCTTAAGCGGATCACTGACAAACCTGTCAGATGGCACCTCTTACCTCGTTGCAGGTGATAATGTTACAATAACTTCCTCTTCGAACGGAAACATCACCATCGCCGGAACTTCTGTTTCTGTTGGCGTTATTTTCAAAGACCTCTTATCAAGAGAATCGGCAGCTGGAACACAAACCTACACTTTGACTCAAGCGCCTGATGATGGAGCTGCCACCCAGGTTTTTGTCAACGGCGTCCTGATGCTCTCAGCATCGCACGGTTTAACGAATGATTACGACTATAATGCAGGTACAAATCAAATAGCATTTGTAAGTGCACCTGATTCAGGCAGCATTATTCAAGCTGTTTATATGACAGGATCTTCAGGAGGCGGCGGAGGCGGAGGAGCCTGGACAAAAGCAGGATCAACTGTTAGGCTGACAGAGATATCTGACTTAGTAGGTGTGGGAACAGCATCACCTGAGGCAAAGTTTGAGATATCAGACACTCTTGATCCCAATGATGACCTAAACGACCCGTCAGATTACCAGCTTGTCGTTCGTCACGGATCTCAGACAAATGACAAAAGCGCCGGCATCGGTTTCACGGTGGAAACTGTAGCTGAAAATATCGGCGCTGCAATCATTCACAACCGAGATGGAGATTACTCTCAGGGCAAACTGCAGTTCTATACCAAGAACTCAACATCTGATGCAGCTGATCCCGATCTTGCAATGACGATCACCAACGCGCAGAAGGTCGGTATTGGAACTGCTTCACCCGGAGCAAAATTAGAGGTCGAAGTTGCTGATGCGGACAATTCAGCTGGAGTTCTAATCGACAGTGATGAGACGGGTGCCCACTACGCGCTCGAGGTTGATGCAGAATCCACTTCTAACCCTGCAGCCTATATTCATGGGTATGGAACCCATCTTGAACAGGACATTACATCTGGTTATGGTCTAAAGGTATCTAGAAATATAGCTGAGGGTGGCTCTAATCCTTTAGTGGACATTCACGATGATAACACTAATAATACTCAAACAACTCTAAAGGTTGCGCAGGATGGTTCCGGAGATCTAGTTAATTTCTTGACCGGTACAACAGAGGTCGCGACCATTGACAACTCAGGTCAACTAGGTGTAGGCACCACTTCACCAAACGAGAAGATCACGATTGAAGGTGCTCTTTCTCTGGACGAGCTTGCCGCATCTCCGGGAACAACCTCCGGATACGGAAAAGTTTTTGTAAAGAGTTCTGATAGCAAGCTTTACTTTAAAAATGATTCGGGAACAGAGTTTGACTTAACTGCAGCAGCTACTGCTGGTGCTCCAACAGATGCTGAATATGTGGTCCTATCCACAGACTCAGGTCTGAGCGCAGAGAGAGTTCTTACGCCAGGCAATGGAATAGCGCTTGTAGATAGCGGCTCCGGAGCTGCGGTAACAATCTCACAGAGCATCAATAGAGATGATTTTGCTTTTGCTACAGGAGAGCTTAATCTTGCAGCGCAAGTCGTAAAGTCAGCATCTGCAGATTCTGGTATCGCAGACGGGGCTAGTCATACACTAACTTTCGCAGGCGGAGAGGGAATAGACACATCCGCTGCAGGATCAACTGTTACGATTGCAGGAGAAAATGCCAGTACTTCTAACAAGGGGATAACTTCTTTTGCAGCCGCCGACTTTACTGTAATTAGCGGCCATACGTCTCTTGCCGACAGCGTCTTAAAAACAGTTACAGGTGACGCAGGATCCGCGACAACGTCAGGTCACAACCTTAATTTTATAGGAGGTACCAACGTTGCAGTTACTGCGACAGGCGATACAGTAACTATCACATCTTCTCCTTCAACTGCAGAGTTTCACAAAGAGCTTTTGTCATCAGATTCTACCGAAGGAGCTCTAGAATATACGCTTTCTAATACGCCCGCGGTCGCTGATCAAATTCAAGTTTACGTTAACGGCATGTTAAGGCTTTCCGGCTCAGGAAATGATTATGTTTATGATAGCGGTGACAATCAGATAGATTTTAACACACCGCCTCCTTCCGGAAGTATCATTCAAGCCATTTATACGACTGCAGGGTCTGCATCAGATGCAGATGACTTCTTTAATAGTACAACTGTGGGATCAATCTTTACCACGGGTGCTGCTGCCTTTATCGGAGGCCGAACATCGCCATCTGCAATAGATGCACCTTCTGATAAGGGCAATGACGTATTTTTCTTTGTTAGTGGAACCATAGGATCAAAAGGAACTGCAAATACAGGTTCTGCTCTTTTCGGAGGCGATGTAACTGTAAGCGGCACAACCACTTCAGAGTCCGGATTCTCTGGGTCACTCACACGCCTCTCAAATGGAACTTCGTTTTTAGCATCAGCAGGCACAATCACTATAACCACATCTTCAACCGGGCAGGTTACGATATCAACTCTTGATGGTGCAGGGACAAATTTCTTCTCTTCTCCTGCCGCAGGAAAAATTAACACCACGGGTTCGATCATATTTAGGGGCGCCCAAAAGACTCCTACAACACCTGATGAAGCCAATGATATCGGAACAGATACCTTCTTCTTTGTAAGTGGAACACTAGGGGCTAGAGGAACTTCTAACACAGGATCAGCGGTCTTCGGAGGTGATGTAATCTTCAGCGGTGCCGCCGTCGCAGAGCTTGGCCTATCGGGATCTTTGACAAGGTTATCTGACGGCACATCTTACCTTGCCGCAGGCGAAAACATAACCATTACATCAACATCTAATGGTCAAGTAACTATCACATCTACAGGAGGCGGGACAGGCATCTCGCACTTCAGCTCAACGACTGCAGGATCAATATTCACTACTGGAGCCGTTGCATTTGTAGGGGGGCAATCTTCACCAACAGCGATCGATGCTCCTTCTGATATAGGTAATGACGTTTTCTTCTTTGTAAGTGGAACTATCGGCAGTCACGCAACCTCCAATACAGGCTCAGCAGTGTTTGGCGGTGACGTAGTGATATCTGGCGCTCTTTATGGGGGATCTCCTCTCGTAGTAGGCGATGGCCTAATAGTGACTGGCGCGATAAACAGCACTTTAGGGCTTTCGGGATCTCTGACAAGACTTGCTGACGGGACATCTTATTTAGCGGCCGGCTCAAATGTCACTATAACTTCTTCTTCTAATGGGCAGGTCACTATCGCCTCATCGGGAGGCGGAGGATCAATAACAGTAAAAGAAAACGATGGGGACCCAGAGGTTTCTAGCGTTACTACAATCTCTTTTGACAATGCCATAGTAACAGATGCAGGTAGCAACACAGTTGTAATATCTGGAACTATTGGCACTGCAGAAGACGGGTCTTACGAAGATGGCCTGTTTACCTCATTTACAAATAAGACCTATACGGGCGTAGCAATAGACAGAATTAACGAAGTCTTAAAGCTTTTGGCACCCTCACCAGCACCTGACTTAGATGATGTTAATGCCTTTGAAACTGGCACGGGAGTTTCACTATCGTTCGGAAGCTCAAACTCAGTTGCTGGTTACACAAATGTAGCAGGCTCTGCCGGAGTTGAGGCAGCAGTTGACGTTAACGGATCTTACGCTGTCTTAACAAGTAGCAACAACATCAGGCTGGCTGCATTTAATCATTCTCAAAGTATATCAGGTGATCTTAATGCTGATGTAGCAACATCATTTTCAGGTGAATCGATACTAAATTTTGTCTCTAGAAGCTTTGGGAATGCTGAACAGGGATTTCTTCACCTTGAAGTAAATGGGACCGTAATAGCAACAGCTAGCTTATCAGGAACTACAAGCGATACTGTTCGAGGTGTCCTAGCACCAGGCTCTGGCTCTGGAAGATACTTGAACACAGACGGATCAGGCTTTACAAACCTTTCTATAACAGGTTCTAGCATTAACAATGACGGCTCTGAATTTACGTTCTTCCAGCACCGGACCGGAAGATTCTTGGTATCAACCTCCAGCCAGAGAAGTGGTTGGAACTACGCCAGGGTCCTTCACGTTACAGACGGATCAACATTACAGACGAACTACCTAGAGTGGGTGAATGATTCAAATTCTGATGCCTTAGCAGCTTCATCAAACTCTATTTCACCAGAGATGTCAGGATCCGTACACCTGTCAGGTGTTGAATATTTCACATCAGGTAACGTTCGATACAAAGTGGCAGTTTCTAATGCCTACAGAAATGTTTATGACACTAATGCCATTACATTTACTACTACGAACTGCACGATAGATTCTCAAGCTAAACCAACCATTGCTGGGGGCGAAGATCATACCAAAGTTCTGCACCTCACAGGCGTAGGGCCAATTGCCCAGACAATGCTCCTTACGGGATCTGTGACAGCATCAGTAAATGTTACTCACCCATTTAAGGCTAATTTGTCTACAGCCGGAGTTGCTGAAGTTAGCAGCATCTTAATGTTCAATCTCTCGGGATCATCAACCCTTAATAGAGAAATTTTTGAAGCCGAAACGTATCGAATACAGTCTGGAGCTTTCGACACACAGTCAGATGTAACTGACGCTTCTAATGCTTGGAATTCAACGAAGCACATGACCGCCTCTAACGGTGGTCATACTAATGGTCTGCAATTCTTCTCAGCATCTTTGAGATCGCCCTTAAACACAATCTTTAGTGGCGACTTTAGAAACTCTACAGATGGCGGAAGCATCTCCACTGGACCAAGTGAAAATCCAAATTACTCAGGATTGACAGGATCTAACACTTTCTATAGATATTTCAGAAACACAACTGGCGCAACTCATTACACGGCAAAAGTCAACATCAGCGGATCAAGCTCTACTATAGTTGCTAGCGATGCCGCTCTTGACTCTGGGAAAATAAGAGTCTTCTTAAAAGTACCCACGGGATCAGCAGGAAAAACTGGCTGGTTAGATCTTGCTTCTGGTTTTTCTTTCGGAAGCTTTGAGGATAATGATGGCTGCCGGGATGGAACTTTTGACTCTTCCTTAAATGCTTCTAACTTTGCAAACTTTGGAAACCAGGGTGTTGCAAACAATGAGTATATCTGCGCAAGGATCGAAGCGTCTTCTTCTTGGGCCGGCCAAGTTGATGAGTTCGAGGTGATCTTTGGTGCCGGCACAGGAACAACACAAACTGCACCGATACTGTCTAGGATAAATGGCCAGACGGCCGGGGTAACTTCCAAGCTTTCATTTGGCTCTTCTAAGGGAATTACTGGCTATACTAATGTTGCAGCATCTGCCGGAATAGCTGCTGCAGTAGATCTTAACGGAACCTATCAGGTTGCAACAAGCAGTAATAATTTCAGGTTAGCAACCTTCAGTGGTGCCACTCCGATAACAGGGGTTCTCAACCAGCATGTTACAGCTGTGAGCCCAAGTTATGCAGCTCTTGCTTTCGATCAAGCTAAGACTGGAACTCTATCGCTGGAAGTAAATGGTTCTACAATTCACTCAATATCTCTGACTGGATCGATAGGTGCTGGAAGCCCGGGCTCTGGAACAGGAAGAGAAGTAAATCCAGATGGATCAGGCTTCATAAAGCTTAGTGAGTTCGATGCTGCAGAATTCGCAAACGGCGTTAGCGATTTCAATAAGTTGTTTAGAACTTCAAACTACGTCGTAGCAGCTGCTTCTCAAAGGAATGGCTGGAATTACGCTAGGGTCATTCACGAGGTGACGGGCACAAATAGGACAACTACGTATACAGAATGGGTTAATGATCCTGACTCCAATGCACTTACAGGGATACTGCAGGTCATGGACAATTTTGAAGGAACGCAACCCTACTTCCAGAGCGGCATCGCGTACTTTGTGTCAGGAAACTGCTCTTCTTCTATGAAGTATGCTATCGGGAACTCGTATCTAAACGTTTACTCCGCGGAATCTAACGCTATAACCGTGTCAACAGCGACAAATCTTGATGTTCATAACGTGGTTGTAACTGGCTCTGGAATAACTGATGCGTTAACAGCGGGAATTCAAGCCGCTAAACCTTCTCTTCTTACCAACGCAAATTCAGAAACTCTTCCGATATTTGTAACTCACTCGATTCACTTCGCACAAACAGGAAGCACTCCCGGACCATTTGGCGGAACAGCATTTTCAGTCACAGGATCTGCTACTGTCTTGCACCCGCTTAAGTCGAATGTAACGACAACAGCAGTTGCTAAAGGAGTGTTCCTAGTATTTACTGGGACAACAACGTCAGACCTCCACAACAATGAACGATTTACCACAGAGGCGTTCAGGATCCAGTCCGGAACCTATGCTAATCAAAGCAGCGTTAAGGCAGGCAGTGCAAAATGGGATTCTGCAACATCGATGAACGACGCATCTGCTCTAGGTCACTATGCAGGAATGCTTGTTTACAATAATCAGCTGATATCCCCGCTGTCAGGCGTGCTAGGCGGTGATTACAGAAACGCGGCAGACGGAGGAGCAATTCAGGCACCTACCGGAAATCCAAATTATTCATCCCTGGGTATTTACCATAGAGAGTATGAGCGATATTTCGAAAATGATACGACTAACGATGCACCTCAGATTACTATTACGCTCTATGGTGATGCAACACTTGTAGGTAGAGCAGGTACCAACTCAGGCAGCCTAGGAAATGATAAAAATATTCACTGTGATGTGAAGATAGCAGGCAAGACAGGATATCTTGATCTCGCAAGACCTTCAGCCGGCGCTGGCAACACTAACGATGGCGATGGTGGGCTTAGCGGAGACATAGATGCAACTATTGATGCTTCTGGTGCTTCTAATATTTGCACGTTTAATGGAGTGACTCTGGACGGTACAGTATCTGGTGAAGAAGTTGTTAGTATTAGGATTGTGTCATCAGCTGGATTCACAGGTAAGATATCTCGAATCCAAGTGGCGTATAGTTAGGTTAGGCAATGGCAGGAAAGACTGATAGAACCGGAGTACAATATTCCTTTAAGAAGCTATCTGGGCGTGCCAATACGTCTAACATTAAGTCTGACGCGCAAGAAGTCATTGGCTCAAATATACAGGTCGGCACCCAGACAGTCTTCGGCCAAGATATCCCGCTCTCAGCATCCCGCGTAGATTT
>UEXM01001504.1_pt1 | contig 19263 bp, 22 predicted proteins | sample 1796661 | NCBI WGS metagenome assembly UEXM01 (sample SAMEA4772469, study PRJEB27181) | metagenome | reverse complement strand
GCAGCAAAAAGAAAGCTCTCGAAAGATATAAAAACACTCCTGTAGCAATTAGTGAAGAGTCAATCATTGATAAATACAATGAACTTTGTCGTAATACTGAAAACCAAATATTCATTCCACACTTTAGCACTTGGTTATCTCAGGAACGCTATAACGATGAAGAAGTGTTTAACCTTGATAGTTTTAAAAAGAAACATGGCATAACTGCAAATTTCGTAGAAGAAAAAGATGGTCTTTTGTTTTTTACATCAAAAGAGTCATGGGGAATTATGGATTGGATTTACAAAAAGGATGGAACATCTATTAGAGCAGAGGATTATTTTGGAAAAGAAGAAGCATCTTAGAGTATTGTCACTTGGTGCTGGAGTTCAATCAACAACATTAGCTTTAATGATTGAAAAGGGTGAAGTTCCTATGGTTGATTGTGCTATTTTTAGTGACACACAAAGTGAACCATCCCATGTTTATAAACATTTAGATTGGCTTGAAAAAAAATTATCATATCCATTGTATAAAGTTACTGCTGGTTCATTAAAAAACGACATTTTAAAATCAGCAAAAGGTATTAAAATTAGAGGTGCATCAATACCAGCATTTACAAGAAATAAAGATACTAATAAAAAAGGAATTTTAAGAAGGCATTGTACAAATACCTATAAAATAGAACCCTTACACAAAAAGATTAGAGAATTGTTAGGGGTTGGGTACAAAGAGAGAGTACCGAAAGATGTAAATGTTACACAAATATTCGGTATTTCTTTTGATGAAATTATTAGAGTTAAAACATCAAATGTAAAATATATAACACATGAATATCCTTTGGTTGATAAAAATATAAGAAGATATCAATGTCTTAAATGGATGGAAGATAATAACTATCCAAAACCTCCTAGATCAGCTTGTACATTCTGTCCTTTTCATTCAAATGAAGAGTGGAGATATGTAAAACAAAACAAAAAAGAATGGGATGAGGCTGTCATGATCGATAAAAAAATTCGAAATGGTTTTGTTGGTACAAAAGATTATTTATTTGTACATAAATCAGGTGTTCCTTTAGACGAAGCAGACATAAGAAGTGATGAGGAAAAAGGTCAATATTCTTTACTAGATGAATGTGAAGGTATGTGTGGGATATAATGGTTAAAAAGAAGAAAAAAAAGCAGCAACGAACTAAAACTAAACAAGTACCTCAAGGTCAAGAGATTGACTATGGTGCTCAAACACTGGTTCGTGAAGATAACAAGATATATAGACTACCGGATATGGCTGAGATGCAAATATCTCACAAACATATCTCTAAAAAGATTAATTCAGTCCACGAAAGCTATTATGCCAGGCATCAGCTAGATCCTACTGATGCTAAAAGAAATGCAACAAGGTATGTAGCTGGACAAAAACTAGAGTACTTGGGCATCATTAGTTCTAAAATGAAGAGTTGTACTTTTAATTTTAACAGATTAGCTGGTATTCCAGATGGTGCAGAGTTCTTTAACATCTTAAAAATAGATTATGAACAAGAGTTCAATAAAGCTATGAAGGCAACAACTCAACATCAATCATTGGTTTGGGATGTCATCATAGATAATAAAGCAGCAACACATAAACGAATGGATCAATATAGAGATGCACTTGATTTATTGATTAGTCATTGGGGTATGTAAATATGCCAATTTATGCCCATTTAGATTATTGAATAGTTAATGTATCTTATTTACTAAGATCGAGAAGTCGGTCAGAAATCCACACAATTTATTATGAAACCAGAGGAACAACTCTGGCTTAACACATTGGTTAGAGGCTTATGCGATAGTGTCGGTCTTACTCATCCAAACTTTGACATATCAGAATGGAAAATAATTAAAGAAGCTAGAGAATGGTTAGGTACAGAGGATTTTAACACTATTTGCAGCTATCTTGAACTTGAGCCTACTTACATATTGAAATTACATGAAAAAATCAAAAACAAAAAAAAATCCTCTACCGACAGAATATACACAGCTCTCTACGCTAGGATTAGACGACTCATCACTAGAGACGACTATTTTTCTAGCTAGTGAAGAAGATCAACCAATAGTGTTAATCAGGTTCGCAAACTTTGATACTAGCGAACAGGCCCAGGATTTTATCTCGGTATTCAAGGATCATAAGAGTTTTACAGAATTAGGACATACAAACGAAACAATACATTAAATGGCAGCTAAAACAAAATATACAAAAGAATTAGTAGATACTGTGTTACAAGAACTCGCAGTAGGTAAGTCTATAAGAGAAGCATTAAAAACAGTTGATGTATCTTGGGAGACATGGAGACATTGGTTGAATAAGAAAACTGGACTAAGAGAATTGTACAGTCAGGCAAAAGAAGATGGTATCGAATACTCAATGGCAGATGTAGATCAAGTAGCTAAAGATGCAGTCAAGAAGTCAGCAGAGAGTAAGATGGATATGGCTAATGTTAAAGCTATAGATACTTTTATAAAACATAAACAATGGATGGCTAGTAAGTTAGCTGCGAGGAAGTATGGTGATCGACAGTCCTTAGAGATAGGGAACATGAAAGACCAGAGCTTCTCTATTAAATGGGATAAATAAAACAATGATGGATAGAATACATAACTTAAAGAACAGATGGAATAACCTAAACAAGAAGGGTAAGACCATCACTGTAGTAGTAGCAGTAGTTATAATTGTACTTATTGCACAGAATATTTAGTGTTATTAGAGATAATATCATACAAATTAATTGTGTTTGTAGAGGGTGTAGTGGGTAGAAGTGTTGAGTTTGTTAAGAGTAATACAAAAAAGTTCTATACTTGCATGGTGCTTCTCGTAAGAAAAAAGTAATATTTTATGCCAATTCTGTTTGTAGTTTGTACATAATTATTTATTAGCTGCACAATATCTGCACACAAAGCTCTAAAAGTATTGATAAATATAGCATAGCACTTCATTAATTATAATGTGCCTAGCTTTTCCAGAATTTTTTTAGATTTTGGCCCCTAAATTATTTTTGACCACCCCCATCGAGTCTGTGTAATTGCAATAGGGAGTGATTTCAACTCAGAACAAAATCTCTATGAGCAAAAATTTTACAACTACACCCATGAGCCTTAAAGAAGCTAATGAATTTGTTACAGAACACCATAGTCATAACAAAAAAGTACAAGGACATAAGTTCTCAATAGGTGTTTTACATGAGAATAACCTAGTTGGTGTTGCTATCTGTGGCAGACCTATATCTGCAACATTAGATGATAAGAAAACATTAGAATTACTTAGGTCTTGTGTCTTAGATAACGCACCTAGAAACACAAATAGTTATCTTTATGGAAGATGTTGGAGAGTTGCAGATGCTCTAGGCTATCAAAGAATGATTACTTATACCTTGATAGAAGAAAAATCAGCAGCTTGTAAAGCTATTGGAATGCGAATTGTAGGTCAGACAAAAGATAGTTCTAAAGCCTGGTTAAATAAACAAAAACAGGATGGGATTGTCAGACAACATCAAAGTATTTATCACAAACCTAAATACAGATGGGAAAAAGGTTATCTTATTTGATGGTGCTGATGAGATGAATCGAACATCCTACTCCCTTCTTACCAAGAAGGTACTCTACCAATGAGTTACACCAGCATCAAAACTGATTATATGAAAAAAAAACAAAAAAACACAAAAAAATTAGATGTCTTTGCCCTAATGGTCAAACACATGAATGATAAAACTCCTGTCAAACAAAATTCAGGTCGAGGAGTCGTATCTGATAGCACAGTTTCAAGAATTCAAGACATTTACAACGAGGGCAAGAAAGAGAATGAATGAAATTAAAAATACTAGACCTGTTTTCAGGTATAGGGGGTTTTAGTTTAGGGTTAGAAGCTACAGGTCATTTTGAGACTGCTGCATTCTGTGAGATTGAACCTTACTGTAAACAAGTATTAAAAAAACATTGGCCTACAGTTCCTATTTTTGATGACATTCGTCAACTGAAAGGAACAGATATTGGAACAATCGACATTATTACAGGAGGATATCCCTGTCAGCCCTTCTCAGTCGCTGGAAAACAAAAAGCTGAGCAAGATCCGAGACACCTCTGGCCAGAGTATTTTAGACTTATCCAAGAACTCCGACCAACTTGGGTTATTGGAGAGAATGTTAGTGGACATATTAAACTCGGTCTCGACTCCGTACTTGAGGACTTGGCGAGTGAAGGTTACTCCACGAGGACATTTAGTATTTCAGCTTCTAGCATCGGTGCAAACCACAAAAGAGAACGAGTCTGGACTGTGGCCTACTCCAACGACAGAAACCACGAACAGAAAAAAGAAATACGCACAGGGTGGAACACCTCTAACTCTAGCAGTCAGAATGTGGCCTACACCTACGACACAAGAGATAGAACATCCCAACATGAAACTAACTCAGACAGGGAGAAGATTAACGAAGGATGGCAAGAACAGTCATTCTCTGAACCTAGCAGACAAAGTGAAGATGTGGCCAACTCCCAGAGTCAATGGAGAGGAGAACCTCGATACTCTTATCAAGAGAAAAGGAGTTCAGAAAGCAGTTCAACACAACCTCAAAGCAGCAGTTCAGATGTGGCCAACACCGACAGCAAACGAGGATGCTTGTGGGAAACCGACAGGCAAGATGCAGAGGATGTTAGGCAATCACCCAGAGGTGAGGAAACCTTTGGATGGTGGAACATTGAACCCAGAGTGGGTAGAGTGGCTCATGGGATTCCCAAAAGGGTGGACAGACTTAAAACCCTTGGAAACGCAGTAGTACCTCACATACCCTATTACATAGGTCAAGCGATTGTAGAAAGTTATCAATGAAAATAACCATTCCCTACAAGCCAAGACCTCTACAAAAAGAAATACATAAAAGCCTAGCTAGGTTCTCAGTCCTGGTCTGTCATAGAAGGTTTGGTAAGACAGTCTTGACAGTCAATGAACTGATTAAGAAGTGCCTACAATGTAAGCTGCCCAGACCTCGGTATTATTATATAGCACCGACTTACAGCATGGCTAAGAGAATAGCCTGGGATTATTTAAAATATTACACATCAGTTCTACCGAAGATGGAATATCACGAAACAGAACTAAGAGCTGATCTTCCTAATGGTGGAAGAATACAATTACTAGGTTGTGAGAGACCACAAACCCTTAAAGGATTGTATATGGATGGTGTTGTCTTAGACGAGGTAGCACAAATGCCTCCAAAAATGTGGACTGAGGTTATTAGACCAGCATTATCTGATCGTAAAGGCTTTATGGTAGCGATTGGAACTCCAGCTGGACATAATTCGTTCTTTGATCTCTATAATCATGGACTGCAAGATGAGAATTGGTACGCACAAAGTTTCAAAGCTAGTGAAACAAAGATAGTCGATGCAGAAGAACTAGCAGCAGCTAAATCAATGATGCCTCCTGAGATATACGAGGCAGAATATGAGTGTAGTTTTGAAAGTTCTGCTATAGGAGCTATTTATTCACAATCTTTAGCTAAGGCAGACACAGAAGGTCGTATCACAAAAGTTCCTTATGACTCCACTATTAAAGTAGATACTTACTGGGATCTCGGAATGCGAGATAAGACTGCGATATGGTTTGTGCAGCAAAAAGGCTCTGCAATCCACCTTATAGACTACTTTGAAGATAGTGGTGAGTCGCTAGAGTATTACGCCTCAGTTCTGGATGAAAGAGGATATATCTACGATACCCATTACCTACCCCATGATGCCAATGTACGAGAAATTGGAACTGGTAAATCAAGATTAGAAATAGCTCAATCACTAGGATTAGTGACAAGCATTGTACCGAAGATGTCTATCGAAGATGGTATTAACGCCACCAGAATGACACTAGGTAGATGTTGGTTTGACTATGAAAAAACAAAAGATGGATTAGATGCCTTGAGACAATATCGATGGGCAGTCACCGATAAAGGCGAAACAAAAAACAGACCACAACATGATTGGACATCACATAGTGCTGATGCTTTCAGATATGTCTGTACAGGATTACAAGAGACTAAAAATTGGTCATCAAAAATTGAATATCCACGATTAGGAATAGTATGAAATTAACAAAAGACAGATTAAAATCACTGATAGGGCAAGAGATCACAAACTCTTTAGGCTTTTATGGTGGACAGCTATCAGAACAAAGACGCAATGCGTTAAAGTTCTATTTAGGTGAACCCCTGGGCAATGAAGTAGAAGGTCAATCGCAAGTAAGATCCCAAGATGTTTTAGAAGTAGTCGAGAGTATTCTCCCTTCGATGATGCGTATCTTTACGCAAGGTGAGAGTATAGTTCGTTTTGAACCTCAAGGCCCTGAAGATGTCGCTTATTCAGATCAAGCATCAGATTACATCAACCATATCTTTATGAAGGATAACAATGGTTATTCTATTCTACATACAATGTTTAAAGATGCTTTGATCTCTAAAAATGGTTTTGTTAAATACTATTGGAAGAAAGACAAAGAACAAAAGCAAGAGTCTTATGAAAATCTCAATGAAGCTGAGTACCAGGCATTATTAGCAGATACCGAAGTTGAAGTTGTAGAAGTCGAAGATACAGCAACAGAACTAGATATTGGTAATATCGATATGATGGAAGCTACCTACAATGTGACTGTCAAAAGAGTAAAAGATTATGGTCGTGTTGTTATTGAAAGTGTACCCCCTGAAAGTATGCTTATTAGTAAAACAGCGACTTCATTAGATGATTGTAACTTTATCGGACAACGAGTTTTTAAGACAAGATCAGAATTAATTAGCATGGGTTTTGACAAGAAGATTGTCAATGAGCTGCCTGTAGCTGATGAAGAAATTTATAACACAGAGGCTGTTACTAGAAGGTCTTATGACGATGAGACCATGCCTCAAGAATACCAAAACATTGATCCTTTATTGACACGAGTTTCGATTGTCGATTGCTACATGAAATGCGATTACGACAATGATGGAATAGCAGAACTAAGACACATTGTAGTGGGTGGTTCAGGCCCTAATGCCTATCACATCTTAGAGAATGAACCCATTGAACAGATACCTTTTGCTACTGTTACTGCTCTTCCTATGCCACATCGTTTTTATGGATTATCCATATACGATTTAATTGGCGATGTGCAAGAGATTAAGACTACCCTCCTAAGGCAAACTCTTAATAACGCCTATCTACAAAACAACGCAAGAACTGTTGTCGTAGATGGACAAGCAAACATTGACGATCTCCTTACTTCTAGAGCTGGGGGAATTGTAAGAGTGAAATCACCCAACGCTGTTACGCCCCTAGCTTCACCTAACTTCATGCAAGAAGGATTGGCAATGATTGAGAAAGTCGATCAAATACGAGAAGGCAGATCAGGTGTTTCTAAAGTCCAAATGGGATTAGATGCCGATCAAATCAACAAATCACATACAACAGCGACCAGTGCAAATGTGATGATGAACGCATCGACACAAAGAATAGAATTATATGCTCGTAACTTTAGTGAAGGCATTAAAAGAATGTTCCAGGGCATTTTAACTTTAGTGTGTAAATACCAAGATCAAGAAAGAATTATTAAATTAAGAAATCAGTTCATACCGATGAACCCTAGAGAGTGGGTAGATAGATATAATGCAACAGTTCAAGTTGGACTCGGTACAGGCTCACAAGATCAACGACTCGAAGTCTTAGGTCGTGTGTTAGCAGTACAAGAAAAACTAATCGGTGCTGGTGGTATGGGTATTGTCGATCCTCAAAAGATTTATAATACCTTAGAGAAGTATTTAGAAAATGCTGGTTATAAAGATGCAAGTCAGTTCTTTAACAACCCAGCAAATATGCCTCCTCCTCCACCTAAACAACCACAACCAGATCCAACAGTACAACTAGCACAACAAGAACTGCAAAGACTTCAAGCAAAAGATCAAGCAGACCTACAACTCAAAGCTAGAAAGCAGCAATCTGATGAACAATACAAGTTAGAAAAACTTAATTTAGATCAACAGAAACTAGCAACACAAGTTGTGAAAGAGTCTGATGCAAGAGAATTAGAAAAAGAAAAACTAGCAACAAAAATTATACAACAAGGAATTAACTAATGGCATTCACATCACCATTCTTTCAATCAACACAAGCACAAGGAATTATAAACAATTACCTCAACAATACTGCTGGTGGACTTCCTCCTTTCACAGCTCCCTCAACTAATCCCTATATCGTTGATAGCACCCCTTATGTGCCACCGGCAGCTCAACCTACACCTGATAATCCAGTTAATAATACCCCTAACTGTGAAGAATTATATCCAGGAGAAGGTAGAGTTTATGATCCAGTCCTTCAAGCCTGTGTCTTACCAGAAATGAATCCACAAGAGGGTGATAGCGATAACAATGAAATGAATGAAACTTATCGTGGTGTTGGAAGTGCATTCAGTCCTGAACAAAATGCTTTTATGAATTTAGGTTTAGGTAGTGCATTTTTTGATCCTGAGAACCCTGATAAAAAATTAGATTTATATGGTGATGGATTAAGTGGGTTATATAAAAGATTTACACCCTTTGGTCAATTAGGTGTTTATATGGATGCTAATACACTAGCGAATGCTGGGGTTATCAATAAAAGAGATGATGGTGGTTATAGTTTTGCTAAAGGTGGAAATTTAAACTTAGTACAAGCTAACCAGGCATTTGAAAATCAGATGGCTAAAGACAACATGATGGATTTTGCACAAAACAATTTAGGTAAAACTGCTGAAGAAGCTCAAGCTATGGCTGATGTAACCAAAAGAGGTGACAAAGCAGATTACATGGGATCAAGTGTTTACAAAGATAACAATGCCAATGTTAATATAAACCCATTTCAGTCTAACTTTGGTGCATCTCAAGTAGTTTCTTATTCACCTCCAAAAGCTGATAGAGAAAAAAGTGCTAGTGAAAAAATGTTTGAAGCAAAAAGAACATACACCTCACCAAAGAAACAAATAAACTCTCAAGCATTTACAGGGATGGGATATACTCGTGGCAGATAACGAACAAAAAAGAAGCCTCGAAGCAAAACAAATATTAGAACACCCTTTATTTATAGAAGCAGTAAACAAAATTCGATCCGACCTTAATCAAGAATGGTTAAGTAGTGATCTACAAAATTCAGAACAGAGAGAAAACATTTTTGTCATGAGAAGAATGTTGGAACTCGTTGTGATGCAAATCCAGTCAATCATGGAAACTGGTAAAATCATAAAAAAATAGGAGTAATTAAATGGCAGAACAACCAGCAATGGACTCTGCAACAGAGACTCAAACAGAGACTGTTGCACCAATGCCCAAGCCTCTCAATGTAGGTGAGGCAGCTACCACCCTGAAGAACTTACTAAATACTAACGCCTCAGAGACTCAGGAAGTAGCAAGTGAAGATTCAACAAAACAAGTAACCGACTCGGAAACGAATATCGATGAAACTTTTGAAGATGAAGAACTTATAGATCAAATTGAAGATGAAACACCTTCTGATACTAATCAGGAACTTTACACATTAACTGTTAATGGTGAAAATGTAGAAGTTACCCTTGATGAACTCAAAAAGGGATATTCTCGACAAAGTGATTATACTCGTAAGACTGAAAAACTATCGCAAGATAGAAAAAGTGTAGAAGAAAAAAATTCAGAATACACCAGGTTAAACGAGGAGGCTAAAATCAAAAGAGATCAATACGAAAACCAACTTCAAGTATTGTCTGCACAATTAAAAGCTAGTGAACCTCAAGTTGATATGGAAAGACTCTATCAAGAAGATCCAGCAGAGTTTGTAAAACAGAAAGCTGAACAAGATCGTAGAAAAGAGTTACAAGTAGCAGCTCAACAAGAACAAGATCGTATTCGCCAAGAAAAACAACAAGAAAGCGAAAAGGTCTATTCTCAATATTTAGATAATGAGAGAAAACTTCTTGCTGAAAAACTACCTATCTATGGAGACAAAGATAAAGGCCCTGAGTTTGTAAAAAACTTAACTAACTATGCAAAGTCGATTGGATATGCCGATCAAGAGATTGCAATGTTAGTCGATCACCGAGCAGTTATGATGTTAGCGAATGCTTATCGTTACGATAAGTTAAAGAAAGCTAATCTAAAAAATAAAAAAGTAACAAAGGTATCGAAAGTGGTTAGTTCATCTAGTCCTAAAATTCAAGATGATAATGAAGTAGTAAAGCGATTGAAATCTAAAAAAGCAAATCTCAAAAAGACAGGAAAAGTGCAAGACGCAGTTTCTGTTCTTCAAGAGATTTATTCTCAATAACATATATAGAAAGGAATAAGTAATGGCACAACCAACCAATACTTTTGACACCTATGATGGTGCAAACTCTATAAGAGAAGATTTAGCTGATGTAATTTACAATATTTCACCTTCTGAAACTCCTTTTATGAGCAATGCATCTAAAGGTACAGCAACAAACACACTTTACGAATGGCAGACAGACTCACTAGCTGATGCTGCTGCAAACGCACAAATCGAAGGTGATGACTACACAGGCGATGCAAGAACTGCTACTGTGAGACTTAATAACCAAACCCAAATTTCTGCAAAAGCAGTAACTATTTCTGGTACTGATGATGCAGTGGATAACGCTGGAATAAGTACACAGATGGCGTACCAATTAGCGAAGATGGGTAAAGAAATCAAGCGAGACATGGAAAGAGCATTAGTAGGTATCGAAAATGCAAAAGTCGCTGGTAACGCATCCACAGCTAGAGAAACTGCTTCTGTTGGAACATGGTATGGTGGTAACAAACCAGGTACATCTTCTGCTGCTGGTAACTTCTCAACTAATGGTTCACCTTCAGCAACTCCAGCTGGTACAGGTGCAACAGCAATCGCTGGTGGTACAAACAGAACTTACACAGAGGCACTATTAAAAGCTGGTCTTTTAAAAGCCTTTGAATTAGGTGGAGAGCCTGAGACTGTAATGATGACACCATCACACAAGCAATTAGCTTCTGCATTTGCTGGTGTAGCAACAAAGTATAAAGATGCGAGTGACAAAGTATCAATCGGTACTACTGACATTTATGTATCAGACTTTGGTGAGGTAGCTTTCGTACCAAACAGACATCAAAACGCAAACAGAGTAGATATCCTCCAAATGGATATGTGGAGTGTGGACTTTTTAAGACCATTCCAAACTACTGATCTTGCAAAAACTGGTGACTCTGACAAGAAGCTACTCTTAGCTGAGTATGCTCTATGTGCAAAAGCACCAAATGCAAACTATGGTATCTTTAACCTAACTGCATAATTATTTATCTTGGGGGTGTTTCATGCACCCCCTTTACTTATAGAGAGGAACAAATGGCAATATTCAGCAATAAAAAACATACATCAAAGTTGTTCAAGATTGTAGAAAACGCAAAGAAATCAGACCAAATGATTTCTAAAGGCGATGGTAAGAAACAATCAAAACAAACATCACCAGGTGATCGTAAATATGATCCCATGTTAAGCATCTCAGGTAATCAAGGTCTATCGATGAAAGATACTGTTGATGCAATGATAGCTAAAGCGATAAAGTAATGAGTAAAAAATTCTCACTTAATGATCCTGGAGATCAATCATCAGTCAAAACTAATTTAATTGTTGATGAGGCTGAGAATAAATATCATATAGAAAACTACCAAGATCAAGCAACTATTAAAGAAATCCTAGATGCTAATAAAGCAGCACAAAACGAAGGTGCGTATAAATTAAATGCACTGAAAAATGAAAAAGGTTATCGTGTTGCTCGATTGCCTAACATAGTCGTACACCAATTAGCGAAGCAAGGCATTTTAAATTACAATGGAAAAGTTTTAGATAAAACAAAGTTCTTTCGTTGGCTTAACGACTCCGATAACAAACATTTTAGAATATATACAGGTAACTTATAATGGCATTAGACACATACTCCAATCTCAAAACTACTATTGCAAACTACCTTAATAGAAGTGATCTCACTGCAAACTTAGCTGATTTTATTACTTTAACAGAGGCTAGATTAAATAGAGAGCTACGAGTAAGAGAAATGGTAAACACTGATACATCAATTACGACAGCTGCTGGTACTCAAAGTTATGCACTACCGACAGGTTATCTTGAAGCGACAACAGTTATTTATCAAAGCGATCCTTATTGCACATTAAGGTTTATAAACAACAGTGATTTTTACAACAAGTATAATGTCAGTCAAAGTAGAGGCAAACCTACATATTTTACTATTCTCGGTACAAATATTCTTTTAGGTGTAGCACCAGACTCAGCTACAACCTTACAAATAAATTATTATAAAAGTTTATCTGCATTATCAGATGACAATACAACCAATACAATTCTAACAAACTATCCTGAATTATATTTATATGGTGCATTAGCAGAGTCAGCACCCTTTATTATGCAAGACGAAAGAATTAACACCTGGGGTAATCTTTATAAAGAGGCCCTCAAGAATGCTAACGAAACATCATCAAGAGGTTCAACCACATCTTCACCTTTACAGATGTCAACTCCACAGGTGGCCTAGATGATTGAGTTTGGTGATTTACAAGCCGATCTTCCAACATACCAAAACTCAGGTGCGTTGGTTGTAGATAATGTCTTACCTCTAGCTAAAGGTTATAAAAGCCTAGCTGGTTTTCAGGCCCTCAGTGGTACTGGATTAACAGGAAGTGCATTAGGTTTATTTACAAGTTTTAGTGCTAGTGGTTCTACGAACTATGCTGGTGATGCTACTAAATTATATCAGATGAACTCCTCGCTAGTCTTTCAAGATAAAAGCAAAGCTGGTGGCTACAATAACTCTACAACAGAGAATACCAGAGACTTCTGGGCCTTTACACAGTTTGGCTCAAACATTATTGCCACTAATTTTGCAGATAATATACAAAAGTTTGAAGAAGGTGTAGATAGTGCCTTTAGTGATCTTGTATCATTAAAAGCAAAATACATCGCAGTGATTAGAGACTTTGTAGTTTCTGGATATACTACAGAAAGCTCTACAACCTATAACCAACGAGTTAAATGGTCAGGTATTAATGATAGTTCTACATGGACACCTAGCCAAGCAACACAGTCTGGATTTCAAGACATAGTTGGTAGTCATGGAAATATACAAGCAATAGTCGGTGGTGAATCTGCTGGTGTGATCTTTATGGAAAAGGCGATCTACAGAATGTCTTATGTAGGTGTGCCTCTGATCTTTCAGTTTGATAAGATTGCAGATAACATTGGAGCATTTGCACCAAAGTCAGTAGCTTCTTATGGAAACCAAATATTTTTCTTAGCACAAGATGGTTTTTATAAACTAACAGGTGCTCAACAATTAGAACCAATAGGTAATGGTAAAGTTGATAACTTCTTCTTTGATGACTTATCTTCTAACCTTGATGGTATTACATCTGCTGTCGATCCTAACAATAGTATTGTTGTATGGTCGTATCGTGGATCAGGAGCTACAGGAACAACAAATAATAAATTATTAATTTACAACTATGCTGTCAATAAATGGAGTACAGGTAGTGGCCAAGATTTAGAGTTTATTGCTAGTGCATCACAAGAAGCATTTAACACTTTAGAAAGTTTAGATGTGTTAGGTGATTTAGATAACTTACCACGATCCCTTGACTCTTACTTTTATAGAGAAGGTGTTGTCGGTCTAGCTGGTTTTAACTCTGATAATAAGTTTGGAAAGTTTATTGCAAACAGTCTATCAGCTACAGTTGATACGACAGAGTTTGAAGGAGCAGAAGGTAAAAGATCAACACTAATTAATTGCAGACCGATTGTTGATGGAACAACAAACACATCTGTAACTATAACACCTATTACGAGGCAATCACAACTTGACACCACAACAACTGGCAGTGCTGTTAGCACTAATGATACTGGCACTTGTCCTTTACGGAGTACATCTCGATATCATCGCATTAGGGTGAATGTGACAGGAAATTTCAATACCATGTCAGGTGTAGATATAGAAGCGAGACCTGAAGGTGGCAGATAATCAGTTTCCTCAAGTACCTTTATCGATACCAGATACAGGACAACACTTACGATTAGTTTCGACATCATTGAACAATACGATCAATGGTAAACTTAACAGCACCGGCACTATTACACTAACTGCTAGTGCAACATCAACAACTCTTACAGATGCAAGAATAAGTGGCAACTCAGTTATTTTGTTTATGCCTACAACTGCAAATGCAAGAACAGCTCTTAATGGACTTCATGTTTCAGCGAGAGCAGACGGAAGTGCCACACTAACTCATGCAAGTTCAGGAAACACAGATCAACACCTATCATACTGCATTATTGGCTAATGTTGTTACTAGAGTACCTAGTGAAGATGTTGAATTTATATGGAGTCAAGTAGCTCCATTATTAGAGAAGGCATTAGACGAAACTTATAATATTGAAGATATATTGTATGGCCTCGCTAATGATCGAATGCAACTATTTATTAGTTGGAATAACAACACAGTCGAAAGTGCTGTTGTTACTGAATTAGCACAATATCCCAACTCGAAAATATTACGATATTTTCTAGCTGGAGGAACTAACCTTAATAATTGGTTAGAAAAAATACAAATAGTTATAGAAAAATTTGCAAAGAAAGAAAATTGTACTCACCTTGAAGTCGCTGGGCGTAAAGGTTGGGTAAGAAAATTGAAAGGATTTAGAGTTAAAGCATACTTACTAAATAAGGAAATATAAAAATGTCAAAAGGATCAAACCCACAAAATGTAACTACAACAACATCAAGTGAACCATCAGAGTTTATTAAACCCTATTACTCTCAAGCGATAAATGCTGCACAGGATATCTATGAAAATCCTAATATGCCAACATTTTTCCCTAACAACACTTATGTTGATTTTGCACCAGAAACAGATACTGCTTTACAATTAGCAAGTGCAAGAGCTACCCAGGGCAATCCCTTATTAGGATCATCACAAACAGAGATAAATAAAATTTTACAAGGTGATTACTTATCACCAAATACCAATCCTTACTCACAAGCCTTGTTTAATCAAATGGCTGGTGATGTAACCTCACAAGTACAATCACAGTTCAGTAAAGCTGGTCGTCTAGGATCAGGTGCTAACCAAGAAATTCTCACAAGAGGATTAGGTGAACTTGCCAATAAAGTTTATAGCGATCAATATAATCGTGAAAGAGATAATCAAGTAGCTGCAACCCAAATAGCACCTCAACTTGGTGAAATGGATTACAATGATATTGCAAGATTGCAACAAGTAGGACAAGAACGAGAAAGCCTAGAGATGGCAAAACTACAAGATGCTATTGCTCGATATGATTACGATCAAACACAACCCTATCAAAAGTTAAACTATTACCTTGGATCATTAGGTGCTGCTGTGCCTTCAACCACTGTATCAACACAACCTGTTTTTAGAAACACTGGTGCTGGATTACTTGGTGGTGCAATGACAGGAGCTAACATAGCTGGAATGATACCTGGAGTTGGTGCTGGTATGGGAGCTATTGGTGGTGGATTACTTGGAGGGTTCTTTTAATGGTAGCATTAGCTTTAAAAAATAGAGGTTTGCTTCCTAATAATTATGGAACTCCTACAGTACCTTTAAGAACATCGCCTTATTCTACAAATACAACTCCAAGATCATACTCAGCTATGAATATAGGTGGCTCACCTGTTGGATCTGCTGCAAATCCTGGTGGTCAATATTCAGCATTAAATGTAATGGGTGCAAATCCTGGTGGTATGGGTATGTCTATGGGAGCAGCTAATCCTGGTGGAATGTCTATGGGTGCTAATAATCCTGGAGGTCAATATTCAGCATTATCTTCAATGAAACCAAACGCACCTGGAGGAAATACAGTTTATGCAAAACCAGCTTTTAAAACATCACAAAACAAACCTAATGTACCACCTAATCAATTAGGTCAAAACTTATTAGATTTTGCGACAAGTCCTCAAGGTAGAGGTTTGGCTAGAGGATTACTAGAAGCTAGTGGTTATTCCACAACTCCTGTTTCATTTGGTCAAGCTGTTGCTCAAGGTATGGCTTATATGAATGAAGCAGACCAAACTGAGGCATCAAGAAAACAACAAGAGTTTGAAAATAAATTATTAGAAAGACAATTAGAATTACAAGAAAAAGAAGCAGCAAAACCTGAAGGCAGATTTACACAAACACTTATTGATGTACCTGATGGTAAAGGAGGCACTAATCAACAATTAGTAAATATTAGTCCAGATGGAAAAATATCAACAGTAGGTGGTAGTAGTAATACCTTCAACATTGGTGATGGTACTTCTAAAGGATATGAAAAAGTAAATGAAAAATATGCAGCAGAATATATTAAGTGGATAGATACAGGTGCTTATCAAGTAGAACTAGAAAATTTAAGTAAGTTAGACGAGTCACTAGAAACTTTAGAGAATGAAAATGTCACAGGTGCTATTATAGGATTAACACCAAATGCTGTGTTGTCAGTTTTAAATCCAGAGGCACTTAATCTTCAAGATAATATACGATCTATTGTTTTCCAAGGATTAAGAGCAACACTTGGAGCTCAATTTACTGAGAGAGAAGGTAATAGATTAGTTGAAGCAGCATTCAATCCTTTGCTTAGTGAAGAAATGAATATTGTTAGATTAAAAAGGATGCGTGAAAGAATAAAAACAATGATTGAATCTAAACAATCAGCAGTTAATTATTTTCAAAACAACAATGGTAGTATGCAAGGATATACAGGTAGAGCAACATTCAATTTAGATGATGCGATTAATCAAGATAATCAATCTGCAATAAACAATGGTAAAGATGAATTTTTATCATCAATTTATCAAGTATCTGATTACAAAGATATATCAGACGAAAAACTTGTAGAGTATTTCCAAAACGCACAACCTGAAGAACAAACATTTATAATAGAGAATGCTGAAGCAATAGGATTGGATTTAAACTAATGGCAGAGAGAAAACTAAAATTAAGCGATTTAACTGGTTCACAACAGACCAATGACGGACTTAATCAATATAAAAAAGACTCAAACACATTTCTACAAGCTATAACAAATGTTCCCTCAAGTGCTAAGAAATTTGCAAAAGATGTTATTACACCTTTTTTAAGTCCTATCCAAACAGCTAAAGATTTAGGATCATTAGGTTCTAGTGTTGTTAATTTAATTATACCAGGTGAACAAGGTAATGAACAAATAGCTAAAGAGGTAGGAAATTTTTTTGTTCAAAGATATGGAAGTTTAGAAAATATTAAAAAAACTTTTGCTACCGATCCTGTAGGAATGTTATCTGATGTTTCTATTATATTGACAGGAGGTGCTACTTTAGCACCTAAAGGTAGTCAAATTGCATCAGTAGTTAGTAAAGCTGCTAAAGTTACTGATCCTATAAAAATAGGAAGCAAAGGTGCATCATTAGCTGGTGAACTTCCTACTCAATTCTTTGGTGCAACAACTGGTGCTGGTGGTAGAGCTATAAAAGAAGCAATAGAAGCTGGTGCTGAAGGTGGCACAAGACAAAAGAAATTTAAAGAAGGTATGAGAGGTGAAGATTTAGAAAGTGTAGTCACCGATGCTTATAATTCTATCAAAGAAATTAATAAAGCAAAAAGTAAAACATATACTGATGGTGTTTCAGGATTACAATTAGGTAAAAAGAAAATTAATTTTGATAATGTAGATAAAGTTATTGCAGATTTTAAAAGTAAAAAAACTATAGGATCACAAGGTAAATTAAAACTAAATAAAGACTCATCAAAAAAATTAAAAGAAATTGAAGATTTAGTAGATCAATATAAAAAAGATCCATCATTACACACAGCAGAAGGTTTAGATTTTTTAAAACAAGAGATAGACTCATTATATCCAACTGGTCTTAATGTAGGACAGCCAGGAACTGTTGTCGCTGATATAAGAAAAAGTATTTACAATTTAATTGTAAGTGAAGTTCCTGATTATAAAAAAGTTATGAATGCTTATGAAAGTGCAACAAAAGCTGAAAAGGCTATAATTAAAGAATTAAGTTTAGGTAAAAATGTTGGTACAGGAACTACACTTAGAAAACTAAATCAAGCTGTAAAAGACAATGCAGCATCAAACTTTGGTAATCGTAGTGAAATAGTATCAAAATTAAACCCTAATATTATGCCTAAATTAGCTGGTGGAGCTTTATCTTCTTATGTACCAAGAGGATTACAAGGTGCTATAGCTGGTGGTGGACAAGTGCCATTAATGGCATACTCAGCAATACAAGGTACAAATCCAGCCATGTTTTTACCAGGATTATTAGCACAATCCCCTAGAGTAGTAGGAACAGCAGCAAATCTTTATGGAAAAGCTAAAGGGCCATTAAGTCAATTTCCATTATCTGCAACATCAAAAGTTTCTAGACCTATGGGTTTAATATCAAACGAAATGCAAAACAATCAAGCATTACAGAATAGAGGATTATTACAATGACAGTAAGTTCATATAGCACAACAGCAAGTAGCAACACAGCCATTAATGGAGTTAATATATCAGAGGGCATGAGTCCATCTGATGTAAACAATGCCATTAGAGAACAATTAAAAGATGTTCGATCAGTCTGGAATGACAAAGAATGGTTTATACTTGGCGATGGTGATGGCACAACTACCTTTACAAGAGCTAGTACAACCTCTGTTACTATTTCCTCAAACATCACTTCTACTCATCATGTTGGTAGAAGAGTTAAGATTGTAGGTTCTAACACAGGAACTATCTTTGGAAGAATATCAGCTTCAGCATTTAGTTCACCCAATACTACTTTAACTTTTGTCTTTGATAGTGGCACAATAAATTCTGGTGACTCTACTGTAGATGTTTATGTAGGATTAACTTTTGTTGGCCCCTCTAGTCCTGTTGTCGATGAAGATGATATGTCTAGTGATAGTGCTATCCTTCCTCCTTCACAGCAATCAACTAAAGCATTTGTAACATCCGGCACAGTCACTTTATCTAATAAATCTATAGCTTTAGGCAGCAACACAATAACAGGTTCAACTGCTCAATTTAATACAGCTTTATCAGATGGTAGTTTTGCAACATTAGCTGGATCTGAATCTCTTACAAACAAAACACTTACTAGCCCTGTTATTAACACAGCTATCAGTGGTACTGCATTTAAAGATGAAGATGATATGTCATCAGACAGTGCTACTGCTGTTGCTTCTCAACAATCAATTAAGGCTTATGTAGATCAACAAGT
>UEXM01001502.1_pt1 | contig 19309 bp, 21 predicted proteins | sample 1796661 | NCBI WGS metagenome assembly UEXM01 (sample SAMEA4772469, study PRJEB27181) | metagenome | reverse complement strand
GGGAACTACAACGACTTCTTTCAATGTTGATGCCGCAAATGGGAAAGTTACTCAAGATTTCGCTAAAAATGGTGTATTAACTGCCGATGCTAACGGTGCGCTACAAATTGCGTCTAATTTATCCGATGTAGCATATCTTCAAACCGTAGCGACAGGAACGGGTGTTTCGGGTGATGGAACAAGTGGAAATCCATTAACTTCAACGACAGGAACGGTTACTTCGGTTGCGACAGGAACAGGATTGACAGGAGGGACAATTACTTCATCGGGAACTCTTGCTTTGGCTGATACGGCAGTAACCGCAGGTGATTATACAAGTGCCGACATTACGGTGGATGCTCAAGGAAGAATTACTGCCGCTTCAAACGGTTCGGGTGGTGGAGGTGGAGTTACTTCGGTTGCGACTACTGCCCCGATTACAGGAGGAACAATTACTTCAACAGGAACAATCGGTATCACCCAAGCAAGCGGAAGTGCTGATGGTTATTTATCAAGTGCTAATTGGAATACTTTCAATCAAAAGTTATCGGGGGGCGACCCTGTTTCTTCATTACTTAATGATTCAAATTACATTTCGGGAAATCAATTTCAGCCGCCTGTTAATCCCGCACCTCCGGGTTTGCCCGATTCTCCACCTTCGGGACAAGTATTCCCTGCGGGTTGGATTGAATTTGATATAGGAATGGGTCCTATGTATTTACCTGTTTATCAATGAAGTTAATCATTCAAGGTTTTGAACAGGGAGGGTTTCTTGACCTTTGGGTAAGGCCACAGGTTGAGCGACGGTTTGAATCTTATCCATGACATTTACAAGAGTCTTAGCCGTTTCATATCCATTGACGGTTGCTTGTTCGCAAAGTCGGTAAATCAAAGTCAATTCATTTTCGTTAAAGACAAGAGTAATTTCAGTCATACTAATTACTTAGTCAAAGCCCTATTTATACTTTCACTTAGAAGGGACATTTGCGTAGTCCTGTTCGGAAATATCTCCGTCAAGGTAATTTTCGTTGTAATCAGCGACTTCTTCGCCTTCTTCTTTCTTCACTACTTTAGATTCGGATTCGGTTGCTTTCTTTTTTGAAGAACCTTCTTTAGAACTACTGCCGATTAAATCCATCCAAGACAAACCAACAACCGTCAATAGTCCGAAAACAACAACGCCTACTACTTTGATTAATGAACCCATATCAACAGGCTCGGATTCCGAGTCCTTATCATTGTTTTCGGGTTCAATCATCAATTAAGCATAGACTCTTTAGTTATCTAAAGACTTCTTCACTATTCTTCACTATCTTTTGTAAAAACAGAATCCAAAATAATACTTCCTCTATCCTTAGACCTTCCTTTCTTAAAGCGTGGTGGTGCAAACCAACCGACCCACACATCACTTGCACCTGCTTCACCTTTTTGATATGCCTTAACGCCTTTAGTCCAAGAACCTTTAGGCCGTTCATCGGGAACGCAATTCTTAGGAAATACTTCTTTTCCTACATTGTCATTAGTGTATAATTTTTGGTGGCGCAAGTATGTGTTTGATTGACCCATAGCCTAACAATAAATCAAACGGGTATTTAATCGTTTTCAAACAATTTTTGTTGGATAGATTCATCACCTTTTGAAAATGTGTCTTGAACCCAATTATGAACTAAGCGGAAAAGATTATCGGTGTAATCATCCACACCATATTTTTCAATAATAGAATCAATAAGTCCATCATATTTTTCAACAGAACCTTGATGAACTGTTAAAATCAATTTATGATTACAAATGCGGTCTTCAATTTCTCCTGTCATTGGGTTTTCGGCATCTTTTTCAATAACTTCAATACATTTCCCTGCAATTGGAACTCTTCTATAACTTGAGCCACATTTAGTGCATCGGACTTTTTGTTGTCCGTAAGCCCTTAAATTACCTCTCATATCCCTAATTAAGTGTCGGTTAATTAAACGCCCTGCTTGGTCTTTGTTATCAACGGCTCTAATTTTTGCACCTAATTCAAATTGCATATATGTTTTTTGTTTCATTGAATCCAAAGCAGTATAAGGATTTTCTTTAGGTCCTTCGCAAGCATCTTTTGTTTCATGAGTATAACCGAAACCTTCAAAAGCATTCAATCCTTTTTCTAATCTCACTTCAACGGTTTCAACCCCTAAAGACTTAGTGGCTTCTTTTGCCGATGGTCTATTCATAGTCCCTTCATAAAATGAAATGGGGTAATTCCACATAGTATCAACATTTAATGCTTCTTTATCAATTTCAGTAGGTTCAATAGTCATTGTCAAAATCAATGGTGCATCCATCAATCCGCCTCTATGTGCTGACAAGAAAGACCTTGAAAAGTTAATCAATCCATCCATAAGCATAATAATTGCGTCAATATCGCCATCACAGTTCCTTCTCTTTGCCGCATGGAAGTATGGGTGGCCGTAATGTCCTTTCACATCACAGAAGCCAATTATTCTTGCTAAAATAGACCCCGAAGTGTGCGGTGCAATACCCATAATCAAATGTCCTACTAAGTCCTCAATCTTTTCGCAATTATAGAATGAATCCATACTGTAAAGACTCATGAGCATATCATCAACAAATTTTGTAGTATTTAATAAATGAGTAGCGCAATTTAACGGGACTACAACATCTTGAGGCATCAATTCTAAGACTTGGTTTTCATTATCGCAGTCATAACCTAAGTCCCTTGCTTGTTGAGCCGTAATGCCTATCTCTTTGGGCTTAAAATGGGTCATAGTAATATCCACCATATCAAATCTCATAGTTCCGTCACGGAATGTGCTAATATCATTTTTATGACGCAAAATACCTTTGATTAGATTTTCATTCATTTTGTCTTTACTTGTCATACCTTTTACGCCTTTTACATCGGGATTGATAGCGATTTTTTTATGTTTATTTTCTTGACCGAATACTTCTTCAATACCCATTCGTTCTTCGGTTTCTTTTATTTGTTTCAAAGCATTTTCCCATAACTTATTAGGGCTAATTTCATGGTATAATTCTTTGTAATCATTTGTAGGGCTAACCCATTCATGTGATTGAAACAAAGTATTTTCTCCATCTTTAGGACAAACACCTTTAGTGGTGAAATCTCCACACTTGCTACAATAACGGATTCCGACTTGGATAGCATCATCTCTTTTAGAAGCATCGGAAACCAAACGCTTATTTCCTACTTTATGGCCGACTACAAACATAGTATGGATTGGAGGTTTCATCTCTCTCATTTTACTGCCTTCGGGCTTCCCCATTCTTGTTCCTATGCGATAGGTTACTCTTGGTTGAATTTTGAAATGTGCTAAAAAGTCGGATTTTTTATCCGTTTTCTCTTTATTTCTATACAGGACCGCCCATTCTATCACAGGTCTTGACCTATCTCCATAGACTTGAAATCCGTTTGGGACAACACGGACATTGATTCCTAATTTATAGCAAACAATTCTCGCTTCTTCATTATCTAAATTGCCGAACTTATCTAAATTATTGATTAATGTTTCAAATTCTTCATCTGTAATGTCGGAGTAAAAACCTACATAATCGGGTGCTAATGAAACACTTTCATTTTTCACATGATTAGCGGCTTGACTAAAATTCTTTGGATAATCAATTCCTTTTTCTTCTAAGACTTGCTTATGCCATTCGGGAACATAAGGACTTTCTAAAAGAACATGGTTATTTTCTAAGAACTCTCCGACAGGAACGAGTAATTCTCCTAAATCCCAAATTGTTTCAATATCATAGTCGGGGTCGGTTGGATAACGCATAGGTAATTCGTCATAATCAACAATCGTCTTAGCCGAACCGTCTTTGAATTGAAGGTAAGGACCATCTATGCTATCGCAAGGAGTAGCAACCGTTCCTTTACCCGGTCTTTCATATTTCATTTGAGTTCCTATGACGATAAAACCTGCGAGAGCCTTCATAGAAGCAGGGTGAACTGATGTAGTAGCCAAACCTGCTAATCTTGAGCGACCATACCTTAACCTAAATCCTCCGACCTCCATAGGTTGAGAAAATACAGGGCGACCTGCGAGAACATCGGAAATGTATTTTTTATTGGGCTTTACGGAGTTATCTCCGCCCGTTTTAGAACCTTTAGCGAATGGTCTTAGCCAATCCCAACCGTCTAATTTTAGTGCATCCACATATTTGAGAATTTTAGGTGCTTTAAGAACCAAACCTTCGCAAACAACCAATAGCATACCTTCACGGACTTTGTTTGTTCTAACTCTTGGTAAATCCCTTTGACCTGTAACTTCGTTGCCTACGCCTTCTCCATCAATGTAAATAGGGCATGACTTAACAATGGTTTCAATTTCGGGATTAGAGGGTCGGTGTTGTAATCCTCTTGCATAAGCCCCTGTTTCTTCTTTATACCGTTCCACCTCTTCAAAAGACATAATAGGATTAACTAAATCAAAATCTCTTCGGATAATATCAGCAATTAAAACGCTAAGTGCTTGACCCGTTCCACCTGCACTTCTAATAGGTCCTGCAAAAGAAGCCGCCAAACAATAAGTATTGTCTTTATTCTTTAGTATTCTTGCCGAAACAACGCCTTCTAAGGGTGCTACAAGGATTCCTTCGGTCAATACTGCTAAACCTGCACACATACCATGATAAATAGCCATTTCAGTAAGTCTTTGAGAAGGTGTATCGGGTTGCCAAAGATTACCTTTTTTACTTTCAAATACTTTCATTGTTTCTTTGAAATCGGTATCAATTTTATTCGCAAATCCCAATTTATTTCCGATACCTTCGCATTCATAACAAGGTGATTCCCAATTGCCTTTTTTCTTAATACCTTCGCCTCCGCAATCGGGACAATCCATAAGAGTTCCGTAAAGGTATGATTCAGCGCAAACAATTCTCGCAATTTCAATAGCGACTCTTTCACGGTTTCCGTCAAAATCTTTAGTTAATGTTCTAATCTGTTCGGCAGTATTTCTTTTATGTAAAAAGTCCAATAATTTTTGAGTCCTGTCGGCTAAATCTTTCGCCTTCGGGATTTCAACATGATTCTTTGGGTCAAAGCCTTTACTTCTTGCGATTTCCGCAATAGCGTAAGCATCATTGGCTTCGGCGTGAAGTCGTTTCAAATACTCTTCATAAGACCCCATAAGAAATAATTGTCCTAAACCCTATTTAAGCGTTAATGAACGGGGTGGGATTTGAACCCACGAACCATTGAGGACAGGAATTTAAGCCCTGCGTGTTTGACCTGCTCCACCACCCGTTCTTATACATAGATTCTTGAACAGGTATTAAAAGATTACTGAATGATTGAAAAGAGATTTTTTCCTCTCAACACTAATAATCCGACACCAATGATTGATGAAGCGAGTAATGACTTGGCAGGGTCTTTTGGAAACAAATACATTTCTTGAGCGTCTTGAGTAGCCCTAAACAAACATGAAGCGGCGACAAATAAGACGACACCATCTAAGACACCTAAGCCTTTAGCAAGTCCGTATTCAGCCTTTTGAATCCCCTTCATGAATAAGGGTTAATCGCCCGACTATCTAATAAGTTCAGTATTCGCTGATAGGGATTTGGGGTTGGAGGTCAAAATTACCCGACATGATTGTTGGCGCAATTTTGCTATCTCTCCTTCGGAAATCAAAGGTTAGAACGGCATATTCCGCATCATCAAAGCCCGAAACATACTTCTTGGCTCGGAAACCATTTTTAATTGGCTTCATCGTATCATAGTCAATTGAACCGCCATCAAAACTGAAATCAACAAAGTGCTTTGTTAGATTCATTACTTCTAATTCGTAGGTGTTCCATCCCCTCATACCGTGTGCTTCAATGGTATATACCTCTCCGACTTTGAATCGGGTTGTGGCTTCGCTCATGTTGGTGCGTATGTATTCAAGTATATGAAGATTACTTTTGCATTTCATCCATTCTATCGCTAAGTAGCAATAGAGCCGAAGCCCATAGACCGACAAAGATACCTAAGTCATGGCTATGAAGCGCATAGATAGCAATAGAGCCGACGATTGATGCGACACTTGAGAAGAGTCCAACCTTTCTCCAATTCATCAAGCAACACCTCTTAGAAGTCTTTCAACCAATTCAGCCTTTTTACCGCTAATCGGAAGTCCCTTTTCCTTTAGAGAAGCCTTCAATTGAGCAACAGTCATTTTCTTAACTTCTTCTTCAACGAGTTCAGCGACTTCTTCCGCATTTTCCTTAGCGACTTCAACCACTTCTTCAATTGCTTCTTCTAAATCAGCATCTAATTCCCCATCTTCTTCAATATCTTCAAGGAGTTCATCGGCAGTATCTAATGCTTTATCAAGAACATCTTCAACCGCTTCGGATAATTCAATATCAAGTCCCGTAACATCTTCAATTTTATCTTCGGCCTTATCAACAAGGGCGAGTAGTGCCTTCTTATTTTTACGGATTTGATTTAATACCAACAGGCCAAGACCTGCTAATAAAATTACAATGATGGTCAATGTTTCTGCTTCGGACATAACATTCCTTTGTCCGACTATGTATTTAATGGTTCACTTATCCGACACCTTCTAAGAAGTATTCTTGCTTCTAAGGATTGGGGGTTTAGAAACCAATTAGGGGTCAGTAATTTGGATTAGCGAATAACTTTCGGCCAACAGACATTACTTCACCGTATTCGGTATTATCAACATCAAGCCCTTCATAATTAGTCCAAAAAGGATTGACTCTCGGATTATAAGACACTTCATAAATCAAGGAATAAGGATATTCGGATTGACGAGCCAAAGAACGGATAACAACCCGACCTGCTCTAATCCATGCACATACAGTCTTATTTGCACCGCAATTGATTTTCTTTGCCGTAGTCTTTTGATTCTTTAAGATGCAATCATACATGACTAATTGGTATTCTTCGGGGTCATAATAATTGACTTCTCCATTAGACAAGTCTTTTACTTGCCACTTCATAAAGTTCTCGCCCTTCGCTAAGTGAAATCGCACTTGGTATTTTCGTTCCATGAAGTAGCCTAAGAAGCCATACTACTTAATCATTTAGTAAAGAAATACCAAATTGAAGCCAAACCTGCTGAAATACCTGCAACGAGAGGAATGTTTCTTTTTGTCTTAGGTTTTTCATTCTTTTCAACAATTTCCCTACGGTTGCGTTCCTTTTCAGCGAGTTCATTGTGTTCCTCACTCCACACAGTAGTATTATATCTCGCAACCAATCCTTCAAATTTATCTAAAATGAGTTTTCCTACTGCTTTTTGGGTTGTTTGGTTTCCCCGACACCGCATATTCTCCTTTACATCAACAGATTTTCCCGATAGATAAGGAACTGAATAATCTTCCTCCCACCTTTTCTTACCTGTTTTGGTTTTCAATACCCTCCCATTAACTTTTACTTCTTTAATGACAAATTCGTATTTCGGGTAATCCTCGCTTTGATATAGCATTCCCTCAAAAGAAACATTTTTACTTATCACGGTTTTTTTGGGTGATTTACCGAATAATTCAAATTTGATACGGCCATTACTTGAAAAGTCATATTGGGAGTCATAACTTAACCAACATTCGGAAGTAACTTCGTCAAGAATACCAACAAAACGCCACATTTTGATTGAATTTGAATTTAATGCTATTTGTTTTCTAAATGCGGCAAAGGTAATTTCTCCGACCTTATTTTCTGTTTTATTAGAAACAATATCAAAGGTTTTCGTTTGGTCATATTTAGGGAAATATCCTTTGCTCAATTCCATATCCATAAATAACCCCATACCTTACTCATATTTAACGCTTTTTCAAGAATTCAATGACTTTAGCAATAGTTTGAGGACTCATCAATAAACGACCCCTGCTTCTTTGAGATACATAGTAGCGGCTACACCGCCACAGGCAATAACGACAGGTCCTAATGTCATACCAACCAAATTAGATTCGCCTTTAACGATATAAGGAATAGAATGTAGTGTTTCTAAAGCACCAATTAACAAGAGGCTTAAAGAAAGTGTATAACCAATAACATGAAGGGGCTTCTTTTCTTTTGCGTAAAATAATTTCGGATAATTTTTCATAATGTTCACCTATCACCAAACAAAGTGGGACTGTAATGTATTAGAGGGTCTTAATCTCATTTCGGCATTAGAAGTGTTTGACTCTTCTTCTTTTAAGGAATCTAACTGCTCTTGGTAAAGTTCTTCGGAATCCAAACCATATTCTTTAGCGATTTCTAAATAGTGTTCAAATAATTCTATTGTTTCGGGTTCGGGCTTATCAATGACTTTAGCATCCATTGGAGTTCCATTTTTGAATACAACAAGAAGTGGTCTATTATCACCATCGGAGGAAATCGTCAAAGAGGATTCATTTTCACGGAAAGTCCCTTCAACAATACCTACGGAATAAGCATCATCTTCATTATTTCCGATAGGTGCAGTAGGTTGTAAGAAATTAGTAGCCGTTAATCCAACGGGCGTAGTATCTCTTAATCCAATCAAATAATAGACGATACCCCCAATACCGACCATTGTTCCGACAGGCAATAACCAATCCTTCATAAAAAACAATTATCATTCTTGCTATCTAAATACGCCCCCAATAACAGATGAAGAATCTTCATACCCCTTTCTCCTAAGCACTTCAATAAATTGAAAGAATGTGTCGTTTTTTCGCTGAAATTTCTTTATCTTATCTTCCGTAGGTTCCGATAACTTGTTAGCGATGAGAGCGTTAGGGTCGTCATATTAACTTGTAATTGATATTGAACTTAATAGGTCCATATCCGCTTTCGTTATTCTTTCTTAGATAAAACAATTGAAATGTTGCGTTGGCTCTTTTGCTTTTCTTGTCTTGATACTTTCCTATGGGGACAAAATCAACGGTTTTACCAAAGTCAAAATCCTCGTCTATACTTCCTGTTGGAGTATCAAAGTGTATATCATACCTTTTAGTAATGTTTTCTAATACGGTTACTTTTTCCGATTTTGCCCTTCCTTTGTCTTTCATGTCATTTAACACGGTTGAATTGCCTTTGAATCGGCTTGAGAGAGATGGATTTTTAACATTTAATGTCAAGAACCTTTTATTTATTGCATCCATTATGTCTTTTTGGTATGCTTTCGCTACTTTTTCGGGTGGTAATGTTGAAACCATTTTAGGAATATCCACTTGAAACCAAATGTCGGCGTAATCTTCGTCTTGTTTCTTTTTATTCTTTGGCTTATTAGAATCAGGTCCTTTTAGAACACCCCTTCCTTGTATTTTACCATCAAACGATAGCAATTCTCCATAATAGACCATTTCATAAGAAAATAAAGGAACGAAATTACACTTCCAAAAATGGCCTCTTTTTTCAATGATAGGAACTCCCTTGTAAGTCTTTTTTGACATTGTTCTTACCGTAGTCCCCAATTGTTTAGCGGAGGCGGTTGCCGAATTTCCGTTATGGATGAGCGTTAAGAAGTCCTCTATTTTATCTTCGGGTTTTCTAAGAACTTTTGTAGCCTTTCCTACTTGCATTTTCAAATCAATGCCTTTTTTATCAGCAAACCTTTTAACGGTTCTCCTTGTAGTCTTTGCTTCTTTAGCCGCCCTTTCAATACCCCAACCATTTCTCGCCATTAAATCTAATGCGAGATTGACACGGTTAGCCGTATTTTCATTCATGATTAACACTTCTCCTATCCATTATCTAATTGTTCTTATGGTATAACCAAATCAATTCTCTAATTTTTTCATGAACGATATATTTTCCATCTTCAAATACGGTGAATCCCATGTAAAAGAAGTGCAAATACTCTTTCTTTGCTACATAATCCATCATGTCTTGAATTGGTTCATCACTTCTTTCTTCCCAAAGTGCATTAGGGTTTTTGTCATTGTAAATTGCTCTCAAGAAGTCATACCTTTCATCCCAAGCCATTTTCTTAATCATAATCAAGAATTTAGGGTAATAGTAGCCTTGAATAAAAGCCCATGAGAAATCTTCATTCATTCCTCATCACCCCAATTTCGTTTGATAAGTAATTCACCGCTTCCTAAATCTTCAATTAGCATTGAGCCATCGGATAATTTGATTTTCAATAATGTTTCAAATTGCTTACCTCGCTTAAAATTCTTTGCTATTGCTCTTGCTTTCTTTATATTGACGGTGCAACCTTGACCCATTCCCTTATCAAATTGCTTCAATAATTGACCGTGAAGTTCCAACAGGTCAAAGTCAATTCCATCACGAAGGCTACTCTTAGGAATCAAGCCTGTTAATGTGGAGAGGGATTTTTGAAACATTAAAGACCCTGCTTTCACATCATCGGGTGTTAATTCATCCCTTCCTTGAAGCCGAGCATAGCCTCTAATTAAAGACAAGAACCCTGCCCACTTTCTATTATCGGTTTTGCTTCTTTTTGCGAATGCGTCTTTGAACTCTTCTGTATTCTGTATTTTAATAAATTCCGATGAAATAATGTTTTGCCAAATACCCAATTGCGGTTCTAATTTTGAAACATACAATAGATATTCTTTGAAATAAGACCTTAACAATTTCAATTCTTCGTTTTTGGATTTGCTTTGACTTTTCTTATCCATGTTCGCCATAATTTTCATGCGAATTAAGTCCTCCGCATCGGGGGAATCATTGAGAACAGGTTTAGCGAAAATGATAGTTAATCTTGAAATAATAGGTAAAGTATATTTTCCAAATGCTCTCAACATTTCGGCTTTATCATGTTCTTCTTCCCGCCAATAATTAGGAGGGTTGCCGAAGAAACCCATGTTGAGCATAGCATGACGGGTAACATCCATTTTACCTTTTTGTAAAGAATAAAAACCATCGGACATAACATTCAGCATTTCACCGAATACATCTTCATCCATTGTTTGAAATTCCGAGAATACAATACGGCTATTGTTCATTTTAGGAAGAAGCCCTAATTCAATAGAAGATAAATCATCACTTGACATAGCACCAAATAATGCGGCAAAGGTGGATAACTTACCTGTTCCCGCCATACGGCAACGCACTAAGGGCGCAATTACTTTATCAACAAGGTGATTCTTTCCTTCACCGGGATTTGTAATCAAACCAAAGTGAATCATGTCATTTTTGTCAAAGGGACTCAAGCAATAGAGCATTACTGCTTCTTTCAAGTCTTTATCCGCTAAGAACTCCGACCAAATTCCTTCATCATCGGTTAAAATGTCAAGGGGTTGTATTCCTTCGGTATTGCATAATGTCAAGAAAGCCTTAATCTGTTCCTCTTTCAATTGACTTTTTGAACCATCGTCGGCTAATTCCATCTCTTCAACGATGAATAACCTTTTCCGATTGAGGTTGGTATATGCGCCTTCAATCTTTATGGGTTTTCCTTCGGCTATTGAGATTCTTAAGAGCCTATCATAATCCGCCAATGTTTTATTATCCAATCCACCTGCGAGATATTTTGAACCGCAGTTATGTATTACACATTCGGCACTATTTTCACCATCCGAGAGGGCGAACTCAATCATTGTTTTGTCTTTTCCCGCATCTTTGTTTTTGATACCGACAGGGCTTCGTTTGGTGGCGACACCAACACCTTGAACAGTATTCCCATCAATGAGCGAATCAATGATTGCCGATACATTTTCTTGCTTTTCAACAATTGCACCTTCCGATAAGTGATGAGTCCCCTCAACCGTTTCCTTGATGAAGTCAAGAATAGATTGCGGAGTCATGTTATCACCATCGGGTAAGGTTGCGACTGCATCCCATCAAGAAGTAATACACCAACCGCATTCATAAAACCTTCGGAGGCGACAGGGGGTTGAGGAACGATTTTTACACCGTTTGAAACACCGATTCCATCAGCAAAGCCGACTTTATCAAGCGAACCCAACACACCCTGCCGCACAGGGGGTTTCTTGCGAGAAGGGTAATCCCACAGGAATGCGACAAAAAGAGTATGTGAACCTTGAAATATACCGTTGGTAAATCTATCAATTAATGATGATTCAGCAACCGAAATCATGCTTCGGGCATTTGGTCTTCAGGGATTGCAGGGACAACAACATCATCACCTGCGGCATCAAGTCGGAGGGTCAATTTGTTGAATGTGCGACCTGTCTTTTCCGATGTTTGCTTGGTGCGAACAAAGGACACTTGGAGAGGGAGAGCGTTACCGTTGGCCGCTTGTCCTTCAATGAATTGAGAGAAGTGGTTGCATTCAAAACCGCTAACCCAAAGAGTCATGCGTCGGCCATCGTTGTTGGTATCAATGACATTAACTGCGGTGGAGATACCGTATTGTCCTTCAATGCCTTCGTTGTAGCCTTCAACAATGTAGCCTTGATAAAGAGTATCAAAGTCTGCTTGCAGACGGTCACGGTTAGGGTATGCAGTTCCCGACGACTCACGAAGAGGGGCTTCTGCCTTTGCTTGTTCCAAAAATGCTTCAATTTCCGATTTGTTATCCTTGCTCATATTTTCACTTCCATATTACGCCCGTTTGTTTGTTGGGGCAATATAATACTTATCCGAAGGGGTATATTAAGGTTCACATTTTTCTTACTTCATGTATGAGCCTATCCGTGATAATCACATCAAAATCAAAGAAAACGATATTGCCTTTATCATCAAAACCGTAGTTCTCTTCATGTAAATCATCAATTATGCCTAAATTATTTTCTATGAAGTATGCTGATAAGTCCCTTCTTGCCTCGTATAAATCATATTTATCATAACTACTATGGAGAACGGCATTTGGTTCATCATACTTATCCATAATCCACATAGCAACAGGAGTATTGTATTCAATGATATTATCTCGCCAATTGTTATTAGGCCATTCCTCTTCAATTTCTTCAATCATCATTCTATTTGCATAACCCGCATCAAAATAATGGATTGTTGGTAAATGTTTTGAAGGTGCTAACTCTCCATTTGCGGTCTTAACGGCATAGTAATTAATAAAAGTAGCCATATATTTATTTTCTCTTGTATTCAAATCTATTATTTTCAATACTTTGCCATCGGGTAAATCAAAAGTTACACCTTGAAGTCCACTTCCTAAATAATCACCGATTGTTTCGGCTTTCTTCTTATGAGATGCTATGGATGTCAGCCCAATTAAACCTAAAACGCTAAAAATTAGTGCTTTTCTCATCAATTCCACCAATGCCGATTTTCAAAATCAGCACCGAAGCCATCTTCAACACCGAAAACACTTGAACCTCTTGACTTCATCAATGCCGCAAATCCGATAACGAGTAATCCAATTATAGCCCAATTAGTGCCTACACCTTGAGATTGCTTAAACATAGTATCTGCCGCATCCACCTGCATACCACCTGCGGGTCCTTCAATATCCATAATACCCATGTAGCCCATTTTACCTAATGCTTCTTGAAATTCAAACCAATCAACACCTGCTTCATTCTTCAAAGAACCATCAGCCGCATTTTTATTATATCCATTTCCTTCATCAATACCCATGAATTGTTCTTCTGTCATTTCGGGGTGGCTCATTTTCATAGCCTTCCAAAGAATATCACGGTTCGGGAATACCAAAATACGCACACGGTTATGGATAACTTTTTGGCCGCTTTTGTCTTGTTGATGGGGATAAACGACATACTGAACGACATATTCATTGTTGTCCCTACTCTTCATGAACTCTCCGAGAATATCTGTTGAGGAAAAATACTGCCGACCTGTATAGATTTTGCCGTCTTTTAGTGGGTGTCCGTGAATAGTCCACTTTCTTTGAGATTCATTGAAACCGTTTTTCTTTCCATCTTCTTTTGCTTTTTCCGTAGGGTTCACTTCAATTCGGGATTCATCACCATAAGACGGTTCACCCAATTCGTAGCGACCATCCACTTCATAAACATAACTCATCCATTCACGGTGTAGGTGTGTTTGGTCGGAATACTTTTTCATTTCAAGGATAGCATCATCCGAGAATTTATCCCATTCCTGTTTCCAAACCTTTTCAGTCATAGTCAAAGGTTATCCTTTTTGCTATCTAAAACCCTACTTCAATAATAAGTAATGGTCAAATTAAAGTCGCCATCATAGTCATAATCAAATACTCTCATTGAATCAATAATTTCTTCAAAGGTTTCGTTTGGAGTTACATTACTGAATGTAGCCGAAGTGTTTCCTTTCTTTACTACATCATGTCCTAATTTGTTTGCTACTTGAATTGCACCGTTTATGGTATTATCGGCAACCAATTCATCTCCACCATCCCATATTCCTGTAAAAATAGGTTCAACAATGTAATAATCACCGCTTAATGTTTTGTCTTTAGGGAAGTATTTAACCTCGCCTGTTTTCCAATTCATAGCCTTAACCGCCATTTTTCCAACGGTTTCATCTAAAAGAGCGAGAGTCTTAGCCAATTCCTCATCCTTTTCCCTTTGTAATCGGGCATCCATAGATTCTTTGAAAATCTTGTCAATAAGTCCTTGTTTGAACTCTTCAAATTGTTCGTCGGTTAATTCTCCTTCATCCAATTTCTTTTCAAATTCTTCTTCAATGTATTTCTCTAATTCTTCAGCAATTTCAGCAAATTCTTTTGCTTCTTCAACGATTTCTTCCATTTCAGCGATTTCGGGAACATCATTGGGGTCAATATCGTTTTCTTCAAGGTATTCTTTAGCATCCTCTAACTCAAATTCCGCATCATCAGCACCTTCTCTTGCTTCTTCACCATCAGCGTTTTCCATGCCTTGTTCGGCTTTTTCTTTACCTGCTTGACAATTTTCTTTCATAGCGTCAATCATTTCTTGTCCTTCATCGGAAAGAACGGGTTTTCCTTCATCGGAAGGTTTTTCTCCATCTCCGCCTTCGCCTTCGTTATCGGAGTCGGAATCGGAGTCGGATTCACCTTCATTATCTCCCGCTTCATCGGATTTTCCTTCATCATCGGTTTCATTGTCGGAATCGCCATCACCTTCTTCGGATGATTCGCCTTCTTCACCACCTTCACCTTTGTTGTCGGAATCGGAATCTTCTTTTTCACCCTCGTTATCGGAGTCGCTTTCGGATTCGCCGTCGCCATCCCCTTCGTTGTCGGAATCGGAATCGGAATCGGAATCGGAATCGGATTCACCATCTCCACTATCGGAATCGCTGTCGGAATCGGAATCGGAATCGGATTCACCTTCTCCACTATCGGAGTCGGAATCGCTATCGGAATCGCCGTCGCCGCCTTCACCGTCGCTATCGGAATCGCTGTCGGAATCTCCGTCGCCATCACCCTCTCCACTATCGGAGTCGGAATCGGAGTCGCCTTCGCCACCTTCACCATCACCTTCTCCATTATCGGAATCTCCTTGACCTTGACCTTGACCTTGACCTTCTCCGCCTTCGCCATCTTGAGAGGGAGTTCCTTCAATGTCATTAGGGTTTTCAGCAGGTGCGCCACCTTCACTTCCTTCGGGTGCAGGTTCGGTTGCTTCACCGCCTTCATCAGCAGGTTTTCCTTGAGAATCTTTATCCATCATTTTATCTATTTTGTCTTTCAATGAATCGGGTGCTTCTTCACCGCTTTCTTGACCTTGTTCATAAGGGTCTTGACCTTCGTTATCGGAATCGTTATCGGAATCGTTATCGGATTCGCCTTCACCTTCTCCTTCACCTTCGCCATCTCCTTCTCCCTCTCCTTCGCCGTCTTCATCGGAGGGTGTTCCATCGGTAGGTTCTCCATCGGGTGAACGACTGCCGCTTCTTCCTTGAGGTCTTGTTGAGGGTAATTCATCTTCGTCAATACCTGTTCTTGAGGGTGCAGGTTCAAATCTCATATCATCACCATTAGCCAAAGCGTTTTTCAAATAACTTCCGATGGGGAGGCTGACTTCAATATATTCATCGTCTGTATAATCGTTAATATCATAATAAGGGAATAGATTTTTTAAGGTTTTAGCAAAAGAAGAATCATCTGTAAAGATTTCAACAATTCCATTCTGTTTTTCTATGTCGTTATATCCTTCATTATAACAAAGATTAACAATTCCCTCTAATGTGGAAGGATAGATGCGGCCATTATGTTGCACTTCAACAACAATTAATGAGTCCTTATCGGGTCTTTTTACCGAGTCTTTAACCGACCCGCTTTTCAAATTGACCCACTTCATGATTAATTCTCCATTTAGTGATATGTAAAACGACTATTTAACCGTTCTCATAATGTTCTTTATTGATAGAGTAAGTTAATTCTTCGGCAAAATCATAAACATGGTTCGCATCAACAAACCAATCAATTATTTCTTCACTTATTTTATCCACTTCGGCTTCGCTTGGATTATTTCTATTTTCCCAATGGACTTCCCAATCATCATAAGTATTCTTTAATCTTTCTAATTGGGTATTTTCATCAATACTAATGCGAACAATTTTCCAACCATTTTCTTTTAACTTGGTTGCTTCGTTAATAAATCTCACATCATCAATAATCCTAATAATTTGAGGATTGTCATATTCATCGGCTTCCGCAATCACATAGTCCAACCAAACATCATGTCTAATTTCTCGCATTTTCATGCCGATTTTTTGCAGTAGTGGTCTGTCCTTGTCCTCCATTTTGAATAAATCATGAGCAATTGCCTTTACTTGACCCGCCATAGATAATTTTACTACATCATATTCCTTAACGCCGTTGATAATTAAATTAGCAAGAGTAGTCTTACCTGCCGCCATTCGCCCACATATCGCAATCTTCATATTAACACCTTATTTTTTGTTCCTAATAATTGTTTTGGCGAGATATGTTGGTAATACTTTCGCCATAGGATTGTTTTTCATTCCTCTTTCAAAGTGAAACATAAATGAGGGGTCAATAATATAAGTATGGCCTACATCAGTAGCACTTCTCACATTTCTTCCACACATTTGAGCCAATTCAACACTTGTAATCATTTGATACCATTTAGGGTCGCTTTCGGCTTTAGTCTTAACTTGAATATCACCGAGAGGACCGAAAGGAACTTTGACAATTATAGTGAAATCAACCATTTTTCCGTCAAAGCCTTGATTTGCATAGGTGGAAACGAGTATTTCATTATTATTTTCGGTTTCAAATTCACGGAATACTGCATCACGCTCTCTTGGATTCTTATTATGTTGCCTTACTCTTCCGTGAACCAATGGGTATTTATCCAAAAGTGCTTCAACAAGGTTTTCTTCTATATCGTCTGTAAAGGGAAGGATTAGACCTTTTCCATCGGGATATAGGCTCGCAATTTTATGAATAGCGTCGGCACATTTCTCAAATGATTCGGGAGTTCTTGCGCTTTTAGACAATTTTCCTCCCTTAATGTGTGTATAAACGGGTCGGTTCTTTTCGGGGAATGGACTGTAATGCACTTTTACAAAAGCCGTATCTTTTTCTTCTAATCCCAATTCCCTGCCGAATATATCATAATCTAAAATAGTTCCTGTTAAGAAAATCCTTTGCTTTCCTAATCCGAGCAACAAATCATCGGCGTATGCGGAAATGTTTAATGGTTTGAAAGAAACCCATGTAGGTATTTGGTTTTGAGTATCAATTTGATAAACCCAATTTTCCCAATTCTTAGCAATAGAGCCTACTAATTCCTTAACCTTCAATAAAAAGTTAGACGCATAAGACAATTCTTTTTTCTCATATTTTGTATGAGGGTCTTTGTCTTTCATTTTATCACCGACATATTCTTCAAGGGCAAGTAAATACTTTGTTAATTTAATCAATTCCTGTTTTCTTTCTTCCGCAGGTGTATTTAGATTCATAGTTCTAATCGCAGGTATTCCGTAGCCTTGTTTTGGGTTCGCAGGGTCAAATTGCTTTAGTATTCTGTTTCTTTGCGCTTCTAATGATTCTTTCTTAGATTGAGATTTAGCATCCTTTACTTCTTGAGCCGATGGTGCTTTGAACAACCTTTCAAGCATTCTTTGAGATATATTCATAGCATAAAACGACATCATATTGTTGGCTAATTGGTGGGCTTCATCAATAATCAAGAATGGTCTTTTAGGGAGGACTTTTCCGCTTCGGTTCATTCCCATCATATATGCGGTATTTCCTACAAAATACCTTGACTTTTGAGCCGTAGTCAATGCGCCATAATAATCACATAAAGTATCGGCTTCAACATCAAAGTCCATCATTCCCAAATTAGTAGGATTTTTCTTAGTGCAATTGAAACCTTTTGCATACTTACAAGGTGCAAGACTCGCATTACAAGTCTGTGGTGAAACATCGGTTACATTTTCTAATGCCTCATTTGCTAATTTAACATCGTCAGTTCCCGGTTCTATGTCAAGTAGGCAATCATAATTACCTCTCCCCATTACAGACCTCATAAACGGCATTTCTTTGAGATATTGGGCTTGTAATCCCTTCAAATGAGTAACGATATAAGACGAAGCATCATAGATTTGAGGAATTGTTTTGGCTACAACAGACTTTCCTCCGCCAACAGGCATTTCAACGACTATGTTTTTGTAGCCTTTATCTATTGCATCCATCATTGGCTCTAATACTTGTTTTTGAATATCTCTAAAAGGATGAAATTTTGTTCCCTTTGAAACCTCATCAAATCCTATATCATCAATAATTACTGTATCTTCATCCACATCGTATTGAATAAATTCTTTTTCTTCGTCTTTATGTCCGTTGGTATTTTTGACTCCTGTTTTACCAATGTCTTTTCCATCATCAAAGTCTTTCAGTAAAGGAATGTAGTCTTTCAAATTGAACTCGTCAATATCTTCTAAATCATCCTTTGTCAAAGTATTTTGCTTCTTGGTATCCTTTTTTTGGTTCGGATTATATTTTTCTTCACCGTCTAAAAATAAAGTCAATCGGTTTTTCTTACAGAATGCTTCAATTCTTCCTATACGCTTAGAGTTATCGCCAAAAGCCCCTCTAAAGTTCTTGGTTTTCCAATCGTATTCTAAACCTAATTCGTTTCTCAAATCATCCCTATGAGGAAAGGTCTTACCTTCCACCCTAACGATAACGAATCCCATGTAGTTCAATTATCCGAACCCCTATTTAACCACTTCGTTTAGATACAAAGACTTCTAATGATACATTATGCTTATTGAAGCCTATAACATTCCGCATGATTCAAAACAAGAGTTCTTTGGCGAAGATGGATATTTTATTCATCATAAAAATAACAAGAGTTATCTATGCGTATTTGATGGCGTTGGCGGTTGGGCTAATCAAGGAGTCAATGTAAAAGATTTCGTCAATGAATTGATTAAGAATTGTATTGGAAGTATAGAATTAGGTCATAGAAATCCCGAAGTAATTATTGAAGATGCGCTGAACAAAAGCACTTTAGCAGGGTCAGTTACAGTAAT
>UEXM01001501.1_pt1 | contig 19314 bp, 16 predicted proteins | sample 1796661 | NCBI WGS metagenome assembly UEXM01 (sample SAMEA4772469, study PRJEB27181) | metagenome | reverse complement strand
CTAAGGATCTCTCTGCTGGAATAGGAGATGTATCTCTCCCCTCTATCAGGCTTTCATCAGTCTCTTTTTGCTGTGCATCTTTGATACGATCTACGTTGGCAATAGTCCTAGCATTTTCTTCAGCCTGATCATCAGCCAACTGCTTTAGCTTTTCAGCTTCGTCCTTACGCGTTTTTTCTTTTCTGTAATCCCCACCAACAACATTAGTAACACCTCTGACAGTACCACCTGTGATACCAGCAGCGATAGCGACATCTTCGTAAACCTTAAATGCTTCTTCGTCGTCAATGGGTAGTCCAGCCTGATACCTATTGATTACTTCTTGCCCTATCTCAGTGGGAACCTCAGCTACCGTACCAGCCGCAACACCTTTGCCCGCTCTGGTAAAGATGCCACCCGTTCTAATCACAGACGGGTTTAAAATCTTGCCGATTAAAAGCCTGTCAACAATACTGTCAAGAGCAGCCTGAGGGATAGCAGCAAGGGCCGCTGCACTATCGTCTATCTCTACCCGCAGGCCACGATCAATAGCATCCTTCTGCGCGGCAATGTTATCACCAAAGAAGTAAGGATAGTTTGCAGCTATACCACCAATCAAACCACCTACAACTCTGGCACCGGGGATCGGGATAGGGGCTGCTGCCAAGGCTCCCGCTCCTGCGCCACCTAAACTTACACCAAGCTGTGGAACTTGTTGGCCTAGAGTTTCAAAGAAGAAAGACGCTGCATCGCCAAAGGTTTCGATGTCTTCACGGCGCGTCAGCCCCTCTGATTTCTCTGCTATCTGCTGTTCATTGGCCTCTATTACGCTAGTGCCGTAATCCTGTAGGCCAGCTATACCTGTGTTGGCACCTATTCTTTCGAGCGTGTTTCCATATGCAACTTGCAGGGCGTCGAGGCCAACTCCCATAGCATTTACAAACCCACCCTTGGGGTCTTCATCTTCTACTTCTTGTACTATTTGCTCTTGTGCTGGCGCAGAAAAACGATCTTCAACTCTTTGAGCAAGAGATGCCTCTTGCTCTACTACAAACTGATTGATTTTTTCTTGTTCTTCTGGGGTGGGAGTTTCGCCTAGAATGTTTACGTTATAACGCTGCCCAAACTGTGGCCCTGCTACGGATATAACACCCATGCTGATCTCCTAATTTATTTGGTTGCGTCATAATCTGTTTTAGCACCCCCAGACCTTAACCTCTCAAGAGCATTTAGTCTATCTTGGGCAGCGATTATCTCTGCCTTTAAAGCAGGAGGACTTAGATCTATCAGCCTGTCTTCTGATCCCAGTGTAGGATCTCCCTCAGCGACCCTTCTATAAGAACGTGCAGTGGTTTCTAGTGTATTTAAATATGATCTCGCATCATCTATCCTTTGACCTAATTCTTTATTAGATGTTCCAGAAGCTTTCGCAACCTTGGCTGCATAGCTTAGATCGGCAGTACGCATTTTCTCCTGCAACCCCAAGAGAGACAAGATATCTTTGTCATAGCTACTCTTAGCTTTTTGCATTGCGCCAACACCAACAAGACCAGCCTCACCAAGTGCCCCACCTATCGTTGGGTTCTTGGATGCCATCAGTGCCAAGCCTGTCTGCGCCAAGGCCATCCACTTATCTGATTCCTTGTTCGCCTCACGCTCATCTAGCATGCGGGAGATGCGATCCCTGAGTGGCGATGAGCCAGTGCCTGTGACAGATGGGGTTGTTGGAGTTGTTGGTTTCTTGTCGCCGCCAGCGTCATCTGATATTAATTTGTTCACGTTTCCAAATGAAAGTGCATTACTTGCTGCATCACCCGCAGTGCCCAACGTGAAACCATCTGGGATAGATGCAATGCCCTGAGATAATGTTGGATCTGCGGGAAGATCTTTGGCTAAATCTGGAGTAAAACCTGCTGTACTTGCGCCTTCTTGAGTCGTTTCGCTATAGCCAGACGGATCTGGGCTTTGATCAACCGCTTCAGAGAATCCTCCACGCTCTTGAAAGGCCTTGAAAGCCGCTTGCTCTTGAAGTCTTTTTTGATCTATAGCTTCTTGCTCACCAATTGTTCTACCTCCAAACACACCCCCAAAATAATCTCCAACCGATTGAGCTATTTGTGGACCTAGAAGGTTTGTGTTTTCAGGTGTTTCAGGAAATGCCCTAGAAGAAAACACATCAGTTTCAGCAATAGATTGTTCTGTTTCTGATGGTGTGTACTGAGGGTTATCAATCATTGATTGGACATCAGAAGCTTGTTGGTTGTTTAGGTTGCCAGCTTCAACCGCAGCTACAAGTTGAGCTTCTGTTACTGGAGTGCCTGATTGTGCTTGTGATATCAATTGAGAATAAGTTTTGGCTTCTGCTACTGGAGTGCCAGCGATATCAGCGGGATCAAACGGAGAAATGTCATCGCCATAATCTGCGAACTCTCTGCGGAAATCCTCTGTTGGTGTAATTGGCAGAGACTTTGCTTCTAATGCTTTCGATAGCAATTGCTGATCTATGCTGCGTGAAGGCTTATCGGAAGCTTCAGAAACTAAATCAAGATCAACTTCTTGAGGCGATCTCAAGTCTTGGAAACCTCTTGGCAATATTCCCACTTCAGTGTTGCCAGATATCCTTGGATCACTACCAATAGTAGGCAAGGCAGGACGTTGCATTTCTCCAGTGTCTGGTGTGGATTCTAATCCTTGTTCATAAGTTGATTCACTGAGCTTAGGATAGGCAGTTTCACTATATGTTGGGTCTATAGATCTAGGTCTTGTAGGCAGTTGCTCAGATGCAGGTATTACCTCTGGATCTGCAAGAGTTCTTAACTGTCCAACATCAAAAGATGGAACCATATCCATAGAACTAAACTGCTGCGGCGTTGGTGGGCCAAGTTCACGACCCATTACATCTTCCAGACTTGGGCTTACATCCGTAATGCTTGGAGAATCATCCCCATCTGGTCTCTGTGGAGAATCAAGTGTTCTTGATTCACCTACATCAAATGAAGGCATCATGTCATTTGGATCAAACTCTGGGATCTCTGGCCCAGCAGAGACAGAACTCTTAACTGCCTGAGCAACCTCATCACTGACAGGCCGACCAGCAGCATCCTGTACATCACCATCAGCATATACAAAGTAACCCACTCCATTATACACTACTTGGGTCTTGCCGCCCTTAGCCATACGCACGATACCACCCTCAGCCATGCGCTGTGGTGCCCGTGTCGCTGCCGCTGGCATCATCTCATTCATGCCAGTGTTTTGTGCAATAGAACTTTTTGGAGCCATAGCTCTGGCAGCATCAGCAATACCACCTTGCGGCATACCCGCAGCCATCACCACCTCTTCAGCTACAGTGGGCATATCTTGTGCCTCTCTGCGCTTGTACTCATTACGCATACGCTGACGCCGCTTTAATTCAGCAGTGATAAACACAGGGGGTGCCATCCCTGTGGGCATTTGCATTTCTTTTACTAGAGCCTGATCAGGTAGGTCTTTAAGGGCTTCAGTTTGCTCTAAGATGTTCATCCTGCTAATCCTTTATACAGGCCCAATCCAGATATACCCGCCCCCAAGGCTTGCTGTATTGGATTATATGCTTGATAGGTAGCTGTACTGATATCAGGTTGTACAGGCACACCACTAAGCAAACCAGCAAACCTTTCATATTGGCGCATTGGGTAGTCCTGCTGCCGTAAGAAGTCCTGATATGCAAGGTCAAGTCTTGCTTGATCTTCGCCCCTAATGTCACGACCAACAGTCTCAAGTAGCTGGGCACCCTGTATGTCTGCTGCCCTTGCTCTCTCACCGTAGTCTACAAGCCCTCTACCAGCCCCCAGAGCAGCCTGATACGCAGCCAGACCCTGACCTGCACCAAACTGTCTTGACGCCTCTCTGGCAGACTGCACACGCGCTCTCTCAGCGGCCTGTGCTTGTTGTACTCTAGCGGCCTCATCAAGACTTATGCCTTGAGTTCTGGCTAATTCCGCAGCCTCTGAACGCTGTATCCTAGCAGCCTCATCCAAGCTTATACCTTGAGTTCTAGCAAGCTCTTGTGCCCGTGCGCCCTGCACTCTTGCATCTTCGCTAACGTCGATACCCTGCACTCTTGCTCTTTCAGTAGCTTCCTGCCCCTGTACTCTTGCCGCTTCATCAAGACTAATGCCTTGAGTGCGAGCCAGTTCAGCGGCTTCTGCCTGTTGTACGCGAGAAGCTTCAGCAAGAGTAATGCCCTGTGTACGAGCAAGCTCTGACGCTCTGGCATTCTGTACTCTGCCAGCCTCACCAGCACGACCAGCTTCCATTCTGCCGATCTCGCTAATACCAAGCCCTTGAGTTCTGCCAAGTTCTGCTGCGCGACGAGCATCCACTTCCATCTGCGCTGCTCTGTCAGTCTCAAATGCCTTCATTGCTTGCTGGAATGCAGCTTGACTTCCAGTCGCTTGGATATCGCCAAGCTGTTCCTGCAATCCTTCTTCTGCCATGCCTTGCTGTATGGCCTGACGAGATCCACCAAAGGCTCCCGCGCTTATTGCTCCTGCATCTCTTGCTGCTTGGCTCCTGCCAAAGTCCTCACGGGCCTCACGTTTCTGAACATCCACAACATTCTGCATGTATGGGTCCATGTACTGCTGTACTTCTGACCCACTGAACTGACGGGCTGGATCGAAATCGTATTGATCCGCAGTCTGCGCTGTAAATTGAGCTTCCCTAAAATCACTAAATGGATCAGCCCTGCCAGCTTGAAAACCTCCATAAGCATCAGCCTCTCCTGCTGTAAAGCCTGTATACTCCCTACCTCTTCCCGCTGAAAAACCACTGAACGGATCTGCACTACCTGCTTGAAAGCCAGAGTATGGATCTGCTGATCCAGCTTGGAAGCCCATATACGGATTAAATGCTGCCGTGTTATAATTGGCTAACCCTTCAAGACCAGCAATACCTCTACGCTGTAAGGCTGCTGCTTCTCCAAGACCGCCAATAGGGCTTTCAGCAATACCACGAACCATAGCGCGAGATGTGCCAATATCACCGTAGTCCTCAGACCCGGCTATACGCTCACCGCCATACGGCACATATGTAGACTCACCCGCAAGATCCCCATAGGCAGGGTCATCAGGATAGAATGGCTGTGTAGCTTCCTCAGATCCCTTCAGAAGTCTACGAAAGTACGGGTCTGCATAATCTGGCAGACTTACTGTTCTTGTGGTGCCGCCAGCGGGTGCCTGCTGTGATCCCTTGCCCATCCTATAACTCCATGCGGTATGCTATATACTCTGAATAAAAGCCGTTCCCCCGTAAAGCTCTTTCCCAACCTTTTCTGCCGTAACCTTCAAGATGTTGGCAGTCATTTTCTTTTGCGAACCGACCTATTGTTTCAATAACAGTGTCTTTCCACTTATGTAGCTTAGTGCCACCAACAAAATCAAGAACCATAGCCTTCCTTCTAGGGTATGTTGCTATCCTTGTTGTTATCGCAGCGACCATATTATCCTCTTCATCAAGAACTACCCAAAGAACGTATATGTCTCTAAGGATTCCATCTAAAACATCTAAGATGTTTATCTTCCCCCTAGATGTATCCTCAACGCTCTTCCTTAGTAACTCTTCAACATCCTTCCAAACATGCTTTACAGCTTCTTTAGGAACTGTGCTAACTCTCAACCCCCACCATCTCCCTTATTTTTTCTGGAGCTTTGTCCTCAGACTGATTGATGATGTCTAAAAACTCACTGCCAAATTCATCTTGAATAGCCTTAGTTGTAGGCTGTCTCATGACGAACTCCCCCTCAGTGAGAAGAACATCTTGCTCACCGTCCATTGTAGCAGGGATCATGTCATCTTCACCAGACCCATCACCCATGCCCTCAACCATTCCTTTGTCACCATTAGCAAAGCGTTCAATGGTGTCATCCAATGCACCTGACTGTACCTTCTCAACTAGATCTCTTAGTGCTTCCTCGCCGTACTCACTAAGGAATATGCCAAGTGCAACCTCTGGTGCGTCAGACAATCCTTTGATTGCCTTAACTGCCTCAACGATCACATCCTTTTCATTCATGTCTTCTGGTGTTTCCACCTCACCACCCTCTGCAAAACCCATAGTGCCAAACCCACCAAAAGCTTTGGCAAATGAACCTACACCCTTTTGCATAACGGCGGGAGTGGACCCACCAATACCGCCTTTTTGAGAACCTAAAGACGGTGGTAAAAGACCACGGGATTGCAAAGCCCCCATACGCCGCGATATCTCCTGCCCATTAAAGTTTGGCATCTGCGCTATGGGTCTAGCATTCTGTTCAAGACTCTGCTGAAATGCGTCATCACCAAATGTGGTCTTGGCTAAGGTTTCAACCTCCTGCACAAATGGTTGAACTTTTTCTTTGTTTGATTTGATTTGTTGGTTGGTTAAGAACCCAGCCATATTCTCCCCAAAGCTCTTAAATATAGGATGAGAGCTAGACATAGACATTAACCCGCCGCCATACATCTTCTTCACTTCTCCACCTTCAGCAAACATATTGTTATACATGCCAGCAGGGGGTCTGTAATTTTTTACATAATTAGTAAAAGGAAGCTCCCCTTCAACTTCAGGTTTTGCCATAGATGGACCGTAACTAATCATAGTTTTTTCAGCGGTGCTATCCATGTTCTGCTTGGGCTGATAAGATCTAATGCGAGGCATAGGCGGCGGAATGTCGTAAGTTTTTTTCTCTGGCATCTTCATAGTGGGTGGATTCATTGCACTACCAACCAGTGCAGCAGTGCCCACACCGGGAAGAACAGCGCCAGCCAAGCCACTTTGTAAACTTTTATTTGTTATGCCCTGTAGGAATGCGTTCTTTCCACCTTCTACTGCTGATGCATTAATCGCAGCTTGAGCAGCGCCTTCTGTGCCACCGATTGCTCCAGATAAAGCTGCGTTGCCACCACCAGTGAGTGCCCCCATAGCCTTACCGCCTAAGCCAGCTATCAATCCAGTTTGGATTCCCTTACCTACATCTCCTGTCTCAAGGAATGATCCCAGACCCGCACCTATGCCAGCTAATGTAGGTGCGCTAAGTCCACCCAGAAAAGTTGCGGCTGCACCAGCACCAAGCATACCAGAGCCAGCAAGAGCAGGTAATCCAAATCCTAAGAGTAAGGGTAGCGCCATCTGTTTACCTCAAAGTTTTGTAGATCATAACATCTACATCGTAAAAGTTCAATTGAACTAATCTATCAGTTCAAAGTGCGGTCCATCAATGAAGGGCCTGCGTCCTTGGCTCCTTCTTAAATCTATATAGGCATTCATTGCCTCTTCCATTGTACCTTCCCACTTACGGATATCCATTGGGTACGGCATGTCTGGTGTGCCCCAAGCAGCGCCCCAGCATATAGGAACATTCATTTGAGTTGCTGCTTCTTTGATAGCATCTGCTAGGTCATCATAGACAGAGAGTTCCCAACTCGCCCTACCATTTATGTAGGCCATGATATCGAAAGCTTTTCCCTCAAGGTGCTTAGACTTCATCGTTTGGCTGGCACCCTTGTCAACAAGCTCCTTCTGCTGCTCAATAGTTCTCATGCCCTGCACCACACCAAAGTCTGTCTTGGTCATTGTTATCGCCATCTTGACTACGGCTTGCAGCCGATCATCAATTCCCTCAAGCCTATCAAGGCTGCGCCTGCTAAGTTTAAAGCTCATATCATTTCCTCTTAAAAAATGCCTGCGCCCCGCGCACACCAAAACTGGCTGAAATTGCAATTCCAAGGCTGTAAAAATACCAGTCGGGAGCTTTAGAAAGCTGCTCAAATCCACGATCTACCCAGCCTTCAGCGCCCGGAACGAAGGCTAAAATCAAAGGTATCGACAGGACAATTACGAACCACTCGTCTTTCCAGCTAGACTTAGCGCCCTCTGCCATGATTCGCTCCCAGTCGGCAACGCTTGTTTCCTTTGACAATAATATCTGGGCCTTCGCCTTTGCCTCAGTTAGCTTCAACTCCGCAGCCGCAGCATTCTTATCAGCCTTACCCTGTAGCCATGATCCAGCAAGATTGGCTATCGGACCTAATGCAGCGGTAAAGATACTCATACACTCTGACCCTGTATCATTGTGCGCCCACGCTCGAACTCATCGTTCATCATCTGCCTACCGCCCAACCTGTAATAGTTCTCAGCAGCGTAACGCATCGCAGGGCTAACGTTAGACCTATCTGACAACCCCATAATACCTCTTAGCTGTGGCGGCATAGGTGGGCCAACTGGAAGAAATCTTGGCGGCATAGGTGGGCCAACTGGTGGAAATCTTGGTATTTCTGGGAAAATTGCAGGTCCACCAGTAAATGGTATATCTTCGCCAATGTTAGGAAGAAGCTCCAGCGGTGGCATTATGCCACCACTTTGCTCTTGCTGCATACGCATACGGTTACGCAAGAACGCATTGTTTGGGTTAAAGGTTGTTGACTCTGGGTCAGAAGCTCCAGCGGGCGCAGTTGCAACTGGGGCTGGGGCTGGAGAGCTATCCTTTGAGCTATTTCTGTCCATAAACGCCAGCAAGTCTTTGCTTTGTTGGTAGTCTGTTATATCTTCACCAGCCTCGTTTACATTATACGGCAAACCCAAAAAGTTCTTTCCGTAATAAGTTCCATCAGGGCGTTGATATATAGTCTGCTCTGTATATGGATTGGTGTAGGGTAAATCTACATTGCTAGTGTCATAAGCCACCTGACTTAAAGTGCTAATGGGGCTTGTAAAGGCTTCTAGTAATCCAATTTTCTGATCTTGCTCCCTCAATGCAGCAACAGAATTAGCATATGGAGTTGTTGGCGTATTAGAATAATCTGGTTCTCCTTCCAGCCTTTCAATCGCCGCTCTCTCCGCTGGGGTCATATTAAGCATAAAGGTTGGAGTGCTACCTGCGGCTGGCTTATAAGTATTTCCTGAAGCTATGTTTGGCTGGAAATCAGAAGCTATATTATTAGGGTTGTTATCTTGCCCACCACCCTGATCAGCCGCACTTTCATTGGCTTGTGTCTCTGCATAAGTTGGTCTACGCGGTGGTCTTTTTGATGTCTTGGGGGCTAGACTGCTGCCGCCCCCACCACCGCCAAATGTCATTCCGCTAATATTACCACTTGGTACACTATAAGCTGGCATTACTTAGACCCCGCTTCTTTGCTCATCCAGATGCCAAAGCAACCTGTGAGTGCGCCCATGCAGACAGATACCAGACCTGCCGACTGTGTAGTGTGTGCCTCTGGTGGCAAACTCATAAACCAATGCACTGCCTGATAGGTCAACACCGTGACAACAAACATCATCAGGCGGGGAAACACCTTCCAGTCATCTATAATATTCTTAGCCATGTCAGTCTCCTACGTCGATACCGCTGCCCGTGTATCAACACGCAGCCAATTAGATCCATCACCAAATGCAACAACAGGGCTACCTGCTGCCCCATCAGAAACGTATATTAATGTGCCAGTCTCAACGGTTGGTAATGTTGATACTGTATATGTGGGCAGTGGCATACCCACAGTATTTTTTGCTGCTGTAGCAGACTTGAGCCTAAGCACCGTATTGCTTTCGTAGACAGTGCCGACCTCATCACCAGATAAAAAAGATGCTGGGATCTCAATGAGTATAGGCTTTGCTATAGCAGGGTTTGTAATCTGAGTTGCAAACACAGAGAACGCACGAACTACCTCTGCCATATACTGTTGTGTATACTGAGGCGGTGGTACAGGAAAGAATGGTACTGGAGCTATAGACATTATCTTCTCCCGTCCGATCTTATATCAACGCGGGGGATACCTAATCGCCACAACACATCTGCATCTGTTGACTGGACCTTAAACGTAAAGCTACGGCCTCGCAGTCTGGTTTGATATTGGCTCGTATACTGATCCACAGGCACATTAGATGTCTTTGTAATAGTATCAGTATTGGTTGTTTGAGCCACCTGACCGGGCGCATTCTTGGCACTCAAAATAAAATCTACCGTGGTATTATCTACATTGGTATCTCTGAAGTTAAGATCAGGAATAACCCTAGTCACAAAAGAGAATTGGTTGCCATCAGAAACCCCAAGATCACCTGACTCAATAAAGGATGTCATGGCAGCGCCATCTGCTTTTGCGCCCACCTCATGGTTAAATAAATAGTTGTCTGTACCTGTGCCCACAGGAAGCGAGGATATCCCACGATCCAGCCATGCTGTGCGATCTAAGGTGCCTATGTACCATATGCCTTCTTGATAGTTATAGACTACATACTTGTCATTTTCAGTAGAGCTTGCGGATGGGTAGAACCACCACACTTCAGAGAATGATATGTTTGATCCCGCAACAACCTTATCAGACTGTGCAGTGTTGAAGTTATCAAACACATGGTCACGAACCGTACAAGGCAGGCGCTGAACTGCACCGTTATAGGCATAGAACTCCGCTGCGCCCATCCAGTACACCGCATCATCCACGGCAACTGCCGCCTTTGGTGAAGTAATGCTTATGTTGCTTGAAATAAGGTTGATACCAAACGTAAACGGTGGCCCAATAAACTGCATTGCGTAGATGGCAACGTCAGTAAATACTAGGATTTGCTGCCTTGTCTCTACGGCTTGTACGATCTTTGAGCCAGAATCAATTCGTAGATCACCCGCTGTATTTGTAGTAGTCGGATACCAGTCAATAGGGTTCTCTTGACTTGAGAACCTAATCAGCATTGGGTCTTGAGTCTCATCACCTTTTGGAGCAGACGAACTTCCCCCTAAACCATCCGCACCAAAAGCAATCACATGCCTGTCACGATCTGATAAAAGTATTTGCGCTGCTTTCTGGGGCACAGATGTTGGCGTCCCTGTCAACGTAGAAAGCTCTATGCCCCTTGTGGTCACACCGTTTGTTTGATCCCAATAGAAAACCTGACCATTGCGCTCATTGAAGATAAGATCTTCTCCAAAGTTATCGTGTGACCAAATACGCAAGTTAGATGCGGCGGTCTGTGTGCCAGTGGCAGGAGCTTCGCCCCAACCGTTAAAGTTGTCTGCGCTATCCGTATTGCCCAACGTAAGAAATATATTTGCACCATTGGAGTGTGTAGCAGCACTACTGCCATTTGTCCCGCGAGTAACTGTCAACGTATCCGTAGCAACTGAACCCACTGTCATAAGTTCGCTGCCCACCACAACAACATCATTGGTTGCAAAGTTAGAGCCTTGTCCTGTCGCTACATCTACCCCTGTCTCAGAAACGTCCAGATCCTCTGCTATGGTGGTCTGAAAGGCGCTGTTGTTTGTACCGCCCCAAAGTCCAGCGCCCCAACCAGCGCCATCAACTGAGGAGTTAAGCCCCGTGCCTATCTGATAGGTGCCCACAACACTGCCGCCGCCATTACCTGTGTCGCTGCTATTGGCATTTACAGCCGTAGCGTTCAGACCACCTGTAACTGTGATACTAGGGATAGTGCTAACAGTACGCGCAGATATCTTGTACTCGTTACCGTTTACAACCTCTGTAACTTGATACTCTTGGTTCAGTATAGCGGCTGTTATGTTGCCGCCTAAAGAAGCTGCCCCAGAGAAAGTTACAAAGTCATTAACAACACAACCATGATTTACTTCTGTAACTACGATTACAGGAGATCCGTTTGTTGCAGCAAAGGTTACATCGCCCGCAGATGTAGTTAATCTAATAGGGGTAATGTCGTTATAATCTGTGCCCTGCTTGATGTAATACTTTTGCTCTGTTCCTACGCCCAGAAACCTTTCGCCGTTGAGGGCGACCCATTCATGCAGCCCACGGCACAACCCAAGAAAAGCTTTGCCTGAGTTTTTTTCCCAGCCGTTTAGTTTTTCTGGATACCCAAATCTAAAGCGCACCTTATCACAATCTACCCAGCCGTTCTCCTCAGAGTACGGGGTGATTTCTTTGTTTATGCCCGCTTTAAATCTAAGGTCTGTATAAGGCATTAGCTAATTGTTCCATTGGAGTTTACGTTACCCGTGACAGTTAAGTTGCCACTGGAATCAATTCTCATTTTATTAACGCCGTTATAGGCAAAAGTAAGGTTCGTGCCACTTGCTGTAGCTGTCCAGTTCTGGGTTCCCCCAGAAACCGTAACCCCCGGGATAGTTACAGTGCCCGTAAAAGTAGGTGAAGCGGTTGGAGATTTTGCATTTAACTGCGTCTGGATAGCAGACGTTACACCGTCAACATAATTAAGTTCTGCCGTAGTCGCTGTAACGCCATCCATAATGTTAAGCTCTGCCGTAGAAGCTGTTACACCGTCCATGATGTTCAACTCAGCGGTGGTCGCTGTAACTCCGTCCATGATGTTAAGCTCTGCGGTGGTAGCAGTAACTCCGTCCATGATGTTAAGTTCTGCGGTAGACGCCGTTAATCCATCTAAAATATCAAGTTCCGTTGTTGTTACGCCTGATACTGCAACCTTTCCGCTTGCATTAGATATAACTGCCCTACTCGCTGTAAGATCAGTGTCATCAATCGTAGTGGCCGCACCTGTTATAGTTGCCTGTTTGCTATCAATTTGTGTCTGGATAGCAGAGGTTACGCCATCGACATAATTAAGCTCCGCCGTGGTGGCAGTAAGCCCATCTAGAATATCGAGTTCAGTTGTCGTTACCCCTGATACTGCAATATCTCCATCAGAATCAGATATCAAAGCACGACTTGCAGTAAGATCCGACATGCGAACCACAGCCTTGCCACCCATACCTGAGTGATTGGAGCAGTAGTAGTATAACACCGCAGGGGCATCTTGCTCCAGCTTTACCTGCGTATAAGCACCCGCACTTCCCGGCGTTCCCGCAGTTGTAACTCCCGTGGTAAATGGGGCAGAGGGCGAGTTGTTATCATTGGTTGAAAACCGCAACGGATGGCTACTATTAGAAGCATCTGATTGATCAAATCTGTATGTGACAGAAGGCTTCAACTCCACCGTCTGTTGTAACGATCCATCAATATAGTATCTATTACCTGAACCGGGATTTGCCACTGTTACAATTACAGTCCCAAGAGGTTGCTTTGCGTCAATCTGGGTTTGGATTGCAGAGGTAACACCGTCCACATAATTTAACTCCGCAGCCGTAGCGGTGATGGATGTGCCAGCTATTTGTAGCGTTGTGGCGTTTACTTCGCCAGATGATCCGTAGATTACAGCTTTACTGTTAGCGATAGTGCCCGCCGCTGAACCGTCCAGCAAGTTTAATTCTGCACCAGATGTAGTAACGCTAGTAGCACCAACATTAAATGGGCTAGATAAATCCGTTACGTTCTGCACCGCAGCGGTAAAATCCGTAACTGCCGCACCAGATCCTGCACCATCTGCAAGAACAATGGCTCCTTTGCCTACCTCAAGAGTAACATTTCCACCAGAACCCTGTGTTATAATCAACGCTTGGTTTGTCGAGTTCAGCAACATATACATTCTGGCTTTATCATTTTGCGCCAAGGTAACAGTACATGTACCGCCGGGAGTGCCCGTAAACTTTATAGCTTTATAGTGCCCGTTTTCCGCAGAAGATGGCTGGGCAGACAGAGTTAAGGTATATGTTGTTGAACTAAGAGCGATAGACTCAAAGCCATTAGCTGCACGATCAAGGATTTGCAGATTGACGTTTGTGCTAGAACCCCATGTACCAGCTTCGTCACCTGTGGTTATTAGTTTAACGCCGTTTGCGTCTGTATATGTAGCCATCTGAGCGCCTATCTAAAAAGTTCAATTGCACTTAATATACTTTTTATTCCAGTTTTAAGCAACAAGGGTCCATTGTGGATCTTGTGCTGGTGTTACCGTTGCCCAATTTGGATCTTGATCAGGCAGTATTAAACCGTAAACAGCCGCGCCCCCAATGAATACGGTTATTGAAACTCCCTCTACGGGTTCTCCCAGAATAAATGTTACGTCTTGTCCCGCAATGCCAAACTGTCCAACGTCCAGTCTTTCCGTAAAGCTAACATTAAGATCAAAGCCCGTTAAGGTAAACGAACCTGAGTTTAAATCTAGCTTAAATGCCTTTGCCAAGCTTGCATCTTGGCCTGTAATCGTAAAGCTCCCTGCATCTGCAACAAGAATCCTTCTTACTTCAGCGTCTACTGCCTGCCCAGTCAATGCAATAGAACCTTGACCTAACGCAACGCTGCCCTCAAACCTTGTGGTAAGATCTTGCCCTGTGACCGCAAAGCTGCCTGCCTCAAGATTAGCAGTCTTCTTAAAGTTTATCGCCTGACCCGTAAGCGCAAATGAACCGTGATCAATAACCTCTGTTATCTTGCGGTTAGCTGTAAATCCTGTCAGCGCAAAACTACCCGCCTCCGCGTTCATAGATTTCTGGAAGTTTAGATTTTGACCAGTCGCCGCAAAGCTGCCGTGTGCCAACTCTTCACGCATTGCAATCGGCGTACCTACATCTTGTCCTGTAACTGCAAATGATCCCCTGTCGGGCTGCTCTCTCAAGGCAATTGCAGTGCCCGCATCTTGACCAGTCAGTGCAAAAGAACCAAAGCCAAGAACCCTTGATACCTTAGTGTCCACATTCTGCATTGTAAACGCAAAGGAACCCTGATCCAGTATGGCACTTACCTGCACACCAAAGTCTAGGGTTTGCCCTGTGACTGCAAAGCTGCCATGATCTGCGGTCAGTCGCATTGCTTTCTTCAGATCAGATGTTTGCCCTGTTAGATTAAAACCACCAGTTTCAAATATTTCACCTACAAGACCAAACGCAGCCTGACCTGTTACGGCAAAACTTCCGTGATCTAGTATAGCACTTACATCTAGTACAGGAGAGAATGCTTGACCTGTAAGGGCATAAGACGCCGCTTCTGCGCCCCCTGTCAGACCCTTTCCAGCAATCATACTATTTTCTTGACCAGTCGCAGCGAAAGAACCTGCCGCAAGACTTGCGGAAACATTTAAAGGCGCAGCTTGACCCGCAACTGCAAAGCTGCCCGACCCAAAGTCTTCATTCATAGCTATGTTTGGAGTAACGGTCTGACCAGAAACAGCGAAACTGCCTGTGCCAAAACCATCACTGAGGGCTATGTTCGTTCCCGCCGCCTGACCTGTTGTTGCAAAAGATCCATGATCTAGGCTAACAATAATAATCTCATGTCCAGAGGACGCGAGTGCAGAACCTGCTATGGGGCTGTAACCTAACATAGCAAGAAACTAACATTGTTTTTAGTTTGAGTCACCCTCATATCGACAGGTCCACATGGTCAAGCTATACTTCTTTCCCCCACGCAAAGGCAGAACCTTATGTCCATGTGTTACCATAGATGGAAACAAAATGCACTGTCCAACTTTTACATTCTTGTTTGTAAACTCTTGTCTGGGAAAAACAAGTTCTGCTCCATCGTAATTATCATTAAGCTTTACGCTGCCCGTGAACAAAGACGCATCTGTATGCAGCCCTAGTTCTGTCTGTGTTTCCATAGAATAACGCATAGTAAACGCATCTCGCAAGCCAAGGTACGCTTCTGGGTGCCAGTGCCTCTCGCATATCTTACTAAGCTTATCAGCCCATTGTTCTGATATCTCGTCCCATAAGCCTAATTCTTTGAGCCTTATCTCTTGCGCTGGGAATTTATCCCCATCAAGCTCACCCCATCGACCAAGACTTTCTGATGCTTCAATGTATCGCTGGCACTGAGCCTCTGACATAAAGTTCGTCACCAGTATTTCTGATGCAACCTCTTCGTACTCAAGATCCTTATGGTACTCTGGAGATAATACCTCTGCCTCTTCTACATACCCAAATTTATCTGCAATATTTTTAAATCTTACCTTTGCGTCATCTCCACCATTCCCATGATAAATACATGGGCAACACATGCCGTTTGATAGTTGACCATTGATAATCTCAATATCGTCATCACACTGAAAGATGTATCCTTCGTAATCTAAATTGGCAGAAGCCGTAGATTGCCAGTCAGATGATAAAAATCTTTTTTGCATCCATAGTTGATCATCAGAGTCATTGGGCACTGCCTCATTAAGAAACTCTTTGAGCGTACCCACTTTACCTATATACGCGCCGCTGTTTAAGTACCTATAGATTGTTGACAAAGGAAATTGTGACGCCATTGTCGGATCAGGCCAACAATTTTTTTCTGCTGCGAATATAATATCCGCGCCCATATCCTCATATCTCTCTAGGATAGTAGGCAGCGTATCGTTTATGATGACATCATACCCATCCACAAACAGCACCACATCCCCATCGTGCAAGGATTCAAGGTGGTTGCGTACAAGGTTAATCTTTTGGCCCCCACCTTGGGCTTCCATTGTGCCGCCACCCCACTTTACGTTACGGCCTAGATTTAAGTACGTTATCCCGTGCGCTTTTGCAGATTGTTCCAAAGCCCACATTTTACTTTGATCTGTTCCAACTGTAAGTACATGTACCTGCATTGATTCCCCCTCAATCGTGCTTGGTCTAACTTCTCTAGGTATCTGCGTCACCACCTCTGGTGTAAAGAAAAAGTTCGACTGAACTTTTAGCTTGGCAGGCACCCACTCATCTACAGGGATAATAGCATCCTTGTAGCCTTCTATCAATCTCTTAGCGGTTTCTGGTCTAAGAGCGTAAGCATGACAATTATACCAATAGCCAAGAGTATTAAGGCGGTATCCCAACCAAACGCTGTCATGCTCTTTCAATAGGGCGTCTACAGCACTTGGGTCAATGCTGTCGTAAACCGCATCTTCTTCAAGGATTATGCCATTGCGATTAGAGGCGGCTATTTTTTCCCAAACCTTGAGATGGCTAACAGCGCAACCAAACTCAGTAACCAACAGGGGCCTGTCAAGTATTGGATCACGCCACTGTAAATCTCTAACACAGCCCGTCTCATTCTCTACCGTATTCCAGTCTTTCCCCCGTGCATCATAGGCAGAGCCATGCAGCGAAATCTGATATACTATTGCCACCTTGGGCCTTCAAACCAAGCAACAAGACTTTTCCTTGTGCCGCGTGTAATTGGCATAATTCTATGCTGCAAATAGCTTGGAAAAACTAGAACAGTTCCCTTAAGCCGGGATGAGGCGTCTGGCGTTTGACATTCTGCGAACTCAAAGCCGCCACCCCCATATTCGTTAGGTTCTGAAAGTTGAACCGTAACGCTTAACTTTCTATCTCGCGCCTCGTTACCATCCCAATTCACATCAATGTGCCAGTCGTAATGACCGCCTTTAGTAGCGTGATACTCCGTAAACTGAATATCGCATATATTCTTTACTTGAAAATGAAAGGCGTTTTCGTTTGCAGCCTTAACGTATTTCCAAAGAATGTCTTGAACCGCCCCGTTGCCGCTCAACCAAGCAACATCACTCGATCTTACGCTTGTATCTGCATTGTTAAAAGTTGTCGCCTCCTGTGTGTTGAGCTTGGAAACTTCTGTAAAGATCGTTGATAAGTCTGTGTCGGATAACTCGCCAGACCACATCTGCCAGTTCTGTCTCATTTATTTCCCCCACATTAATAAATTAACTTGGTTTAGTCGGCCACGTTACGTTATAAGGAAAACCTGCTTGATTAGAAATATTCAGCAAGTCTATTCTGTATTGCGTCCAAGCTGCACGTTGTGCATCTGTAAGAGAATTCCATCGCAAAGTATTGCCCGCAATAGGATCAACCTCTTCTGTTAGCTTAAGATCCCTTACCGCCCTTACATTTTGTGCTTCCGCTGCGTCTAATTCAGATTGAGTTGGCGCAACATACGGTGAGAAGTTATCGCCAATCATAGAACGCAAATTATCGTTATTTATTGTCTGATCTGGGTCTTTTGGGTCTAGTAGATATGGTATCCAGCCAAATTTAGGGTGTTTAATTTCTACGTCAAACCAAGTGTTTTCCGGATTAAAAGCTTTAGCATTTCTAATTTCTGTAATTGTTACACTTTTCATTTTATGAAATCCTTACCCATAAAGTTGTGCTAGAAAGGTTGCTACCAACGGTTGTGGTCGAGCCCATAGCCCGCCATGTCCCACTAAGAGTGTTGCTACTATTGTAAATACCAAATGTACCAGAACTTACACTATAGTAAGACACATAATAATTAACATCTGCCATAGCAATGGGATTAAAGCCTGATGCTGTGTCTCCAGCCGCATATGTAGTGTTGTTTAGTGGACGACCCCAAGCATAAGTACCAACCTCTCCATAAGTCGTGGAAGGAGCCGCAGCCGCTTGAACTGTAGCCGTAGTGGTGGAGTCTAAGCTCGCAATGTTTTGTAATTCCCTACTATCATTTACGACTGTTGTGCCGCTTATTTGAATAGCCATCTTCGTGTCCTTCCACTATTAGCTTATTTTTGTTTTCATTTTATGAAATCCTTACCCATAAAGTTGTACTGGCAACACCACCAAAATTTGTGGAGGTTCCCATAGCCCGCCATGTACCACTAAGAGTGTTACTACTATTGTAGTTTCCAAATGTACCAGAACTAGAATAGTAAGACGCATAATAATTGTAATTCGCCATAGCAACGGGATTAAAACCTGATGCTGTATCATTCGCCACATATGCAGTGTTGTTTAATGGACGACCCCAAGCATAACTTCCTACGCTCCCATAAGTTGTAGCGGGCGTTCCAGAGGGCCCCGTTGGACCTGTTGGACCAGTCGGACCTGTGCCGCCCGCAGACCCCGTTGGGCCAGTTGGTCCATTTGGTCCATTTGGACCCGTTGGGCCTGTTGGACCCGTACCTCCTACTTCGCCCTTTTGACCCTTTTGACCCTTCTGACCTGTAGGCCCTGTGCTACCTGTAGGCCCTGTGTTACCCGTAGGGCCTTGAGATCCCGTTGGCCCTGTTGGACCCGTGTTACCCGTTGGGCCAGTAGAACCCGTCTGTCCTTTTTGACCCTTCTGTCCTTTTTGTCCCTGTGGACCAGTCGGTCCTGTACCGCCTGTATTTCCTGTTGGGCCAGTAGGACCAGTGGGGCCTGTCCCGCCAGTGTTCCCTACTTCACCCTTCTGTCCTTTTTGACCAGTCGGTCCTGTGGGGCCTGTTGGACCTGTTCCACCAGTATTGCCGACCTCGCCCTTCTGTCCCTTTTGACCAGTGGGACCAGTTGGGCCAGTACCACCTGTAGGCCCTGTCGGACCCGTTGAACCCACCTCACCCTTTTGGCCCTTTTGACCTTGGGGTCCATTGGGACCAGTAGGTCCGTTTGGCCCTGTCGGGCCAGTTGGTCCCGTGGGGCCAGTAGGCCCAGTCGGTCCTTGCAAAGCTGCATTGGCAATCGTCTGCTTTTCCCAAGCAGAAGCTGTTACATCGTAGACAGGAATAAGGTCAGAAGAAACCGCGTCTGTGCCCGTAGCAAACCCTGT
>UEXM01001500.1_pt1 | contig 19405 bp, 24 predicted proteins | sample 1796661 | NCBI WGS metagenome assembly UEXM01 (sample SAMEA4772469, study PRJEB27181) | metagenome | reverse complement strand
CAGATAGAGCAATGGGTGCTTTAACACCACAATTAGCAGACATTAGAGGCGGTGCAATTATGTCAGGTGGTTATGGTGGTGGTAGACAAGGTATTGCAGAAGGCAATGCTTTAGCAGGAGCAGCGGATTCAGCTAACCAAGCAGCAGCACAAATATATGGCAATGCTTACGGTCAAGGACTTGGACACCAAGCAAATACATTAGGAATGACTGGTGGATTAATGAGTGCAGGAATGCAACCTTATAGTGCATTAGGTGCATCAGGTGGTCAGCAACAAGGCAGAGAACAAGCACTTATACAAGATGCTATGGCTCAACAAGAGTTTGAACAAAACTTACCTTACCAGCAACTACAACAATATCAATCAGGTATTACAGGGTTTAGTCCTTTGGTTGGTGGAGCAGGTCAGAAAGTTAGCACAACTCCGGGTAGAACACCATTAGAAAACATGGGTTCTTTAGCTGCAATGTATGGTTTATTTTAATGAGTAACATAAGGAGTATTATATGCCATTCGGTATACCTATAACTACTAATGCACTAGTAGATTTCAAAGACAATTTTATACAGGCTTGGCATAATTCAGCAGAGCCGGGACAGCCGGGATATATAGCTCCTGCGATGGAACAGATAAATAATGCTGGTGTTACTGTTGGTAATGGCACTACACAATTTACAGCTCCTGCACCTAGTAATATATTTGACGAAGAACAAAACTATGCAGTGCCAAATGTTAACTCAAATTTTTCTACAACAACACCATATGTTTCTACTCCAAGAAATGGAACTGCTGTTACTGAAAGACCTTGGAAAAATGACGAAATAAATGTTAATGCTGTAGGAACTCATAATTCTTACAATAGAGGCTATGATAATGTTGGCGGTTTACTTCCGGGCTGGGAGTTAGGATTAGATGATGTACCATACAATCCAGCATTAGCTAATTCTTTACTTAATGATTCTCGTTCTAATGGGAATAGTAATAGTGGTGGTGGTAGCAATAGTGCTGGTTCATATCCTGTATCTAATGTGTTAAACACTCGTACATTTCCTTTTACCTCACGCACACCTTCAGGCAGTGTATACGCACCAGATTTGTCTGCATACAATGACTCGTCTTTATTTAATTACGAAGGACCGGGTGGTGTACCTGAGTACACATATGGACAAGGACTACGCACAGGTGGTGCAGACTACAGTATATTTGGCTCACCTGCTGATGCAGCTAATCCATACTTTGCTGGACAATTTGCAACTCCAGCAGGACCAGCAGACGCTGCTATAAATATGCCAGCAGTTGAATTACCATCAGGTGTACAACCCATTAGTGCAGATGTTAGTATGCCGGGATTTACTAGTGGTAATCAAATAATAGGTGGAAGTTTGCCTAGTGATTTAACATACCAGCAAACAATAGATGAAATGGGAATCTTTGGACCTAACAACCCACCCCCTAGCACACTATTCCCTAGTCCGGGAGACACTTCTTCTTTGACAGATAGAATGCTAGAGGATTCTCCTCTTACTGGTTTGCCAATGGATGCTCAATTACAAGAAGCAGATGCAGCAGGAGCACAAAGAAAGGCTTTAGCAGATTTGTTAAAATTTAGAGCACAGGATAGAAGTATGGCACAAAACCAAGCAGCAGCGGATGCAGCTATGGGAAGTAGACTTGGTTATCCAAATGATGCATATACGCAAGGTGTATTAAGCGGTGAGATTCCTGCACTAGACCAAGTAATATCTGAGTATCAAGCAGAAAATCCTACTACACAACAGAAAATGGATATGTTGCAAGCTAGAGCTAATCAAGTGTATGATAACATGACAGCAGAAGAAAAAAGAGATGGTTTATTTATTGAGCCAACTTACAGTGTTTCTAAAGATACTATGAAATTAGGAATACCAGATATTTTTGCAACTAATAATGAAAATGTTAGTTCTACTGGGAATTTAATTAACAGAACACCTCCAGAAAGAAATATATTTAAGGCTGATGAAATAGACATACCGACTCCACCATTTAGACCTGAAGGCGTAGAAGGAGAAGATTTTTACCAAGATGTAACAGGTAACTTTTTTGACATAAATGATGACTTAGGTACACAACCCCTTAAATCTGTTCCAGATATGATGTCGGCAGGACCAGACAGTAGAGGAGCTAGAGGTGATAGTAGTAGACCACTTACTGAAGCCGAGCTTGCTCCAGATACAGGAGAATTAACAAGTGGTGACATGGGTGCATTAAATGATGCAATGACAGCAATTGATGCTAAATATGCAGGCAGTAAAACAGATGCTAGTGCAGAAGCTGAGTTAACAGAAATACTTAATGCTACTTTAAATGCATTTGGTGGAGGCGGTTCTACTAATGCAAGAGGTGCTAAAGGCGAAACAGTTCCGGCAGACATACCTGCATTTTTAAATCAAGACATATCAAGAATGGCAGATAAATATGTGCCAAGTCCTGCTGAATCAGATTACCCACCTGCTTATCAATCATATGCTAGAGAAGACGAAGGTACAAGTACAGGAGAAAGTTTATTTCAAAATGTAGCTGAAGACATACCTTTAAGTGTGTTTAATCCTATGGATAGAGTTGTTATGCAAGCAGAGGCTCAAGCTGCTCAAGTAGCAAAAGCACAAGCAGCAGCACAAGCACAAGCACAAGCACAAGCACAAGCAGCAGCACAAGCTAGAGCAGCAGCACAAGCACAAGCAGCAGCAGCAGCACAAGCACAAGCAGCAGCACAAGCACGAGCAGCAGCAGAAGCAGAAGCACGAAGAAATCCACCTAGACCAACACCTGTGCCAACTTACAACCCACCACAAAAGAATGTAATAAGCAAGCCAAGTCCAAAACCGGGTGGTCGTGCTGGAGCTGGAGCAACAAGCCAAGCCTACAAAACTTTTGCAAGAAACTATGGTGGAAGATATGGATTATAAATTTAAAGGAGAAAGATAATGGGTGTATGTAGTTATGGTGGTAGCACAGTACCTGCAAAAACTAGAGCAATGTGTGTAGACAACGGAGGTACTTGGTCTGAGGGCAAACCTGAAGAACAAGGATTTCAGGGAAATATTCTAATTGGAAAAGACTTTGGTAATGCAGTTATGAATAGTATGGACATGGAAGGTGCTGATGGTAAAGAAAAGTTTGGGGAGTATGTTAATAGAAGAGTCAAAGATGACCCTGCTGGTTTAGCAATGGATGCTCTATTATATGGAGCAGGCGGTGGTTATGGTGTTTTAGGTAAACTTGGTCTTAGGGGTATAATGAAAGCTGCTTTTACTAAAAAGAAGAAACTTCCAGATGAATGGACATTAAAAAAACAACCTCCTAAAGATTTTCAAGGTGCATTACCAAAGAGTGCTTATGATATTAAATCTAATCTAACAAAAACAGTGCTTAGACCATATGCTACTGGAGGAGCAGCTTTGGGATTAGGTATAGCAGACCAAGCTGGAATTACAACACCTTGGAATGAACCTTTCTCAGCAAGGGGTAAAGAAGCTAGGTTAGAAAGACAAAAAAACGCTATATTAGATGCTAAAGCAGGTATTGACTTAAAAAATAAAGAAGTAGAGCAAAAGAAAATAGACGAACAGGCTAAAATTGATGCACAAAATAAAATAGATAATATGAGTTTCTTTGATAAATTTAAATTGGGAATGAAAGACCCTACTACTGCTGCTCAATTTGGTGCTGGATTGCAAGACATAGGCAGTAATATACCGGGTCAAAATACATTAGGCGAATTGCAGGGAGACATTGCAACTGCAGCAGCCAGTGGTGGCCCAGATGCTGCAGACTTTAATGCTCAGAAGGTAGATAAAGAAACTCTTATGAATTTATTTAGAAGCAAGAAACCTTTTTTAATAGGAGATAGTGAGGAAGAAAGAGATAAAAAAGCCTCTAAAAAAGTAGCAAAATATTATGCTGTAAGAGCACAGATGTTTACTAAGGGATACCCAACAGACCATGATTCAATTATGGCAATGTTAGAAAAACTATACGGATAAACAATGGCTATACAAATTAGAGAAGAAGAAGAGGAAAATCCTTTTGGAGATTTTAATTTCTCTGATAGTTCTTTTAAAGATATGGAGGAAGAAAATCCTTTTGCCGATTTTAAATTTGGTGCAGGAGAGTTTTCAGGTGAAGACTTTAATGCAGGGAGTTTCTCGGGTAAAGGTTCTAACTCTTTAGGATATTCTTTTGATAGAGCAATGAAAGCTGGTGGTCGTGGACTATCAGATTTATTGCCACGCATGGGACTTGATGTACCTCAGGGTATACAGGACTATTCTGCTAAGTTACAAGAAGCTGGTGAAACTGGAATGGAAGACTATGCTCCAGAATATGCAGGTGAAATTACACAGCAAAGTTTAAAGGATGTTCCCGGATTCTTAGGAGAGAAACTAGCAGAGAACGCTACTGCTATGGGAATAACTATGTTTGGTCTTACATTAGGCCAATCCTTAATGAAAGGGCCGGGTGTTTCTAAGGTCATAGGAGCTGGTATCACTGGTGCTACTTTTGGGTTTAACTATTTAATGTTACTAGATGAAGCAGTAGAAACCCATGCTGCAGCTGCAGGTAAAACTGTAGATGAATTAACTGAAAGTGAGATTGGTAATGCTAGTTTCACAGCCATACAAAATGCCGGACTTGACTTTATCCTTCCGGGAATATGGGCTAGGTCTATGAATAAAGCAGGATTACCTGCAAAGAAATCTTTAAAGGAACTAGCTAAAAATCTTAAAGCAACCGATAAAGAAAAGATTGGTTCAATGCTTTATAAGGGAGCAAAGCAAACTCTTAAATCCTCTCTAATAGAAGGTGGCATCGAGTCTGCACAGCAGGCTAACATGATGCGTACTTCTGTATTAGGTACAGCAGGAATAAATCCAGAATCTATGTTAACAGACTTTGCTGTCGGTGCAGCAGGTGGTGGCCTGTATGGTACTCCGGCATCTATAAGCGAGGCTACTTCTGTTAATAGAAGTCGTAAAGCAGACAAGTTCTTACTGGATTTTGATGACTACCAAAAGAAAGTAGCAGCATCGGATAAGTACCTTGGGGATGTTGCTGCCTATGAAAAGGAATATGATAGTTTAGTAAAGCAATTTGATTCAATAACAAAGGCTGGTAAAAAGGGAACGGAGTATGGGCCTTTGGTTGGTAATAAAGATTTTACTATTGATACTATTAATAAACTTGGTAATCTTTCAGGCACAAATAAGCCATTTAACTTAAATGCGGTTAAGGGTAAGATTGCTCCGCCTATAAAGGATATAGATGCTAATGTAGCAGATATTATTCCAGAATTATGGAATGCTCAAGAAGATGCTAAAGGAGTATTAGGTAATATTAAAGATGCTATAGCTGACTTAACATTGAGACGCTCCTCTGATATGTTAAAGGATATTCCTAAGGATGTTCAGACTGGTAAGCAGATGGCAGCTTTTTTAGATGTACAATCCGGTATTGTAGACACAGAGTCTAGTAGCGGTAAAACTCAGGGTGTCTCTAAATCTTTTGACACATTGCGTCATAAATACATTGGTGATTATGTAAATAAGTTTGAAAAAATTAAAAATAAATGGACTAGACATGTTCCTCTTTCCGGTGAAATGTTTGGAAATGTTAGGCCGGCTGTTAATAGATATATAGCTGCTAAGTTAGAAGAGAAGAATGAAAGACCTTTGTACAATTTAGCTGAAGCAGAGTCTGAAGTTATAAGTCTATTAGGAAATTCTAAGAAGCTAGAACTTGATAAAGATATTCAACAGATTGCTAAAATACAGGATAATATTTGGACTAAGTTATCTAAGGTGTTAGGTAAAGATGGTCTTAGTATAGGTCATCAAAAGGGATACTTAACTAGAGGCATTGATTATAAAGCAGCCAAAAGAAATCCCGAAGGATTTAAACTTAGTTTAAAAAATGATGTTGGTTTATCTACTGAACAAGCAGAGCAGGTACTAAATAATGTATTAAATGATGTAGACCCAAATGTTTATACATCAGAACAAATTAGAGCAGGCTTAGACCAAACAGAGGGATTAGGCCCATCTCCTTTTGAACAAACAAGGACAGGTTCATGGGATAATTTATCAACAGAGTTCAGAAATCAGGATACATTAAATTCAATAGAACGCTATTTGTTTAGTGGTGTTACTAGAATAGCATCAGCAGAAGCATTTGGAGGAGACAAGGCTAATAAATATAATTCTGCTATTAAGACTTTAAAAGATAGTGGTGTACTTAATGATGCACAAACAGAAAAACTTTGGGGTATATATGATGCATACCATAATGTATACAAAAAACCTAGGAATGAAAAACAAAGAGCCTTAGTTCAAGGTATGAAGGGTTTGTCTACAGTGACTGCCATTAGTTACTTGGGACTAGCTACTATAAGTTCTTGGACTGAGCCTATGTGGATTGGTCAAAGAGTTGGTTGGTACAATATGTTAAAAGCTGCACCAATTATATCGGGATATGCTCTAAAAGGATTGGCTAATTCTATCTATGGAGGAAGTGAGGGTAAGAGTCCTACAACTGCTTTTGGAAAAGATTTACTCAGGGTGATGGGAATGGCTCTCAACCCAGCAATGTCTGAGAGAATTGATAAGTTGATGGCAGGTGATAGAAACATTACTTTAAATTATTTCTTCCGTAGTCCGGGTGCTATGTGGCTAACCCAGTATACAAACTTCGTTAGAGTTTGGACTGCTGCTGCTGGTCTACACATGATACAGAATCAACTCAATAAAGTTAATTCCATGAACAAAACAAACAGGGCTTTGTTAGAGTCAGAATTAAGAGAGAATGGAATGAGTATGGAGGATTTCAAAAAGATAGGTTCTTTAGCTAACGGAGATATAAGGAACAGTATCCTCGATGATAACTTTTTAGACAGTACCTTTGCTAATTCTAAAGGGAATGAAATCTCTGTAAGAGATGTTATGATTCCTTGGATGCGTAAGATAACTACTGATGTAGCACTAGAGCCTACTGGTGCAAATCGCCCACTATGGATGTCTGACCCTAATATGTTATTACTAGCACAGCTTAAATCCTTTCCAATATTATTTGGTAATACAATAGCTAGAAGATTAAATGCTAAGATGAATCCTCAGATTTGCTCTCCTGATTTAGTAGGTAGGTTAGGTACTATCTCTGCTATTAGTGCTGCTGTTGGGATGGCTGCATTAGCAATGGCAGTTAAGGATGCTATCAAAGGCGTTGAAGAAGACAGAGGAGTAATAGAAACAGTTAGTGCTGTAGGTGTTCCACTAATTGGTGAAATATCTGATTCAAAGATAGGTGGATATATCGTTGGCCCAGGGCCAGCACTTGTAGATAACTGGATACAAACAGCAACCGGAGGCAATCCTTTTGGTGATACAGCAGAAGAAATATTCAAATTATTTTTAAATATAACTACTGGTAGGTTGGGTAGTGAAGCATTTACGGGAGACAGGTAGTGAGGAAATGTATTACTTTAGAAGACCAACCGGGATTCCAGAACATACACGCTCCTGTACTACAACAGGCTATTGACAGAGGACTTTCCGGACATAGTGGAACAGGTAAGGTTGATTGGGGATATGACCCATCAGAAGTAGATAAGAATCCTCCTAGGATTCCAGATGAAAGCAATAAACCCAGAAGGAAAAGAAAAGATTTTGCTAGAGGTAAGGATGAATCGTGGAGAGCTAATCGTGTGCGTAGACAATTTTTTGAAGCAGTGGAAGTAGGGAATCCTAAAGGAATATTTGCACAAAATATAATTAATGGAATAAGTGACAAGGGATTAGATTTTATAGGAAGATTCCTAGATGCTAATCCCCTAAATACAATAACATGGCATGGAAATAAGAGTAAAACTTCTCATTTTTCAGTTTCAGGTGGAGGTGGTAAATTTACATTTAACATAACTATGAAGAGAGGCAGGTCTAAGTTGGTTTCTACTACTGCTAGACACGAGTTCGGTCATTTTGTGGATTATGTACTTGGTCTTATGTCATACAAAGGGGATACTAGAAGCCAAGCCTTATTTTTTTCTGACCTTTTTCCTGCTTTTGGAGAGGCATTTCAGAAAGAAATTACTAGGCTAGGACTAGAACCAAAGAAGACAGTAAAAGGCACAGGAAAAGAATTTCTTGATAGGATTGTAGAGGAGTTAGTTGCACCGGCTAGTAAGGTAACTAGACAAGGATTGGTAAAAGGAGACCTGAATGATATTCTTGATGATGCCTCAGGTATACTAGATATAGCAGATGCTATGACTGGTGGTGCTTGGGTATCTAGAGGATTTGGTGGTGGGCATGGTATTAAATACTATAAATTGAATAATCCAAAGAAATTTGGAAATCCTAGACTTCACGAAACATTCGCTAATTTATTTGAGTCTTGGTCTTCTAAGGATAAAAGGTCATGGAAGAGAATGCAAAGATACTTTCCTGAATTGACAAAAGTGTTTGATGAGATGATGAGTGTTTACGGAGACCCTACTACTATCTTTAACTCAGTAACTTAAATATGGTATAATAGAGATATGAAATATAAAGAGATAGAAAAAATACTAAGTAATACTCCACTAGCTGTGGCAATTAGGCTACACGAAGATACTTTTGGTTATCCACCTGAGTTTGGAGGTAAGACTCAGATAGGAGACCCAATTTTAGCAGAAGAAGTACATAAATCTATAGCCAAGGGTGAGCCTTTTATAGTTGATGCTCCTCAATTTATTGAGCATGAGGATGGCTCGTTTACTTTAACTGCTTACTGATGCAAGCAACTTAGCTATGTTAACTAAGTACATCTTAGATGCTTTGTTATCCCCACCCATAATTTGATAAGGCTTCATATCTTCCATTGTCTTTCGTAGTTTGTCAGTGTTAAACACTAAGCTACAACACAACTCCCCATCCTTAACTAAATTATGTACCCACAACTCAGCCTCTGTGCTAGTTAATCCTGATGGCTTACCGTAGCTTTCAGTCTCAATACAGATGTTACCTGTACTCGCCCACTTATCTCTCTCTGTTTTAACTTCACACTTCTTAGCACCTGAGAACATCTCATCTATGTGCTTCTCCCATTGCTGACCAAACTCTAGGTCTACATCAAACTTCTTTAATTCCTTTATGTCCTTGCTCTTGTTCAGTGCCAAGTTCCTCTCCTTTTATTTCAACAACAACATAGTTGTCATCATCTAAGCCACCTATTTCTGTAGTAACCTTAGTTACAATCTCATAGTGGTCATCCTCAATAACCTCACCCTCTACTAATGCATCCATAAGAAACTTATGCATAGTAAATGTGTAGTTATCTAAATCCCTTTTGTGTTTTGTTTTAAAGTATAGTTTGTAGTGTGGTTGTATGGTCTTATACTTGGGTAGTGTTAGTACCCACTCCATAACCGTATCATGATAGGCTCGTTTAACATTGTTCTTCTGTATAAAATGCATAGGAAAGAAGTTGTTTAAACTAACTAGGTGTTCCCTTTTCTTTTCTCCTCTGCCTCTTGTAAACACAGGCAGTGGTAATATCCCTTTGTACTTCATTACTTTCTCCAGTCTGATTTCCAAAGTCTTGGGTTGGTGTCTTTCTTTTTCTTTTGTAATTCTTTGTAGAGTCTAGCAGTCTTGTCTAGTTGAACAAGACCACTAGGTTTCTTGATTGGCTTACTTGCCTCCACTCGTGATGTCTTTATCGAGTAGTTTCCAAATAATACCGGCTGCGATTATTCCTGCTAGTCCTGCATTACCAAGAGTCCAAACTATATCAAGTATAGAACCAATTACATTTCCTGTAAGGAAGGCTACCTTTTGTCCAAAGATAATCTGTAATACAATTGATAAGCTAATCAACTTAATACCTACATCTATAGCACCATCAGCACCATTCTTTATTTTCTCTAACATAACTTACTCCTTTATTAGTCTAACATTTTTATAATGATTAGTTGAAGTGCTAAGATAAGCAATGCTGTTTCTATCATTCCACATCCCTCTCTTCTTCAACTAAGTCAACAAGTTCGCAGACACTACCAGTACATGCCAATGACTTAGTACCTACTGTCATATCTGTTAACTCGTACTGGCTAATCAAATCCCAGTCTACTGACTTAGGCATCTTCTTAGCTAGTTTGGTGTACTCTGCTTTAGTACAATCTTCATAAGGTGCTTGTTGGTAGGAGTGGTCGGAGTGTGGTAAGAAACTAACACCACTGACTTCATCAAAGTGCTTGTATACCCACGCACCTACTTCCATCCACTCATGCTCTCTTACACTTACGGTTACACTAGGCTTATGCTCACAGTAATATCTTTGATAGGTAAGCCATAACTCTAGCTGTTCTATAGCAGTTCTTTCGTTCCTTAGTATAGCACCATCAGGTGCTTTCATTGGGAAAGTAAATACTTTAACACTGTTGGGCTTCATTACATCAGCTTCACAAGGTATGCCTTGGTCTTCCATGAGCTGAGCAATAGGGTCTTTAGCATCTGCTCTTACTCTACGGAAATAGTAGTCGTTGTGCCTAGTGTGTATACCACTTGCACTGTCTACTAATTGGCTGACTGTACCACTAGGTTTAATTGCTGTTGTTGCGGTTGCTTGACTAATGCCTAGTAGTTCTGACCATTCTTTATTTGTCTTAACTGTTTCCTTCTTTAAGTCAGAAAGGAAGTCGGGTAAGTTCCGTTTACCATAGTAACCTCTATCAGTATTACTACCATTCATGAAACTGTTGTCCATTATACCAGTTAATGACACTCCAAGCAAGGCTTCTTCTTCTGTATTTTTAACCCATTTCGGTCTAAGTCTCTTAATGTTAGTAAGACTTGCCTGAAATGTGCCTAGTATGGTGGCTAATCTTACCTTACGGAGCATATCTCTTTGTGTGTCTGTTGCTCGTATGACTACCTCTGTTAAGTTGCAAAATTGACCATCTCTTAGGATGATTTCGCTACATGGATTACAACCAAAGTCATGGTCAGTGTCACGCCTACCAATAGAAGCTACCTGTTTAATTGCCGCTTCTCTGTTAAATATACCACGCTCACCTGACTTAGACTCATATAAAGAAGTCCATTCTTTCATAAAAATACCAATGTCTGGCTTCTCTGTATAGCATACACTGTTGTTACTGAGTGCCATTTCTGGTGTGTCTGACCACCACTGACCTGACTTAGCGTTACGCATACGCTCATCAGTTAAGTTTGATAGAGATATAAGTGCTGACCTACGCACACCACCTACAACCACAACCTCTGCTATCTTACACATCATTCTATGACACTCATAACTTGTTAGCTTACGACCTACTGCATCTTTAAATAAGTTAGTAGCGAAGTTAAATAGGTCAAGCAGTGGCTCTGGTCCACTTGCTCTGCCACCAAAGGTAGCTAACCTAGAACCTTTAGGTCTAATCTTAGAGAAATCCCACTTAGGCATTTCACCATCATATAGGTAGTTAATTAGTTTACGGAATGCAGACTGCCATCCTTCCTTGCTATCTTGTACAACTACTATGTCCTCAACATCAATCATTTCTTCAGGTACTTCTGGAAGTTTGTTGACTGACTGTCTCTCTACACTAAAGCCTACACCAGTGCCATGCATGAGTACATAGAGGCACTCATCAAATGCTTTAGGGTGGTCAACACTAAGGTAAGCACAGTTGTAACCAGCTATGTTGTTATCTTTAAGTGCTTTACCTGATGTCATCAAGGCTCTCATGCTTGGCATAACTTCTAGGTTAAGCACTGCATCTTCAAGAATCTTACGAGTTTTGGGTACTAGTTCTTGATTAGTGTTTTCTTTTAAATGTTCTTCCATAAAATCAAAGTACCTAGCAACTGTCTCTTGCCATGTCTCTCTTCTATTCTTTTCGGGTAGCCATCTAGCGTATCTGCTGAGTGCTATAAAGTTTTGGTAGTCGTTGGGTAGTGTGTTCATTCTTCATCCTCTAGTGGGTCGATTTCAATGTTGACCATCTTCTCTCCATTGTCATCTAAATATGTATTGTAATGTAATCTTCCATTTCTATGTAACAATATTGCAGTTGTTATTCCTTTGTCATACGCTCTCCTGTATGTGAAGTATATAGCAATAGCACCTAGTAACATAAAAGCTAGACTTATCTCTATGTATTCCATTCGTTCTCCTCGAAATCTTCTAAAAATCTATCTTTCTTTTGAATAAGTTTACTTTCAAATGCATCAAGTAACTCCTCTGGCTCTATCTCTAACTCATCACAGATTAAACATGTGTCATAAGTAGCAGAGATAAAAGCCTTCAGTTCTGGTAGTAGTTTCAAAAACTTGCTCCTTGTTTGTCAACAAAATAATTAGTTATCTTACCAGATGGAATAGGTCTAGCATCTAAGCTACCATAACAATCATTCTTAAAGCCACAGAAAGCACAAGTCATACATAACTTCTCCTCTCCACTCTTTGTCATAGTAGTAGCGTTAGCCACTCTCATTGGTGGTGTATCCGATTCCATTTTATCTTTCAGGTCAACAATAAAAGTATCAACATCTTGTTCTAGTTCTTGTTTGCACAACTTAAGAGTTGATTTGTTTTTATTTAAAGCAAGGAAGTAACCATGCTTTCTCTTGTCTCCTTTACCATACGCAGATAGTTGTTTGATGTAGCCAAAGCCATCATCCTTAATACCTGTGTCAGTAAACTTGTTATCCCAAGACCACGCACTAGCAGTCTTAATGTCTACAAGTTCTCCATCTATGTCACAATCTTGAGAGCCATCAACTCCCTCAACAGTATGTTTCTTCTGTTGGTTCTGTAGGTTGTGACCAGACAGTTTAACCAAAGCTACAAGCATGGCTTCTAACACATGTCCTTGTAGAAAGGTAAGGTACACACTCCCTTCAATCTCCTCTGGTGTGTACCCTTTCACAGTATACCACTGTGCCCTTTCACAACGACCAATGCTAGACATTCTCAAGTTTGTCTTTGGTTCATAAGGTTCAAAGGCATTCTTAATTGCCTGTTCAACCTCTCTTCCACATTGCATAGCAATAGTGTCTAAATCTCCAGTATAGTTCTTAGACTTCATTGTCTCATAAATATCTGGTATCACTGTATCAATTGTCTTTTCCACTTTCTTACTCCTCTCTTGTTGTAATTTCTATTAGCCGATTTAAATACCATTGTGCTTTCTTTAAATCCTCTAATCCATTCTTCATTTTGTATCGAGTGACATATTTTATCACATTGCCTTCCAGAAAACTCATGTTTTTTGAAGTGATATAGTCAATACATTCTATGCCTTGTGTGTAATGCTCTGGATTGATGTTGTCTTTCTCTCTGTTCTCATTCCATTGCACTTTAATTTCGTTACTCTTCATGCTTAACCAGTTCCTCTATGGGCATAACATAAAGAGCCGGACTTCCACCATATTTTCTTACAGGATACTTAGATGCAAACTCTTTTGTTACTGAATAAGTGCTTGGGTACATGCGAGTTCCTGTGCTATCTTCGTATGTAATGTCTACTAAGCATGGTACTCTAAAAGTAGCTACTCCTATAGACCTACGACCATCTCCACCATCCCATATTGGTGTTCTTATTTTGTATTTAGTGTGTGTCATTCCAACTTCTCCCTATTTTAAAATCGCCCGTAATTGGGCAGTTAAGTTTGTAATAATCTGTTGTCATTTCCATGGCATCTACAATCAAGTACCCAATTGCCTCTGCATCATCAGGACTGCACTCAATCTGTATCTCATCATGTATGACACCCAGTTGTTTGTATTTAAATCCCTCATACTCTGCCATATTATTAAATAGTTCCCATGCTCTTTTACTTATTATAGCACCGGCACTCTGTAGTAGGAAGTTAAGTGAGGCATGTTGACTCCTTACTCTTATCACTCTACCATCTAATCCTTTTAGGTATCCCTTGTCTGATGCCTTGGCTACCCTTTCTCTAAGTTTCTTAAGTGAGGGTGTGTTGTTAAGAAAGTTCTCCTTAAGTTTCTTTCCTTCTTCAACACCACCACCTGCTATACTGCCTATCTTCTTGTCACCTGCACCATAAAGAAATGCATAGATAAATGTCTTAGCCTTATCCCTTGTGTCTAATCCTGCTGACTTTTGGTTGGCAGTGTGTATGTCTCCTGTGAGTAGTTCCTTAGTATAGTTCTCATCTTTCATGTAGTGGGCGAGGCATCTCAGTTCTAACCCTGAAAGGTCAGCACCTACTAAGACCTTATCTTCTGGTACAGTAAACAATGCTCTCATTTCTGAGCCATACTCCTTGCCACTTGCAGTTACCTGTTGTAGGTTTGGGTTGCTACTGCTCATCCTATGTGTTACAGTTCCCATGGTGTGTACTCTACTGTGTATCCTACCTGTTGTCTCATCTAAAGCATCAAGCCACGAGTTAATCTGTCCTTGTCTTTTTTGTAACATAAGGTAGCGACCAATCAACTTTGCCTCTGGTATTTCTACATCCTTCAATGTGGACTCATCAACTTTAGGTCTGCCAGTTTCAGTGAATACTTCCGGCTTCCAACCATAGTGCATGAGATGTCTGCCTACCTGTTGCCTACTACCTAAGTTAAGTTCGGGGTAGTGCCAGTAGCCATAGTCTCCTTCCTCGTTTGTATGGCACTGGAGTTCTACCTCTGCTTGGTATCCTTTAGTCCTAGTAAAGTCTTTCTTAAATCTATTCTTAACTGGTGTCTTGCTTTTCCATAGGGGTAGAGGCTTGAATGTCTTATGTACCTCTTCCTCTGCATTTCTTAGGTCATCATTCACCTGTTGTAATATCTTTATTGCACCTCGCTCGTCAAAGAGCCAACCATTCTTCTCTTGGATAGTGCATTGTCTCTTGATTGCATACTCTAATTCTTTAGCATCTTGGCTTAGTCCTTTCTGTCTTAGTATTTTATACACCTTGCTAGTTATCTCGGTGTCTCTAAGACAATACTCTACCATCTCTGTGCTTAGCTTTGACCAGTCCTCATGGTCTCCCTTATGATAGCCTAGGTACTCACCCCAGTTAGCTAGTGAGTGACCACCTTCTCTGCGTGGACTGTCAAGCTGACTCATTATAAGAGTATCCTCTATAGTTACACTGTTAAAGCATATGCTATGTAGCTCCTCTAACACAGGCACATCAAAAGCTATACCATTGTGAAATACTACAGAGTCTACTTCACCTGAGTCTAACCAGTCTTGGAATGAGCCATTCTCATTTATATCCCAGCCTTGTTCTGGATACCATACCTTAGTTTCCTCAGTGTATACATCTTGCACTGCAATACACCACACCTTAGTGGCTTCTATTCCATCAGTTTCTATGTCACAACTAAAAGTCTGCATCGTTATTCCATCCACCCACATCAGGGTTAACACCTTTCTCTAGCCTAGCTGTCTCAGGATTAAAGTATGTCCAACCAGCCTCTCCTGTCTGACCTGTCCTTCTTAGCTTGGGTACTCTAATGCGTGTTGAGTTCTTAGTGTAATCATCCTCTGCTAACTTGTCTCTTGAGAATAGTATGTTGGTGTGACAAGCCTGTGGTATTGCACCACTACCTTTAACATCATACTCACTAATCTTATGAGGATGTGAGCCATCATCAGGCTTCCTTGTGTGTGTACTTAGTATGACTGCACACTTTGTCTCTTTACATAGTTTAATAAACCTGTCCATAACTTCCTCGATATTCTCATTGCTTAGATTTTTAATAGCAGTATGCAATGGGTCTACCAAAATTATACCACAACCTAAACCTTTTACAAAGTATCTTATCTTGGAAAACATTTCATCAATGTCAATACTACCACCGCCATCATTATGTAGTTGTATCTTTGTACCAAATCCTATCTTAATAGCCTTGTCCATGATGTTATCTACATTAAGTTCTGTTGGCTTAACAAGTTGTAAGTTCTCTGCTGTATGTACACTAACCACCTTCCTAATTGTCTCATCAATATTATCTTCTACCATGAAACAACCTATCTTCTCCTCTGTTTCTGTAGCAAAGTGGTAGATAAGTTCGTTAAGTATGGTGGTCTTACCGATACTGGTGTGTGCTATGATAGATACAAGTTCTCCTTTAGCTACTCCACCTCTCATCATATGATTCAGGTCTCCAAAGGAGTCGGGTAGTGGTACAAGTTCTGTGTTCTTGTAGTCAAGCATAGCTTCTCGCATATCCTCAACTGTAGCAACACCACTAACTGTATAATCTTTTGAATAACTCCACCACTCCTCTAAAAATTCTTTACCATCACCATGCTTCAAGTAATCACTAGCATCCTTGTGCTTGGCTAGTGTTAGTATCTTACATTTGTTTGGTCCAAGTACTGGTGCTACCTTTTCAACTGCCTCTCTACCCGCTTGGTCATTGTCAAAACATAGGACTACAGTTTCAAATGAGTCAAGCCATTCAAGGTTAGCTTTGATATTGGCAATAGCATGTACACCATTGTTGACTGATACAGAAGCATAACGCATACCAAACATTTCGTACACTGACATAGCATCCAACTCTCCTTCACATACTGTAACAAACTTACCACCACCCTGAAACAAACTCTGTCCAAATAGCATGTTCTGATTAGTAGTATCTCCCTTACCAAAGAAAGACTTACTTGCTACCATCCTAGTTTTCATACCAACCATGTTGTTCTTCTGGTTGTAGAAAGGGTAGTGGTGTTTAATCACTCTACCTTTCTCATCTTTCTCACACTTAACTTTGTATCTCTCTAAGGTTTCGGCTCTTAGTTTTCTGTCATGTAGTGTGTAATACCCACCCCTATACTCATGCTTCCAAGAGTCATCCTCTTTCTCTGTAATCTGTATAGGTTTGTTAGTATGTTCAACAAAGCCATGCTCACCACAAGCATAGCAATGAGTTTGTCCATCTGAATATACAGCTAAATTATCTTTGCTCTTATCCTTGCCTAGCTTAGCACAGTTAGGGCATTGTTCTTTCTTTACTAATGTATTCTTTTCCATCTTTCTCCTCATTAAATTAAAAGGGCAACCGAAGTTGCCCCATATTATAACCTACTTTTTTAAGAAGTACAGTTAAAATTCAGAAGGGTCATACTCATCTACCCCATCCGCCTTCTCCTCTACCCTTACACGCTCTAAGTAAGTGTATCCATCGTAAGGTTCTTTACCTTTTTTAACAAGCATAGTTACCTTATCTCCAAACAAAGATAAGTGAGTAGCATCTACCTCATCCTTATCTACATTGTAAATCTTAGGTTGTCCGAAGTCTACCTTACGCTTAGAAGTAATCTGTGTCTTACCTTCATACTCCTTAGTTACTAAGCCATTCTTCTCTGCTTGTTCGATACCTGACTTGTCCAAAGATATTGTTAAAGTGTACTTACTTTGGTTTTTGTATACATCAGGCTGTGTTATCTTGTTAAACACAACTTCACCTGTCAATGATATATAATCACTCATCTTTACATCTCCTTATAGTTAACATTTAATTTTACATCTAGCAGTAATAATACTACTAAAAGTGCAGTAGAAAAAATGGAAGTAAAAACTACTACACTCTTAGTAATACTAAGCATTAACATTGACTCATCTTAACATTTGGAATGTTGTTGGTAGTGGGTTCAATGTATTTCTTTCTTAGAATGGGGTTATTGTAGCATGTATGAAATGGTTTGTCAATGCTAATAGTCAAATTAATTTCAGCAGGCTAATACTCATTATAAATTACAGGGGCATACAAAAACAACAGACAAAAAAATGGGGGATTCGAACCCCCCCTCAAATCGTCATCTGAGTGCCTAGTTTTTTAAATCTTTGTGCTTTTGCACCAAGTATCCTAACTTGTGCATCATACCATACAAGGAGTCCTCGTCAGCCTCGCTTAAGGCTACCTTTAAGGCTTGTTCTCTCTGTTCCCTTTCAAACTCCTTACTCTTTAGGTATTCGTCTACAAAATCCATGCTCTCGACCTCACCAGCCTCATTAACATGCCCATTATCTTCACACCAACTAATATATCTTTTTATTCCACTCATACTTTCTCCCTTCTTATTAAAATTGTGGCTCATGTTCAATGCCCTTATCTACTAAAGACTTGAAATGCTCTGCCTTACTTTTGTAAAACAAAGCATCACTAAGTCTATCTTCAAAGTCAGCATCTAAGTATAGATTGTATAACCTTTTATGTTCCATTGCACAGTCTAACAGAGCATGTCCAACTTCCCAATTTCTACCAGTCATATCAATCATTGAGTCTATTATACATCAAATCAAACTCTACATCTTCTCTCGTTGGTGAGTTAGCACCCAAGTATTTCTTAAGTATTAACTCTGTATCTTCCTCAATAAGTCTTAGCCTTTCAATACGCTCATCAATCTCTCTCTTGAGTTTCTTCTTAGCCTTATTCTTACGAGTCAACTCTACTTCCAACTCCTTTACCCAACCTTGACTAGTTGCCCCTTTGATGTTCATTCTGTGTACTCCTTGCTTATGAAATCACCACGACTCATACCTTTGTCAGCATACTCATCATCTTTATTATTAAATTCTGTAGCACTCTCATACTTAGCTAATTCCTTTTCAACTTTTGAAAGGTCAGCCCAAAGACTTTTAATCTCTAGCTTAAGTGCATCATTTTCTTTCTTAAGCATTCTATTAATTCTTAATGCTTCATCATTAAAGTGTTTATTGTTATTTGGATTGCTCATATTTAAACTCCTCAATTATTTTAGTTAATAAATCTCTTGCTAAATCCAACTTAGTGTAAGCAGTAATATATAAATGGTGTTTTCTATCTCTGCTTAAATAAGTTAAAAGGGGTGGTGTGTCCTCGATAATCTGTTCTAAATATTGTATCACATTATCAAGTAATTCTCCATCAGATAATTGCTCATCTAATGGAAACCATTCGGTGTTACGAGTGTTAGCTAATTCAGTTCTCTTAGCACTAACCTCTATTGCTTTCTGTTGTAATGTTTTCACTCTAATACTCCAAAAAAATATAACCATATAAGTATGTTGACACTTAGATAACACATTGTACTAAGTGTCAACACAGTTTCTTCTACCTTTAGCTTTGTATTCTCATTCAATCATCTACCCCCTTGTGGAATGACTTCCATTTCAGAGGAAGAAGTAAAGAACGCACCACCATAATTTCCCTCATCATCACTACTGGTTAATATCCATGAGCCATCAGTAAAGAAAATTACTGGTGTTGCTATATCCCAACCAAGACTTTCAAGTTCATCTTCTGCTGTATATCTAATTTTATCAACAGTCTTACCTTTAAAGATTTTTGTGGCATCTCCCGACCAGTTTCGCATTGTCATATTATGACTCCTTGTAATAAAGAGTTAGGACACTCCGAAGAATGCCCTAAGTTTTT
>UEXM01001499.1_pt1 | contig 19407 bp, 15 predicted proteins | sample 1796661 | NCBI WGS metagenome assembly UEXM01 (sample SAMEA4772469, study PRJEB27181) | metagenome | reverse complement strand
CGGCCTCGGCTTCTTCTTTAGTCTTGACGCTTATAGCGACCTCGTCATGCACCGCAAGCAGCATGTTATAGCCGGCTTTGTGTAATTCAACCATCCCTTTTTTTGTCTGATCTGCAGCGCTTCCTTGGATCAGTTTGTTGAGACCCTTGTAAGTCATCGCGCGTTTAATCCGTGGCCCATACTTCGCAGAAGCTTCTTCGCGCGGCAAAGCTTTATTGATACCCCACTGCATGGGCTCCCATAATGGAAAGCGACACTTGCGACCCAGCAATGTTCTTATAGATCCACCGGACGAGGGGTTTTCAATTCGTTTCTGCACAGCAAATATAGTGCCTTTTAAGAAGGGCACTTTGGCATGGAAAGTCTGGATTAACTCGGCTGCTTCTTCAACCGCCATATCTAACTGGATAGCCAGCTTGGCTTTGCCCATGCCGTACATAAGACCCAAGCCAATTGTTTTTGCCTGTTTACGGGTAATGTCAGCCATGTCCGCAACCATCTGGTGAAAATCCGTGTCGGGGTCATCGTGATAAGCCTGCGCCATTACATCGGCCCCTTCGAGACCTAAAAGCTTGGCGTAATGGATCAGGAGCCGTGGTTCTTGAGCCGAGAAATCATTAGCCGCCCAAAGCTCACCTTCTTCAGGCAAGAACAGACTGCGGACCATTGGACCGATAACAGGATGGCGCGCCGGCACCTGCTGAAGGTTGGGTTGATTCATGGATAATCTTCCGGTGACGGTTCCTCCTGTTTCTCCGCGCAGTTGGCTTACGTGCGAATGTATCCTGCCTGTTGCTTCACTCGCATCTAAGTAAGGCTGCAGGAAAGTGTTGTGCGTCTTGTTGACCTCTCGCACCTCGACCACCATCTTAGCCAGCGGATGTTCGCAAGCCTCAAGGAATGACTTGGTAAAGCTGGGCGCGCCTTTCTCAGTCTTAGGGTATTCAACCCCAAGCTTATCAAACGCTTTAGCAATCGAGGCCGCCGCCCACATGTCTACAGGAACGCCGGCTTCTTTTTTCATTGCTGCGACTAACTTCTTTTCTTTACCCTGTAGCTCCACGATCAAAGCCTGCGCCTTTTCCCGATCAAAGCAAATACCCTTAAACGTCATGCCTGTCAGTATTGGCAGCATCTCGGTTTCAAGTTCAAAGATTGACTCGACCTCCTCCTTCCGAAGCAGTGTTTCAAGATGATGCCAAAGCTTGAGCGTCAGTGCCGCGTCCTGTTCGCCGTAGCTACCTACAAAATTCGCGGGTAGTTTCCAAAGCTCCTTCTTAGGATGAACGCCCCAATCCGCAGCGGCTTTTTTTAACTGCTCTTCACTCTTAACTTCTTTGAGCATGTCAAAGCCTAAGGAGTTCAGAGCATAGCTGAATCGGTTTTCATCCACTAACCCTGCGGCGATCATGGTATCGATGATCTTGCCTTCAACTTTAAAACCTGAAGCCCACAACCATCCGAGATCATAGGCAGCGTTGTGCATTACCTTAGGGCATGGCAACAGCATGATTTCCGTGATCCATGACTCGACAATCTTTTTATCAAGGTTACCTCCGCCGCCGTGAGCGATGGGGTAGTAACCGCACCAACCGTCTACAGCTACCGCGTAGCCGACAATGTAACCATCCTTGCGAGGCCAGCCGGGTCCAAACTTCTCCATGTTTGGGTCGCAAGTCTCTAGGTCGATGGCAATCTCTTTAGCTTCGGAGAGATCAGGAAAGTTATGTGGGGGCGTCCATTCAGTAGTATTCAAAATCTAAATCCTTTCTGTTCGTTTTTCGGCAAGACGATGTGCAGTGACTGTCTTGTTCTCGTCACACCTACATATAGCAGGCGATTAATATCGTCGGCGTCTCGCGCATAATCTTGAGCAAACTTTGGACTTAGGTCCGTGATCAGTAAAACATTGTCCGCTTCACCACCCTTCGCCCCATGAATTGTGGACAGTTGAATAGGTGGTTTAGAACTTAGTTTCGTTCCGCGTTTTAAAACAGAAATTAAATAATCGCGCTTATCTTCACCGATCTTTGTCAGAGCTTGATGCCATATCTCGTCCGTTAACAGACCTTGATGTTGTTTTAAGTATTTCATGGTAAACATTGCTTCGGGGTCGGCGGTTCGTAACGACTTGAATCCACGCTTAACCGAATCGGCAGGCAGGTTCTTATAGATTTTTTGCAGCACCTCGAAGTTGACCTCATCACCCTTGCGTAGCCGTTCCCACCCAACGACCGCTGTGACAATCGAATCAGCGATGGACCGTTGTCCGTGACGCTCGAATAGCAAGCCCTGCGACTTAATCCACTCGTGCATGTCATTGAGCATGTAATTAGTAGATGCCATCACCAGCCACTCACCCTCGGTGATATCGACTTGCTCAAAATGATTATAGTAATGAATCTCGCCCTGCTCTTGTCGAGGATACCACGTCTTAGGCTGACGCTTTTGTATGCGATTAACAATCTTATCCGCTAACTCGTGGACCTTCGCCGGCACGCGATAAGACTGACTAAGAATTTTAATCTCACCTTCATAAGACAACAGGGACTGCACGTCCGCCCCTGCCCAGTTGTAAACTGCTTGGTCATCATCGCCGGCAATATGCGTGCGCTGGGTCTTCTCTTCTAATGCTTCGACCATGCGCCATTGCAGCCGAGACATGTCTTGAGCCTCGTCAATAATAAGAACGTCAAGCTTAGGTAGCATCTCAGGTTGATCGGCAATCCGTTCGAGCAGATCGGTAAAGTCCATTAGCAGGTGTGCCGCTTTAAAACGTCGGTAGGCGCGTTCTACATATTCAAAATAAAACCACTCTATCTCCATGCCACTCTCGTTATAATGCGTGTGAAGATCCTTACCTCGAATCCTTGCGATATTAATTTCATTTAAAATGGCGTTGTCGGCGCGGACGATAAACTCATCGCCGTCGTGACTAGTCGAAACGGATAGCCCTGCCTCCTTAGCAAAGACCGCGTAGTCACTGGCTGTCATCATGTCCTTGGTACTGACGCCGAGACAATGGTAGGCCAAACTGTGCAGAGTCCTGAACCACGGGAAATCTTTCTTGGCGTCAAGGTGCGGGAACTTTTGTACCGCGCGGTCGCGCGCTTCGTTTGCCGCCTTGCGGGTAAAAGCAAAGTAACCGATGTCCATTGACGAGGTTCCGGCGGATAATTCTTGCTCGACCACGTCCAACAAGTGCGTAGTCTTGCCAGTGCCCGGCGGTCCAAATACCTTGGTAATCAAAACGGAACCTTGTCCGTGGCTATCGGCGCATCGAAGGGGCTGTCCTGTGCATCGAATACGGGCACGGCCCAAACTCGCGCGGAGCGTCCTTTCAAAGAAATCACCGACGGGTTACCACCAAGGTCACGTAGTCTTTGCGCCATCTTGGGCGCGGATAGTGCGCCGAAGTTACTGCGGCGCAAGTGTGCTTCTAGGTCCTTGATCCTAAAATAAACCAGCCCGTTGTCCTCGTCGGTCCAGACCCGACCCATAAGAATCTCGTCCCTGTCCATTCCTTGCTGCAAATGAGTCGTGAACTCTTCGACCAGTTCCTTGAACCGACCTGTGATTGTCGTGTCTTCACTGGCTTCGGTAATCTGCTCCAACTCAACCATCTCACTGAGCAATTCATTAATTAGCATTTCCCAATCTGCTTTTTTAAGCGATGGCGGCAGTACGTTTAATCGTTCCATACAGGCGCGTTGAAAAAACATCTGATTGAACAGCGACTCTGTTTCAAGCTCGACTCGCTTTCCATTTACATCCAAGAACCATAGCGGCGGTTCGCTGGCGTACTTGCTTAGGCTGGTCAGTTTGGGACTGCCGGGCCCGTCACCACCAATACCATGCTCACGCTGTCGGCATAACGACGGGTTGCAAAAACTTTTGATAGGATCATCTTTGCACTTGTACTTATAATCTTTTTTCTCAAGTTGTTTTTGAATGATACCCAACTCTTGTATTCCAAGCGGCGGATCAAAATACTTTTGGTTATACTCCAGAAGCTTATCCTGCCACGCTTCTGGGAAAGCTTTCTTCAGATACAATCCCAAACTAAACATGCCGTTGTTGCGTCCACCTTCAGGAAACCCCTGCGTGCAAAGTGCTTGCAGGCACGGTGGTCCGTCAAACACGGGACCTTTTTCTTTTTTACTGGGTTTGGGTAGCGTTAACTTTTCTTGAACATTCGCCTCATAAATCTCAAAGAATTCTTCAATACTCGCAGCACTGCCGTCTTCTTTGATCGCATAGCGTAACGTCCGGTCAACATGGTGATAAGGTAAATTCAAAAAGTTACCCGTGTCACCACGCGATACTAGAATCTCTCGTTGCTTTGGGAATATCTCTCGACCGCTTTCACCCAACAACGCGGAGCAGCCTGTAAGGTAGTCCTGCATCTCACCGGCTGGCACGGGGTCCTTGGTAAAAGCAAAGCAGTGCGCGCCACCTGATTTACTGCGACATGACACGAGAGGCAACTTTAACTTTTTAATCTTGACTACTAATGCCGCAAGATCGAGGGGGTATTGATCGATATCGATACAGCCCCAAACACACGTATTGTCGGAGCGGATAGGTATGATGCCGAGGCTTGGCTCGACACCATCAAAATGTTTTTGCCAGAGGTCCTTGGTCGGTGGCTGGCGAACCACGACCGCCTTACCTACACTTTTGCCTTTTTCATTCTCCGTCTCAACACGGTACGTGCCGTAAGCACAATCTAGGCCGGCAAAGATACTGATGAATTTGTCGAGGTCTTCCATTCTTCTTTCTCAATGAAAAGGCCGGTCTTGCGACCGGCCAAAGGTTGCTAGAAAATGTTATGGTCTTTTCCTTCTTCTTTTGCATTTTCTTCTTGAGGTTTGGCTTTTACTTCGCCGGCTTTGATGCTCGCCGCAAAACTCTTAGCCATCTCATAAACGCCTGCATCTTCCACAGCGCCAACCTTTTCGATTTCCCAGCCGTGCCACTTCCCCTTGTCGTTTGACTCGCTCATAATCGTCAGTCGATAAATCTGCGAAAACATCGGTGGAGTGAACAAGCCGTTGGACCCCTGCATTTTGACTGACTGCATCATAGAATTCCATTTTCGGGATTTCTTTAATTGAGTTGACTTCATGACTATCAGTGCGGGACTCGGTATCCCATCCTTATCCAGACACATAACATAATAGTTAGCTGTGTTTTCGACATAGTTCCCGTTGTCCAAATAGTCTTTGTTGTCTCCAATCTCACGGTGGGTACGCGACAAAATGTCAGAGGTTGCTGGATAAATATTTGCCGGTCCTCCACTACCTGAACCGCGAGGGGCCCACTCGATATACTTCCTTTCGTAAACACAAGGCACAACCTGTATGCCCGCCTTTCCGTCGTGCAACTCACTTGTCACTGAATTGTAGATCATACCGGGCGATGCCCCGTCGATCTCACCAATCTCTGGACTCATGTTAGTTAAGATTCTCAAAAAAGGTAGGGCCAAATCGTCCTGACCCATTTCCTCAAAACCACCCTCATCTGCCTCAAAATTTACTGCAAGTGAGAGTTCGGTGTTGCCTTTCTTTGCTACTTCAGCCGTTTCTGCTTTAGCCATTTTTCATGTTCCTTTTATCGTTTAAGATTTAATAATTGCTTTTTGACCAATGTATGCGCCAAAGAGATCCATAGGGAATTCATTCCCCCGTTCCGTTTGCTCCTTGACCCAAGCTTTAAGAGTCATAGGCTCAATCTTCTCAGTCTGCTCGGCAGGATAGCCTTGCGTTCCAAGAATTTCTAACAGACGAGAACAAAGCTCGTCTTCGCCTCGACCAAATTTCACCGAGACTGTGTTCTTAATTAGGTCATCCATCTTGTGATCCCTGAGCCATTGAAAGGCTTCCGCTTTTCGTGCCGCAGAGATAGAAGCAGAATAGAAGTCTTTCAACTCTACCTTGCTGCCATCTTCCATCACAAACCCCCGCATGCCTGTTTCAGCAAGAGCTTCTGGAATTGCCTGTTCAGTTAATTTTCTAAGCTGGTCCTTTCTCTCTTTTGTGACCGCTTCAAGGTCTTCGACTTCCTTTTGTAAAACTTTAGCTCTTTTTGCAAGGGCGCTTATTCCTTGTAGTTCCTCATCGGCTATCGATAAGGCATCAGCATCCTTCTCAAAGTCCATCATCGTCCTCTCCTCGGTGTGGAAAAATATCAACTTGTATCGGAAGATAACGTCGTTCCTGCTTGTCCCATTTTAGGCACTTATACCGCCCATGATTCTTGGCGGCGGCCACTGTAGCCATTATGGCTATGGCGGTCGGGTCTCCAATAAAAAGTAGGTAATCTTCATCAGTGAAACCTTCGAGCACGCGCTTTATACGGGTGACCGTCGGACCGCTGGAGAAAACTACCTGCGATTGATTAGGCGGTAAGACAACAACTATCTCGCCATAATCTAATGCTGGTGCGATATTGTGTTTGCTCGACTCAGAGACAACAAAAACTTTACTCACTTCCTTTCTCCTTTCTTCATTTCGCAAATTGCGAACAACTAGTGTATACTGTTTTGCAAAGAAGTCGCAAGACTCTTTTATGAGAAAGGAGAAAAAAACTAATGGAAGACTTATGGCTTGAGCGATACCCGTTCAAAAATAAACCTTTCGAGCATCAAAGAAAATATTTGGAACGGTTTTGGAAGAAACCTGTAGCTGCTTTATTTGCAGATATGGGAACTGGCAAAAGTTTTATGGTGATAAATAATGTCGCCATGCTTTATGACGTGGGTAAAATAAACTCTGCGTTGATCATAGCGCCGAAAGGTGTTTATCGAAATTGGGTAAATCAAGAGTTGCCAAAGCATTTACCCGATCACGTCCTACATCGGACCGCGCTGTGGACCCCAAGTCCAAGGAAAGCCGATAAGGCCCTGTTGGATTCGTTGTGGGATGTTAGCGAAGACCTTAAAATATTGGTGATGAATGTCGAGGCTCTGAGCACCAAAAAGGGATTCGATTACGCTAAACGCTTTGCGATGTTCACCAAGTGCTTTATGGCTATTGATGAAAGCACGACTATTAAGACGCCGACGGCGAAGCGCGCAAAGAATGCAAACAAAGTAGGCTTTGAGGCCCGTTATCGGCGCATAATGACCGGATCGCCCGTGACTAGGTCACCCCTTGACCTGTTTCAACAGTGCGATTTTCTGTCCGAGGAATGCTTAGATTCGCCAAGCTTTTATGCGTTCCGCGCACGCTATGCAATTCTGGTCGAGAAGCACATGGGCAGTCATAGCTTTAAAAAGGTCGTGGGCTATCGCAAACTTGACGAGCTGAAAGAGAAGTTAGATAGATTTAGTTATCGTGTGACTAAAGAAGAATGTTTAGATTTGCCACCTAAAGTTTTTATTAAACGAGAGGTTGAGCTTACGTCAGAACAAGTCAAAGCCTACGACGAAATGAAGACAATGGCACTGGCTCTTTTTAATGAAGGCATGACTACAACCGTCAATGCCTTAACGCAACTGATGCGATTGCATCAAATAGTCTGCGGCCACACCAAGTTAGACGATGGGACGGTGATCAGTATACCGACTAAACGAATTGATGAGCTTTTGTCCGTGGTCGAAGAGACCTCCGGCAAGGTCATTATCTGGGCTGGCTATCGGCACGATATCGATTCGATTAAGTTGGCTTTGCAGAAAGCCTACGGCATGACAGCCGTAGGCACATATTACGGGGACACGGAAGAGGAAGAGCGTCAGCGCGTGGTCCGCGAGTTTCAAGACGAGGACAGTGAACTGCGATTCTTTGTCGGCAATCCACGTACCGGCGGTTACGGTCTGACCCTGACAGCGGCCAGTACCGTTGTGTATTTTAGTAACAGCTTTGATCTGGAGGTTAGGCTTCAGTCCGAGGATCGGGCCCATCGAATTGGTCAGACTAAATCGGTGACCTACGTGGACCTTATGGTCCCTAAAACTGTCGATGAAAAAATAGTCAAAGCCCTACGCGGCAAAATCGATATCGCTAATCAAGTGCTTGGAGAGGAGTTAAAAGAATGGTTGATCTGATCCCGATTAAAAAACTGTACCAGTACGTTTCACTGCAACGTCAGGACCTGCCGGAAGGCCGACGGTATATTTACGGTGAACAAAAACTACCCAGCGTCACGACCATTCTGTCGGCCACCAAGAAAGATAAAGGTGCTCTTGATGCGTGGGTCGCGCGAGTCGGACAGGAGGAGGCTGACCGGATCAAAAACGAAGCGAGTCGCGTGGGCACTTATCTGCACGAGGTTATTGAGCGCATGGTGGCCTATCGACATCTACCAAGGCCCACGAACTGGGACATGTGCAAGGGTTACGAGTTAGGCTATAAGATTATCAACACGTATTTTCAGCATGTGAGTGAAATCTGGGGCAGTGAGGTCTCATTGTATTATCCTGAGAAGTATGCTGGTACGACTGACCTAGTTGGAGTTTACCGAGACAAGCCTGCCATTATCGACTTTAAGCAAAGCAATAAACCGAAGAAACGGCAGTGGATCGAGGATTATTTTTGTCAGCTTGCGGCGTATGCTCTAGCGCATGACAAGATACACGGCACGGATATCGACAACGCGGTGGTTCTGATGGCGGTGAGGTCAGACGGATCGACGGCGGAGTTTTCCACCGCCGGACGTGAGTTTCAAGGTTTTAAGGATATGTGGATGCGTCGCGTTGACGAGTTCCACGAAAGTCAAAGTTAGCTTTTTAAAAATAATTTTACCCCTATGAACACTGGGCTACAGGGCAATAATTCACTGTTTTTGTCTCACCAAACTCTATAAATACCGATGTCAAGCTTTTTTTTCAAGAGACCCTTGGCCCATAAACATTGGGCTACAGGGCATCCTTTCCTTGTTTTTTTGACTAACTTCCATTTTGGGAAAACCCATTTGATATAATATGCCTGTACCAACAACTTATACAGGAGAAAGAAATGAAGAAGTCAGACTACTACATTAAGGAACCAACAATAAGAAAGGTCAGGAATCGAGGTTGGAGACCTGTGACCTATCATTCCGATTACGGATACACCACGGGTTGGATATACAAAGAAGGAACCAAGTGGTTTCATTTCTATAGCCCGACTCTGGGTAAGAAACGAATCGCTAAAAACGCCAAACTTAAATTCCACTAGAAAGGAGAAAGCAGATGAGTTCTAAAATTACTTTTAAGATTGAAAAACCTTTAGATGATTATTGTATGATGTGCCAGCAATTAGGGGAATCCGACTACGGTGTAAAAACCCATCGCAGTTGGCCCACTCAAACATGGCAGGTAAAGTCAACGTGTAGGGGAGAGAAAAAATACTTTATTCTATGCTCAGACTGTCTTAAAAATGCCACCCAATCGCAGGAGGTGGAGGAAGTGCTTGAGCCCGATGGAACGCCCTTTACCGAAAAAAATAAGTTTTTCCTAAGGTAACTTAAACCATGTCCATCGGGAATAGCCGATCCATCATCTCTCGACTCTGGCTTGGCCCTTGGGCCACGGCCTGTGGAGGTGGGGCGGACACAGGAGAAGGGAGGGCTCCCGTGCCTACCGGCTCCGTAAGACCGGGTACGCCCCTAGTCTGTGGTGCTGCAGGTACAGTTTTAATACTGGCCTGCGGTGGTGCGACGATTGAACTAAAATCATCTAACACAGGAACAGCCTCTATTGTTTCTTCCAGTGTTTCTTTAGCTTCAGGGTCGGCTGCAACAGACGAAGCTCCACCTATCACAATCCGTTTTGGTGTCGGAGTCGTCATAGCTCCCTGCTTTGCCATTGCCGCCCGACCCGATCTAATCGAAGGAGCAAGAGCCAAGCTAATTACAGGAAGTATTGCTTGGACGGGGACAGTGCCTCCTAATGAAGTAAACAATCTACTTAAAAGTCCGCCTATTGCTGCCCCGCTGTTAGACCTATTTTGAGTTCTATTTGCAATTCTACCTGTAACATTAGCCAATGAAGATATTAAACCCTGCTCTTCTTTAGTAAAAAGTTCGTCAATCAAACCTTTGTTGTTCTTTTTTACGGTAGCCCAATCAGTGCTTAATTTCCCACTAATGCCTCGTGCGGTTTCCTCAGAAGCATTAGTAAGGCTACCATCAAGAAGTTTAACAACCACTTCTCCGCGAAGAGCTAACCAATCTTCAGGTTTTAGTTGTTCTTTAAGAACACGCACATCTCTCGAAATATTGCGTTTGGATTGTAGACCCAGAAAAGAATTTCCGAAGATATAATTAGCAGCGTCTTCAGGAGCAACTTTAAATTGAAGCTGACCGTCGATCATTTCTTTATCAGTAAGGGCATTTAGTATCCCTTTGGTCTCCCATTTCTTTTTAAATCCCGACCATGTGTTAATTGCATCCTTCCATAAACGAATAGCTTCGGTATCCATAGCATTGCCAAACATATCTTCTTGCAAAAATAAATTAGAGGAAACTACTTCATCTAAGTAATCGTCTAAAGAATCTAGCGCAGCTCTAGCGGCAGCTCCTTCTGGCCCTACTTCTTTAGCCGCATTGGTTAGCTGTTGTCGTCTGACTTGAATCTGACCAACATCCATACCTTCTCTGAGCCCTTGTTTTAGCTCATCAACAAGGGCAAAGGCTTTCGGTGTTGTAATGGGACTAAAGGATTCAAGGGAGACATCTAAGTCATCAGCAAACTTAGTTGCCGAAGAAGGGTCTAAAAAACTTTGTTTAGCTGCTCTAGCTGCAGTGTACTTTGCATTTGCGGCCTGCCGAGCTTGATCTCGTTGTCCACGTAAAATAGTTTGCGCTTCACTTGCTCCTTCACGTCTTGCACCGGCTCCCATACCTTCTGCAATTTGATCTACATTCGATTTTACGGCGGCAACCTGAGCATCATAAAATTGCCTAAGTGCGGCAGAAGCTTGTGTTTCTGTGGCTCCCTTAGCGATCATGTCTTCGTAGAGCATTTGCCCCATATCTCGCGTAACTTGACCTGTGGTTAGTTTAACCTCAACAGGAAGGCCTGCTGCTTGGGCCTTGATTACTGCTTCTTCGGGAATATAGCCATCGTCTATGAGTCTTTTGTACTCAGTGAACAAAGAGGTCTGTAGTTCATCGGGGTTTAAACCTTTGCCCTCTATATAGTCACGGGCTGAAGCCGTAAACGTACCGTCGGGATTAATAATGTCAGCAGGATTGTTTTTGTACTTATTAACAAGATAAGACCCCGCTTTACCAAAAAGTTTACCCATACCTAAAAAGGTAGGTCCAAATACTGAGGCCGCCACAGGAGAAGAAAAGTCATAAGGTAAACCTGTTAATGAAGAAGATATACCTTCAGCAATACCCGCTTCAACTGCCGACGTGGTTGCAGCTCCTTTAAATCCTCTGGTCATTACGGGACCTAAGGTCTTAGCTATTCCCACCTCAACGGCAGGAACCATAGCCATTGCCCCACTGATTTGAGCAATAGTAGGCAGGTCTAATCCTTTAGGATTAGGGTAAAAAGTAGAAACACCTAAAGAGTTTCCTTCTTCGTCTTTATTTTCCATAGAAACAATAAGATTGCCTTGACTGTCATAGCTGGTCATTGCCTCTGGAAAGATTTCTTTTATACCTGATTCAAGCTTGTAATCGTCAATTGTAGTAGTAATTAAAGCAAGGTACTTAGCTTTTTGACTTGGGGTCGCCACCATCGGAGCAGCTCCGATAGGCAGTTCAGGGTAATCTACATTAGCTCCCGTTACAAAATCGGCAACTGCCTTTGGCGCAGAAGCGATAGCCTCGACCGCTTGACCTCCAAATTGTTTAGCCGATTGAAGAAGAGTCGGAGGCGGAGGAGCCGATCTTAAAAAAGCGAATCCTTCATCGGAAAGCCCGGCAAGAATCTCTTGGCTGTTGTTGCCTCCTACTTTTCTATCCGCTAGAAAAGCTTCATAGACAACTTGATCTGCTGGTGATAATGAAACTTCTTTATCGGCCATTAGTTCAGCCCCCGTGCAGCCGCTGCGTCATCTATCGCTTGCTGTTGCTGGGCCTCTTCTATGCTCCTTACGTCTTCGACCGTGGTAAGTTTAATTACAGGCATCTCAGGTACTTCAAGTTTTTCTACTGTATAACCTAAATCACTATATTCTGCTAAACGACCGCTATCTATTGCTTCGTTATAGCGCTTCATCATTTTAACTTCTCTTATTTTTCTGAAATTGGTTAAGGCAGCTAAAGCTTCTCGGTCCATCGTCCTACTACCTGTCATTACCTGAATTAAGAAGTCCCTTTCGGCAGGAGTATCAAGTCCTCTAGCACCAATCCCTAACGCACCAATTGCCGTAAAAACATCTGATCCCAGCAAAGAATCGAGGTACTGGTTTTGTGCAGTTATGCTGGCAGCTTCGGGGTCGTTTAAAAACTGTGCTTTAAGTCTATTGAAATTGGTTAATACTTCAGAGCCAATGCCTAGATTAATATCGCCCTCCTCAATAATAGTAAGCGCTTCGTCCAACTTAGCAATATTCTCCACCGCAGATTTAGCTGATGTAAATAGTGCGTTATCGTCCTCAAATTTTTGTTCACGTCCTTTTTTCTCGTATGGATCTTGAAACAGGGGCGGCTCGGCCCTGCCACCTGCAATAGAAAGCTTACCTGTACTGTCAATCTGCCAAGGAAACGAACGATCTAGTCCGGCATACTGCGGCAGTTGAAAATCCGTCTCTGTTAGCATGCGTGCCGCAGGAGGTTGCTTGGCTATCTCTACAGCTAGGTCACCCTGTCGTTCAGCTAAAGCTGTATCCGCTGCTTGAGCCGTGGCTATTTTATTCTGAGCACTTTGCAACGCCAGCATTTTAAGCGCCCTCGCCTCTTTGCTCATCTCACCCGCACGCGCGCCTATTCTACCGGCTAACGGACCGGCCACTTGTGCTAATCGTGCCGCTGCAGAACCCCTCATGGGTTGACCGTCCGCACCGACATTAGAACCAAACTGCAACGCCGCTTGACCAATATCAAAAAGCATCTGAGCCTGCGTGGCCTCTTTCGGAGTGCCTAGACCTAAGGTCTCATATAACGCGGCTTCTTGGCCCATCATTGTAGGCAGGTCCGCTGTTGTTGGTGCTGAAGGCCGCGCTTCGAGCAAGGTCTTAATGTATTGATCCGCTGAAGCAACCGCAGCAGGACTAAACCTTCCACTGGAAACCACACCCTCTTCAGGCGTGCCGTTGGCATAGTATCTAATACCAGATGGGGACATGCTTTGCGCGGGGGTCACGCCCATCTGACCGGACCCACGATTAAAATTTTGGACTGATCCGCCTTTGTACATCGCCGGCACAACCGTTTCGTCAACGGTGATTGACTCAATGCCGGCAGGTTGAGCAGGCATGGGTGGCATGGGAGGAGGTGGCATCTGAGGTGCAGGCATTGGCATAGGCATCGCGGCCATAGCATCCTGCTGTGCTAACACGGGCTGTAGCAACGCTAAAACACCTTCAGGTGTTTCCTCGGCTTGACGCATGCCGACAAGGTCAGCAAGTTCTTCCCGTCGGGCGTCTATTGACCGCATGTCACCACGTAGATTATTCATTAGGATTTCAGGAGAGTCAGGCGTCCGGTTCATCATCCGCGCCATGTCGGCGTCGTCACCTTCTTCGACACCGTTCATCTCCGCCTCAGAGATTTCTTCCATCAGCTCTTCGATGTCCTCCATGAAACCGGACATGATTCCCACGTTCTCAACCTCGTCGTCATCAACCATCTGAACAACTTCTTCATCTTCCATCATCATATCCATTAAAAGAGTCCCGCTGTTTTAGCGCCGGCGGCGGTAGCTAAAGCTCCTACGCCGAGGCCTACTGCTGATTGGAGAGGACTTGCGCTCGGCGCTGTCTGCGAAGTTAGGGCCATCGACGTGCTTGGTGCGCCACGATAAATGTCAGAAACAAAACCAAGCTGCTGGTAAGGAGCCATTGCATCCTGTAGTTGAGTCGCACGGATAGCGTCTATCTGGCTTTGCTCAATCTGTCGCTCAAGGCCACCCAGACCGGCCAAAAGACCCGTGTCCGCTGCGCCGAGCTGTTGTGTTGCCTGACCCAGTGCGCCGAACTGCGTGCCAAGATTACCCATCTGACCACCGAGATTAGCAAACTGTGCCGCTGATTGACCCAAGGCCTGACCGCCGGCTAACTGTCTAGCCTGCTGGCTCTCAAAGCCTGCCATCGCTGCCTGCTGCGCTTGAGCGTAATTATTAGCGTAATCTTGCATTATTCGTTGATTCTTCAGGTCCTCAAGCCGAGTATCAAACTCGGCTCTTTGCACACCTTCCCGTGTGCCACCAAATGCTCCAGAGGCTACGGCTGCGGCGGCCTCTCTTGGTCTTTCAATAGCGGCTTGACGCTCCATCTCTTCAAGCGCATTCCGCGTGACCTGCTGGTAGTACGGATTAAAATAGTCTTCCGCCATCGTCGGATCATAACTTTGAGCCGAGCCCAATATACCGCCGACGCCTTGCCCTAAGACAGGTGCGCCGCGTTGGGTCAGGTCCATACCTTGCGTCAACCCTTGAGAGGCTGCTTGTATGTAGGGCTCAAACGACCCTATCCCCTGCTTGGCAAAGTCAATGGCTTGAAGTTCTGTGCCTGATAGCCCTGCCGCTTCGGTCGCAGGTAGTGCTACACCTCGGTTATAGAGGTTCTGCGCCTCTTGCAGCATGCCCAGCTTATACGCTTCAATTTCTGGCGCTTCACGGACAAACTGAGTTTGGTAAGTAGTATCAACCATTCGCTCGATTCTCCAATTTCTTCATCATCGCGTACATACGTTTAGCGCCTTTGCGCCTTGATCCGTCGCCCATGTTACGTACCGCTTTGGCCGTAAAGACAAACTCGCCATCACTTAGCATGGCCGGCACGTCGTCCGATGTGCCCGTGCCGGGCCCGTTGATAGGGCCATTCATCCGTGGGAAATCCTTAGGGTCAACCCCCTGCGGACCACTGCCCATCGCTGCATTGTAAGTCGGCGCAGGTGGCGCATAATTCGTATACAAACTGCTTAAAGGTTGAATGCCGCCGAACCGTAGACCGTACTTCTCAGGGTTTTCTCTCAAGAGCCGTTGTCCGCCGCCTGCCATAAAGTCTTCGTACCCAGCAGGTAGTTCAGGCTGTGGCGTGTCAAATCCACCACTCAACGCCATGACCCCTAAACCTGCACCGGCGAGAGGCAGGTACTGACGGGCAAGATTCGTAGCGGCATCTGCTGCTGTTGCTTTTGCTATTTCTAATTGAGCCGTTGTGGCATTCATTGGATCAATACCACTATCCTTTAAAACATCAATAACGCTCGGTCCTTTGCTGGGCAAAAACGCTTCTTTTAAACTTGTCCCTCTTTCGGCCAAGGTGCGATCAGGAGCAAACGTCTCTTTTACGCTTTCAAAGAATCCCGGTGCTTCTGTAACAGTCGAGGCTACTTGATTAGGTACTTGTTGCAGAGGAGGCGGAGGGGGTTGAGTAAATACGTCAGAAACTGTGAAACTTGATGGTCCTCTTACAAGTGCATTAGGCTGAGGTGTTGCTCCTGCCATAGATAATGTTTCAATGCCTGTGCTTGTCGGAGTAAGCGTGTCGCTAACACTGAACCCTGCCTCTGTGGGAACACTTGTAGGTATATTAGGTACTCCAGCAACACCTCCGCCTGTAGTGGTAGTCGTAGTCGTCAAATCCACGAAGTCTTCAGGAGCAACAGCTACATCGGTTACGTCAACCGTAGTTTTTTCAAGTGGTTTGGTAATGTCTGAAGGCCCACCAAGCTTAGTTGATATACCCTGTAATGCTCCAGCAGAGATGCCGCCAATCGCCCCTGCTTTTAGGCTGTCTTTTAGGCTGTTTCCTGCGGCTAAAGAAGAGCCTGCTCCAGCAACAAATCCAGACACAGCAGCTTTCGCTGCTGCTGACTTTACACCGAATGCTTTAGCCGCCGCTGGGCCAAGCGTCATAAAGAGTGCTGTTGAAACAACAATTTTACCAACGGTACTACTGGCAAACTTTTTAACGGCCTTTCCTATCTTTTTGAAGACTTTACTTAAAGAGAAGAACTCAGGTAGGCCTGTGCGTGGATTGATTGTCCCTGCACCGCCCTTGTCCTTGAGCATCTTCATTTCAGCCGGCGTGACATGGGCAAGCATCGTATCGCCGTTTCGGCCCAGACTAGCTATGCCACCCATCGCAAAACCTTGTGGTGCTCTGGCCTGTGCGCCAGAGGTCGCTCGGATTTCATCCAGCGCCATGTTCAACGCGCCGAAGAACTCCGCATCAAAGGTCTCAGGAAGCATGTCATCAGGCATATCTTGTGTTTTGTAGTGCGCTCGAATCTCGTCGTAACGCTCTGGCTCGGCCAATATCTCATCGACCATGTCGTTAAGTACGTCAAGCACTTCTACCGGCAGTTCGAGATCGCGTAGCTCTGCTTTGAATTCTGCAACAGCCATCGGATCGGCTTCAGCCGCCGTGGCAAGGAGGGTCTCATTGACTTCTGACGCAGGTATCTGCTCCCGCATCTGCTCGATAACGGTGAAATCTTCTATAGTTGGGGAAGGCATAGTTCCCGACATCGCTTCAGCCATGTTATATCCTTTGTTTAGCTATGAGGTCACACAGGACCGCACGTCGGGAGACGTGAATTTTCTTAATTATGACCGCTTACTTAGTCCCTGTCTACTTCAAGATATGACAGATAAAAAGTCACATCCGCTCTTGTTGAAGTAACTTTTAAAATATTCCCCGTTTCTAAAATACAGGGGACCCCTCCAAAAACATCAACGCTTGCGCTATGAGCTAATGGTTGAGCATGATACAAATACCCTGCTGCACCACTCGACGTCTCGTACTGAGCCACAGTAATATTGGCCTGTTGACCAGAGCCATTAGTTACTCTAAGCGACTTAATGATCCCAGTATTAGCTGCTGGAACGGTGTAAAGAACGGTTTCCGTCGCCGCTGACGGAATCAATCGTTGATGTAGATACTTGTCAGCCATCTAAGTTCCTTCAAACCATGCGCGTGCGTTACTTGTTTGCTGTGTGACTACCGGCGTATAACTGGAATTAAGTTGTAAGACAATTTGCTCAAGAGACCGGACCAACTGGTCAAACTGCTGTGGGCTGTAATCACCTTGTGCCGCGTTGGGCAAACGTACATTTGCAATTTTACTCATCTTAATCCATCCGGTTGTATGTCAACTCGCAGCGTCCCGTATCGCCAGTTTGCGTTAACCTCAGAGCTGGTAATCTTTAGGGCTATTTGCCGCCCACGGGCACGTGTATCTACCTTTTGCGTGGTAGGCGTAATCGTATACGGGTCCAAGGAGCTAGGGTTGGCGGTAGCCTGAGGATAGGCGCGTAGCAAAAGGTTAACTGTAATGTTCTCTGCTTGGTCTTTGAAGTCGGGAATAAACCGCTTCATGTAAACCATTTCTTCGCCGTCACCTAAATCAAAGTAACCTGACTCAATAAACGCCACAATAGCCGAACCATCCGCCTGATTAAGGCCGTCTTCCTGATTGTAAACCAGACTCCTGCCGGCAGTTAGTCCATAAATAGTCGTTATAGTAGACGCCGTGCTGTCTTTAAGATACTCACTGGCGATAGGTTTACTAAAGGAGTCCACATCCTGCCATGATGTGCGTGCCAAAGAGCCAATCGACCACACGTTCTCAAGGTAATTATAGGTCACGTTACGGTCTACAAAGTCGGACCCCGCCGAGCAATAAAACCATGTAATTTCGTTATAGTCCGAGTTTAAGGCCGCATAGACCTTATCTTCTTGGACTAGATTAATATCACCAAACACGTAGTCTTGGACCGTACAGGGCAGTTTCTTTACTGTACCGTCAAAGGCATAAAATGCTTCGTGCCCTATCCATAAAGCTAATCCGTTCACATCAACCGCCGCGTGAGGGCCTAAAGCCCCGCAGTTACTACCGAGCTGTTGGAAACCAAACGTATACGGAGGACCAATATATTGCATACCATGCAGTGAGGTATCCGTAAAAATAAGTACCTGACCACGAGAACGGATCGCCGTCATTATTCTGTTACCGTCCGAAAGCTTTTGACCGCCTGCTGTGTTGGTTACGCTTTCCGTAAATTCATTGATGTTTTCTTGATCAGAAAAACGCACGAACAAAGGGTCTTGAGTTGTTGGATCACCTACAGTGGTCTCTGTACCAAAACAAACTAAATGCCGGTCAGGGGATGTGATTAGAGCAAACGTGCTTTTAGTAGGGGCTCCTGAAACAGCTATTGCGCGTTGATCTGTCCCATCATCGGGACTCCATTTGTAAATAGACCCGTTAACGGCCTGCATAATAAGCACTTGACCAAACTGATCAAAGGTCCAAATCCGCGCAAAAATAGTCGGTTGCGCCACGGTTGTTCTTGCCGTGCCCCACGTGCCTGCACTCCACGTACCTGTGCCCCAACCAAAGTCAAAAAAGCTTCGGTCAGCACCAATGTTAATTTGATAGGCCCCAACAATTGACCCGCCGCCATTGCCTGTGTCACTGCTGTTAGCGGCAACAGGGGCTGTAATCGTGTAAGTAGAAGAAGTGAGTACCTCAGTGATCTCGTATTCAGCGTTTAGAATAGCCGCAGTAATGTTGCCACCCAAACTTGATGCACCAGAAAACGTAACAAAGTCTCCGGTGTCTGCGCCGTGAGCCGTGTCTGTTACGGTAATGACAGCCGATCCGTTAACGGCGGCAAAAGTGACTGCGCCGGCTCCTGTAGTTTCTCGAAGCGGTGTAATATCGGACCATGCACCGCCCACGGATACATAGATTTTTCGGTCAGTACCAACGGCTAAATACGGCGTTCCAGCGTTGTTGTTCCATGAAAAAGTCTCACTGGCAAAACCAACAAGATAGCTAGGTACGCCGTTAAAATAAGTCCAACCACCTAACTTTTCAGGCAGGCCAAAACGAAAACGGACGTTGTCACCGTCCGTAAATCCGCCTTCTGCGCCGTATTCCGTATTTTGCTTATCAATGCCGGGCTTTAGTGCAAGTCTGAAATATGCCATAACTAGTCGTCCAAATACTTGCCTGTTCGTATCATTTCGGTAAGCTCTACTGCTCTGCTCCCGACCTGTCTAGCCCACTTGGAATCTAAGAATTCATCACTAGCAGCTTTGTAATCTGCTTCTTCCATAGCGGTCAAGGCGCGTCGAAACCCACGTAACTTCGTGGCTCCGAGGTTGAATCCGATGTCAATAATAGCATCTTTACGTACATCATCAAGGCCGTTAAACCAAGGGTATTCTGAGCTTAACTCTTTGATGACACGTTCTATATCATTCTCAAGTAGGTACTGTACCTCATCATCGGACAATCCTACCCCGTCGTTCATATCGACATTGCGTCCTATACCGAGGGTATAAAAACCAG
>UEXM01001498.1_pt1 | contig 19413 bp, 32 predicted proteins | sample 1796661 | NCBI WGS metagenome assembly UEXM01 (sample SAMEA4772469, study PRJEB27181) | metagenome | reverse complement strand
GGCGCGGCTCCCTGCTACTTTTCTATGTAGTCGATCGATCGATCAGTCGATCCGTCGATCGATCCGATCCGATTCGTAATCTGTCCCTCGATCGTTTGCGGTACACGTTTCGTGATCAATGCTCCGAGTCGATCGATCAGTTGATCCTTGGACAGTGAGTCGATCTTCGCGGTCAATACTTCGCGTCGATCGATGTAAAGGCCGCCGACCTTCCCTCGGTGAATCTCTGCGGTGATGGCCGCGTTGATTTGGCCTTGGTCGCGTGCCTCCTCGCGCAAGTCATGAAGCGCGGATAGGTGGCCCTCCATGGAAACTCTATCCCTCTCTGCCTCCTTGATTTCCTGGTCGATCAGATAGTTTCGGAGTAGCGGGTTGTGATTGAGTAACACACTGCCTTGTCTCTTGGCAGCGGCTCTGTTCTTCGTATAACCAGCTTTGACAGCTGCTTCGGTAGCGTTTTGGCCTTTCAGATACTCTCGAGCAAACTTCTTTTGCTTCGGGTTTAGCGGGTGCCATGTCTTACCATCGGGGTCAACGAAGTTGTTGCCATCGTCAGATGGGATCATGGGAGTGTACTGTAGCTCTTTCATGCAGTGGATCCGAGGGGTCTGTGGTCTACTACTATAATCTAAAAAATAATATTTTTATAAAAAAGAAAAGATTTCGCTCGCGGCCTATCTACTCTATTCTCTGTTTTAGAACTAATAGTTCTAATAAATTCTATTACTTTTCAGTCACACTCAACACGGCCCCCGTCCCTTGTCCCACGAGGCTTTCCTCATCACTCTATTACTTCTATTACTCTATTAGTCGTTTTTGTTAAAAAAATAAAAAAAAGTTTTTTTTCCAAATAGACAATATCAGTAATCTTTCTAATACGCACAAAAAAGCCCACCGAAGTGGGCTTGGCTTGCTCGTGGAGCTGGGGTCTTAGTTATTGTTCACTGGGAGGTAATCTAGCAGCTTCGCTCCACATAACCATACTAATGGTTATTTCTCACGCATCGAGATCAGGTTGCAGATGGGGTGCTGCTGTCGCCCAACGGTGTTTGGATATCACTAAATCGTTTTTAGCGAGTAAGTATGTATCGTAGTCTGTGTCCTCATCGTCTGCTGATCTAAGCACTGCTTCAAAGTCGAGATGTGCTGTAATTAAGTCCAACAGTGCTGCAGCTTGGTGTGTATCTTTGAGGACATCCTCAGTGCGGTCTCTACAGGTTTGGGTATTTATTCTGGGGTCTGCGTTTTCGACATTCCTCCAAATTTCTACAAACTCTGCTTTTCCGCTAATTCGATCAACCAACTTTCGCAAGTATTCAACGTTGCCAGTAAGCTCGTTGAAGTGTTCATCTGTCATGTTCATTCTATTCTCCTTTCTATGAGTAAAAATCCTAAAGCGCGTAGCCGCGCCCGTAGCCTATAGTAAGGCGGGAAAAAACGAGGGTAAAGCACTAAGCCGAGACTCTGACATCTCCGTAGAGTTCTACCTCGCTCCATTCTGTAACGTAGGTCATCTCTAAATAGTCTTCGTGCATATCGTCGGGGAAAATGAATGCGCCCCTTTCGGGGCGCGGGTAAATTAGCAACCGTAATCGGCTAAACTCCACCGTCGTATCTGGTAAGGCGTTACGTCACTGTATGGCCATACGTCTATTTGGTACGCCGTTTCGCCTACCGTAAATAACCAAACCTTATTAACAAGTCTTGGGTGGGGTCTACTCTCGTAGAGGTCTGCGACTCGTGGGTCGTTAGACAGTCTTTCGTAGAACTTTTCGTAATCGGATAACTCGTACAAGTTAATCTGGTAAGCGTCTTTCTTGAAATGTTGTATTTCGGTAGATTCGCTATAACTCAGTGGTTCCCAGTTATCGTCGTCTAAGAAATATTCTAGAAAATCGATTTGCTTTTCTATGTAGTGGAACGGCTGTCCACCACCGTGGCTAATTACTGGTTCTAAGCCCAGTGCATTCTCTACTGTTTGTAGAGCTGTTTCGATTCGTTCGTCGCCTTTCACAATTACTTGCTCGGCTACGATCTTCATCGCTTCTTTCGTATCCATACTTTCTTCCTTTCTATCGTTAAAAATCCTAGGCGCGGGGTACGCGCCTATAATAAGGGTAGCTAGGAGTACCGCGAAAGTAAAGCACTAAAAGAGCATTACGAAATGGTCTTTCTCTTTCTTAAGTTTCCCGTCGACACCTCTGTATACTGGGATCGTAGAAAAAGAATCAGCATCTAAATCTGCTTTGGTGCGAACAACGTATTCTTTACCCTCGGCTGGTCGGAAATCTTTCAGTCGTTTAACGACAGTCGAGATCGACAAGTTTGCGGTCTCTAATCGGCTTATGTAATACTTCATATCATCTCCCGATATGTTCGATATCCGAGTCGGGTATCACTTGGTAAGCGCCTTTGTTATAGGCGGGGGCGATCGTCGCACGAGTCGACGGTCGTGTATCTGGTCTCTGCGTACAGTCAGCGGTGGGCATCCGAGAAGGATATTTCTCTCGGTGGTCGTCAACGCGCACTGTAAGTGTGAGTGGTCGGAAGGGTCGGGCTTTCGCCCGACTCCTAGGTAGTGGTTTATAACGTCTAGGCATCTGCATAATCCGCGATGTTACGGTCATCGTCGACCTCGTCGGCGAACGTAATCGGGTACATCGGGTACGCTGCCATCTCACCTGCAAGCTCGTCGCGGTAGTTATCAATACTCCTGACTCGCTTAACGCTCACATGATCCTCGACTCGCTCTTCGAGTAGCCACTGGTCGAACAATCTGGTACGAGCTTTGTAATCCTCGTAATCCTCTGGCGAGTAATGTGTGGTATTCTCGTCGATAGGAGTCGAGCGGGGGTGCCACTTACCGTAGGTAATGGCTAGGCTAACGATCTCGGGGTACGCTGCGAGGGTGTCGGCGGGTATCGAATTACCTATCGTACGCAACTCAGCGTGGGCTTCTTCCATGAAGTCGTGTAATTTACCAGCAAGGCTGCTGCTGAATCCTAACGACTCGAAGTGCGGTCGGAATACACGATACGCAAGGTCGTGCTCGTCAAATGTATCAGACATATCTGTCTCCTTTCTGCTTTCTAAGTTATCCGCGCCCGTAGGCGGCGCGGTTTATATAAGGTACTTACGATTACCGCGAAAGTAAAGCACTAACGCGACTACTCCTCGACGTTGTCCTCGAGATAGTCCATAAGCTCCCCTAATCTTGGGCGAATCTCTTCGTCGTAGTCACGGTCATCGGAAAGCCGTGCACTAATTTCTAAGAGCAATGCTTGGAAGCGTTCTAATAACGACTCCTCCTCTTCAGGTTCAGGTTCATCCCCACCGAAATGCTTTTCGATCAGAATAGCGTCACTTAGTTCGCGTAAGCGATCAACATCAACGGTCATTTGCTACTCTCCTTACATCTTCTAAGCGTTGTTGGATGACGACTGTATTGCAACTACTGCAACACTGTCCGTCTGCGAGGGGCTGCGCGTTATGTCCGTGTGCCCAGCCGTTACTTTGTACGTCGATCGGCCCGTCACATACGCTGCATTGGTATTCTACGTTCGGATCATACGACCTCATCTGACGAGGGTTTTTGGTTTCTTGAGGATCATCAACATCGTGCATTTTAAACTTGATATCGATCTCAGCAGCGATACCTTTCTGTTCGTCTAGTGCAACGAAAAATGCAGACTGATCACAATCTTCTTCGAGGTAAACCTTCGATCCTGAGACGTAACTGTACCCACTGATCTCTTGGTGTATCCCGAGTTCGAGCAACTCGCTAAACTCGACCTCTAACCAACCGTGGCCAGAGTCGTAAAAGAAATTATATTCCTTCATCTCGTTCTCCTTTCTATTAAGTTTAGGGTCTGGTAGTCGATACAATTACGGCAATGAAAACTTCCCGTCGTCGAGGAAGGGTGGGGTCCGATTTCATCGTATCTATTTCTCAACTCCCCGAAAGGGGTAGGAATCCGCCTGACGCTACCAGTCGCCTGACTCCATATCCCCACCAATATTCTATTTATCAGCTGCATCTTCTAAGAGCCTATCCCAAAGTTCGTCAGAGATTTCAGGCATCTTTTTGTATAAAACTTTGTGCATCTGACAGTGTAAACACTCTACTGTGGCGTATTCTTCCACAGGGCCATCCGAGATCCATGAACGACAATCGTCGTTATAACAAAGTTGGATCTCGGGCGGTAATAATTCGAAGGCAGCGTCGAGTAAATCGGTCTGCCTATCGTATTTCTCTCGCCAGCTCATGAGTGTGTATGTCCATTAGTTTCGATACCAAGTGTCGGTGAAAACGGGTTTGGTATCTTTACCATAATACAATCGTCATAACTTGCTTTATGCACGTGTTTAACAATCCAATCGGTAAAGGATATGTAAGCAAAGTCTGGGTGCTGGCTGTCTAACACGTGACGTTCGAAAACTCTCCTGAGAGCTTTATCTTGTTCGTCTGTCGGGGAAAGTTCTAGTAGCTTTTTGACAGGTGTAATCAGTTTCATATATTCTCCTTTCTATGGGGGCGCGGGTAGCGCCTACTACTAAAGCGTAGCGGCGACTACCCCGAAAGTAAAGCACTAAGCCCGAAGCTTCTCAGGATTCCTGAGACGCCATTCGACGTTGTACCAATAAACTTTCATCTTCTGATCTTTAGCGCGGGTCGCACATTTGCGTACCGCGTCTATGCGCCGTTGTGTTTCAATGTTAGTCATAACTTTCACCTCACACCAGATCTTTGACTATAGAAACTGTAAAAGAAACCATCGCCATAATAAACGCTGCTCCGCAAAGTATCGCCAGCCTTTCGATAATTAAAAACGAATCCGGTTTGAAATCAGGTGTTCTATTTTCAGCAAGCTGAGGATGTTTTCTTGCGGTCTCTTCGACGATTGTTTTAATCGCTTCAGAGTTATGTTTCATACGATGGGAAGGTTCTTTCTGTTCAGAAACTATTCTGGGGGGTCTACTCTCTCGAACAGTTTTCCAAGGATCTTCGATCTTCTTTTCGAGTTGAGCGATACGCTCAGGTGAAGCGTTCTCGTCGCCTCTCTCGATCTTTTTATGCGTATAGACACATCTAGCCCAGATTCTAGGAGCTTCTTTATCTGCATAAGTTTCGTAACGTGCGATCCGATACCTATGTCTGACAGCTTTGTTCTTTTTCGGTAAGGTATCCATTTCGATATAAGGTGTTCCTGAAACTCCAACTAACTTATGCAAGTGGTCTAAATTAGTAGGAGGCTTGCCGACATAGTCGTGTTCTTTCCAAAACTCTTTTAGTTTTTTAAGAACGTCTAAATCTTCGGCATAATCAGTTCCGGCTAGTTCTTCAACCGCTCTATATAGGGCGTGAGATACGCTATGTATCTTTTTCGGATAAGGTGCAAGTTCCATATCTTTCTCCTATGGAAATGGGGGCCGTGGCCCCCGATCTATCAGAGTGAAACAATAAACCCTTCTTCGATCAGGGCTTTTTTGTAACACGCGATAATGCGCTTTTTCTGTTTCTCTGGGTTTTTGGTATTAGGCATACTGATATGCCCTTCCTCAACACCTAGATCAACAACCTCTTGCATGGTGCAGTTTTTAGGATCAAACTCTTTGCTCTCGATATCTTGCATCGAAATAACAAGGGCTTGAAACTGTGGGGTCTTCACTTTCGTTTCCGAAAGCTGCTTACCTGTATACGCAAACTTCTGCGCTACTCGACCACGTTTCGCAGTCTCTGGTGCTTTCACCGTAATCGTCGTTACGGTCGCCGCTGCTTTTTTAGCAGGGGCTGCTTTTTTCACAGCTGGTGCTGCTGCTTTTTTGGCTGCTGCCATGTCATTCTCCTTTCTATGATGACGTTATACTTTCTAGCTGGTTTATACCAGCGTTTACTACTTTACTAAAGACGAGCGCGAAAGTAAAGCAGTAATTAACGATCCTGGTTGACGTAAGCAGACGTTGGTTCTCCTGTATCAAACATCTCTGTTTGATTGTCTTCCTTAAAAGTATTCTCAATAATCACGCTTTTCTCTTGTAACAAGATGTTTAACATGTCAACTAAAGTTGCACATCGGCTGCTCATCTTGTTCAGATCATTGCGTAAGATTGTTACTTCTGCTTCAAGAGCAATTAAATCTTCACGAACATCGGTCATTATTCAGTCCTCCATACTCGGACACCGCTTACTTCTTTCCCACCAACCTTCTCTAATTTCACGCGAAGCGTAAACTTCCAAGGTGGCAACTGTTTCTTCGCAAACGTCCGAGTCGATTGGTCGAGTCGATTCTTCAATCGTTTCGATGTGTCTTCATCTCGGTCTGTTTGGAAGAAAAACGAAGCGCCTACTTGAAACTTATCCCAAGGGTAGCTGGTAGAGTTTCGAGTATCCGTTGGTAATGGAACATCCATATCGGTCTTAAAGTCAGACCATGGGTCATTCGACATTATTTCCTCCTTCTTCTATTGAGTTAGTCCACTCGGATAAATATCCGTGTGTCTTAAAGGTTTCAGATAAAGCGCAGTCTTGCTGCGCCATCTTTAGGGCAAGTTGCCGCGAGACGTATCTCGCGGTTTCTTGTATTTCTGTGAATTGATCTAGGGGTCTGTTGAGAACTTCTGGGTCTGATAGCTCGTGTAGTAAACACCACGTTTCGCTGATCAAAACCTGATCAATCACAACAGCATTTCCTAGTTTTAAAACGTGGGCCACTACGCTGCCTCCGCATATTCAATAGCAAGGTTAAGTGCTCTTGATTTACGCTTGGAGCTTTCGCCGAACATCGTGCTGTACGCTCGGTTCTCGCCGCTGCGCTGATGATCTTCGACAAAGGTTACTGCGTTAAGTGCGCCCCACCATGTACCTTTAGAAGATTTCATGGTGGCTCCTGGAGATTCTTCTAAGGCGCGTACCGTTAGTTCAGAGTATTTCGTAAACTGGTCGCGTAGCGGGAACATATCTCCAACCTTCTTGCCTTCTTCTAACAACCGAACGTGTTCAAGTTGTTCTTTGTACAAGTCAGGTTGGTTAAGACGGGTGATAAACTCAAGCACGTCGCTGTGCTTGGCTTTCTTGGACGCAAGTAAGTGCGCGGCATCTTGGAAGTTTTGGTGGGACTCTTTCATAAGCCCTAACGCTTCGGCTGCTTTCTTAGCGATATCGTCGGTAAACTCTGTATTATGTGTCATACGGAACTCACCGCGAGATGCTTGGCCTAGCGCGAACTGCAAAGTGTTGTTACACACGACGCGTATTTCGGTCTCGCGTATGATCATAGCGTGTCCGGCTTCGTGAGGTTGACGAAACAAAAAGTAATCGTTAATCTCGTCACCACCAGGAAGTTCAAACGTTTCGTTTAGTTTGGCTAACGCCCACACATCTTTACCCCCGCGTAGGCTACCAGCGGTCTCCATACTCACGTTAGCTTCTTTAACAAACTTCGCGAAGAAGTCGAAGATGCGTTCGTTTTGTATTGGCTTATAGCCTGAACCGCATGAGGAAAGGATCGCGTTGTCGGTGTCGCGTACTATCGTAAAACGACTAGGGTCTTCTAATAGTTCGAGCGCGATATTACCATCGGCGTCTTTCTCGTATTGATCAATAGGCTTCGACGATGTCCACGTTGGTCGTTTACTAACAGACCAGTCAAGTCCTGCCGCAACCATCATTTCGTGGGGGCTAAGGTCGTTAGACACTTCAACGCCTTCTCCGTGCCAAGGGACTTGGCCTGTCCAAGCCATACTTTCTACTGCTGCTACCATGGGTAGTCTCCTTATGTAAGTTCTACTTTCTACGTTTTGTCGTAACGCTGTCACGGCGCTACTTTTAATACCTTAACCGCGAGGTTTACGAAAGTAAAGCACTAACTAGACGCTAAAATGAAAGCGAAGAATTCCTCCCAATCGTAAGGAGTCTTAAGAGTATACGATGCTTTGGTCTTCCAATTCAGTTTTCCTAACTCTTTGATTGTCATGTCTTTTATATGAAACAACTTGATTTCTTTTTCTTTACTGTTGTTCTTTCTAATCAACACAAAACAGTTGCCTCCGACCTTAGATCGATTGAACAACCATGCCATCTGAAAAGGACTGAGTTCAGATTTTAATCCATCGATCGATTTCAATTCGATCCAGACTTCCTTCCCTTCATGGCAATAGTTGACATCAGGGACACCTTTCCCTGTCCCTCCTGTCTCGATCCGTTGAGAGTGGATTTCTTTTGGCATATGATCTTTTACTAATCCCCAGAGAGAAGCTTCTTTTGGCATATCGATCTCAATGTTTAATCTGTTCTTCTGATTCGTTATAATGATCTAAAAGCATAAAAACGATTTGCTTTAACTCTTTCATAAATTCATCAGCTTCTTTTGTCTCTGGGCCGGACATATGGAAAACATTTACAAGTCCGACTAACGTCATCGCTTGGTAAATTTCGAACATATCCATATTCGATCTATGAGCTTGCGATAACCAGTCATGAAGCATTTTAAATATATCGTTGACTTCTTCATCATCAGTCTGAAGAGCAACGTGATCCCACTCACCTGGAAAAATCAAGAGGCGACCTTGTTACGATGTTTATAATAATAGTCTCCTTCGCCTTCCTTCATTCTTTCTACGATTTGCCACGCTCGTTGTTTAGTTACGTCGAATCGTTCTCCGATCTCTCGAAAGGTCGTTCCTTGTTTCCATAGATCATATACGAGACGATAGTATTCTTCGTTACTAGCAATCTGCTCTTGGCTGAGACTTCGTATTCTCATACAGCTTCTCCCCAGTTGTCTCCTGATTCGTAATCTACCACCAGTGGCACTTTCATATCGACACAGTTGATCATCTTATCTATTACCATCTCCGATTGTTCTTTATTAAATATTGAAAAGTCGAGTTCATCGTGAATCTGTATGTGCGGCACCATTCCTTCTCTCCACAACTCTCTCATCGCCAGCTTCGTCATATCCGCAGCTGATCCTTGAATCAGTTTGTTTAGAGCTTTGTAAGTGAACGATCGTTTGAGGTTATCTCCGTACTGGTCTCGAGCCTCTCGTTCAAGTAACGGTGTTTTCTTTTCACCGGATAAATAGCCCACTGGTTCCCATAAATCGAAATGACACTTCCGACCTGCGAGTGTGGTTATATATCCTCGCTCTTGCGCAGTCCGAGTACACCTATCTTGTATCGCTCGAATAAAAGGCACCCTTGCATGGTAGACCTCTAACAATCTAGCAGCCTCGTCTTGCTCTAGCCCTAGCTCTTTAATCAACTTCTCCCTACCCATGCCGTAAGTCAGTCCGAGGTTAATATCTTTCGCTTGCTTCCGAGGTATCCCCGCCATATCTGCTACGATCTGGTGGAAATCAGCTCCCTCGTTAGAGTATGCATTGACTGCATCAGCTGATCCTGGGAGTCCGAGCAACGACGAATAGTGAACCGTAATCCTAGGTTCTTGTTGAGAGTAATCGAAGATCCCCCACGTTGCTCCTTCCTCTGGAATAAACAACGACCTGATCATCTTGCCGATCTGTGGGTCGCGAGCAGGGATCTGTTGTAAGTTTGGGTTGGAATAACTAAACCGCCCAGTCACCGTTCCCCCACCGTCGTTTTTCAACGGGTGAGCTTCAGCATGTATCCGACCGTTATGTGAATACTCTAGGATTGCACCTTCGATAAACGTCGTCCGAGCTTTATTGATCTTCCGAGCTTCGACGATCATCTTCGGTAGTTCATGTTCGTGAGCTTCGAGCCACGGCCCTTGGAAACTAGGTGCACCTTTCGCTGTATGTGGATACCAAATATCGTTAGCGTCGAACGCTTTTTGTATTGACGCGCTCGCCCAGATATCGATCGACGTTCCGAATTTACGTTTGATTTCTACAAGTAATTGCTGTTCTTTCTTCGACATCTGCTCCGAGGCTTGCTCTGCTTTCGCTGTGTCGATCCGAACGCCTCTCCATCGCATCTCGATCAGTAGCGGTATGAGGTCACACTCGAGATCGAAAATCTTTTGTAATCCTTCTGCCTCGATCCGCTTACTAAGTAGCTTCCATAGCTTCAGAGTAAGGACTGCATCTTGTTCTGCATATGGCCCAACATATTTCGCAGGAAGTGACCACATACCGCTCTTTGCGTTTACGCCCCATGCTTTAGCAGCCATCTCAAGAAGCGTTTCATCTTTCTCCTCAGCACATAAATCTTTACCTAGATTATTTAGAGAATACGATCTTCTGTTTTCGTCGAGTAACGGGGCTGCAAACATCGTATCGCGGAGAGGACAAGTTAAGTTTACGCCCTCACGTTTTAACCAACCTACGTCATAAAGTGAATTATGGAAAACCATCGTACCTTTATGATTTTCAAACGTTCTTTTGAGCCAACGTAAGACAACTTCCTCTTCTAAATTACCACCGTTCTCATGTCTGATAGGTAAATATCCTGACCAGCTATCCGATGCGATAGCAATGCCAACAACGTACCCGTCACCTGTAGCCCATCCTGGCCCACGGTTATTCAGATTCGGATCGTAAGTTTCTAAGTCAACGGCTAACGTTTCGTTAGAATCGAAACGTGGCAGTATATCAGGGGCGACCCAATCGCTTTCAGGCTGAATCAGTGGTATCTGCATCTGGGTCAATATCCTGTATGCCATATCGAATGTGGTGTTCTACTAAAAACAAATATCGTCTAAGGTCTCCGATATCGTCGAGTAATCCATCCTCTCCATTGAACTTAGATCCTGCTTCGAATACATCGTAATTACAAGATTCGGCTTGTTGTTCGATCCGATCGAATTTACGAGCGAGCATCATAAAAGCTCCTGTACCGCCTCTACGTTTCCATGAGTCTCCGTAGGACTTTTCCGATTCGATGAGGCTTACGATATCCTGCTGGGCGATGTCCTTCATCTCCGTCCACTTAACATCAAGACCCATTTTTATTTCTCCAATTACGTTCGCGTCGTTTGATCCAAGTAAAACAGGCTTGCTGCCAATCAACTGCTTTAATCTCTCCGAGATATTTGTAGCAATCTTCATACTTCCGTTCCTTATGTTTTAGATAGGCATGAGTCATAGGGATCATGACGTCAGGGAAGAACTTGTTCGTATATCCACTTGCTCCAAACATATTAGGCCAATCGTTTACAGGTTCTGGGTTGCCAGCAACACGTCGAGGTGGGATCGTTGATAAAAACTGTTCGCACTCTTTTAAAAAGTTATCAGCTTGTCCCTCAGTAACGAGGGGATAATGTGGGTCAGGGTACCCCATCGCATCCCAATATTGACGATCATAAAAATCTACTCCGTCGATATTCTTTACTTTGTCCCACTCTTTATTGAGATAGATATGGAAACTGTCGCTTATCTGATAATACGGCCCCATCTCTAGCCCTAGTGCCGCCGCGATGTACTCTTGTAACACAGACATATGGACTGCGTTCGCACCGTAAGCTCCCCAGATCATATCGTTCGATCTATTACAGACTGTCATCTGTAACTTGTTATCTCTGATCTTGAAATAGATATTGGTATTACAGGGAATATCTTTACTAGGACTATCGAGATCATGAACAGCGTCCCACATCTGTAAGACTACTCGACGAGAATCAGGATCTCTTTTTAGCATATCGATCACAGTAACTAACTGATCGTGTGCAAACTGATATCTCCAGCGATAACCATACGAGCCATTCAAGGTCTCGTTGTCATCAGAAAAGTTGGCCATCCCTGCATTAAAGTGTGTCAGCTTTTGTAAGTTACGAGAACCCGCTAACATCCAGATCGATTCATATAAATGAAAGAAAGGATTAGCGTCTCGTTCTTCGCGGAACAATACTCTCTGCCAAGGGTGAGAATACACCGTTGTAACAGGGGTAAGGATCTCTCTAGTCGCCCCGTTGCGGCTATCTTGTTCTCGGTAATTAACGTCTGAATTAAATAAATCTACTCCCCACATAAATGCTTGGTTGACGTTTCTTACATCAATCACTTTCATAAAGACTCTCCGTCTGTAGGGTGAGGATGTGTTCAATCTGCAAACGATTTAAGTGCAATTTTCCTGCAAAGTAAGCTGACCAATGAATCGCGTCGATCGCGTCTCGCCAAGTATTCGGAGCGCGTTTGTTCTTCATACAGTATTGTAAAAACGACCCGTAACAGTGCATTACAAAATCTATGTCTGCGTTTTCTAGGTCTATAACTAGTTGTTTAAGTTTTCCCATTCTTTCTCTCATATTCTTCAATTAATGGTCGATCCTTTTGTGAATAGTCGTATACGCTTCGCGTCCGACCTTGTCCGTGTAGTATCCGAGAATACTTATCGAACTCACATAGACCCCCTTCTATCTCTCGCATCTCAAAAGGTTTATCGAACTTACTCAAGTCGAGGTGTTCTCTACACCATTTATACAACGCTTGCATCTCGCTGTTCCAGTCCCAGCTACGCTTACAAAACTCTAAAGGTCTACCTGTTAGCCTGTTCAATCCTCTCATCGCTCCTGGACCAGCATTAGCCCATGAACAAATATCTTCTGCGTTTTCTAACAGGTGTGTATGTCTTAAGTCAGTAACCATCTCGTAAGAAACGAATGGCCCAATGTACGGGAACCTTAGTAGATAGTTCCACGCATCGCATAAAGATTTGAGGTGAGAAAAATCCTTTAGTATTCGCTCACGCTCTGCCCAGATATGCGATACACATTCAGCTACCCCCGTAACTTTATCCATACGGTTTGGACTCTTGACGATATACGCCCCAGTAACCCACTTGTTTTGCTTTCTAATTTCTTCAATCGCTTTTTCTCGATCCCAGTCAATATGTAGATTGTGGTCGAGTAACGTCTCGCCTGTTTGGATAAGATTAAAAAACCTAAACGCGACTGTTGCCATAAACACTTCAGGATCGTTTCTTAACGGCTCTCTAATATGGTGTCGAAACCAGCGCGTAGTTCTATCGTCCTCCCGAAACACTTGACAGAACTTAAACTCTCGAAGTATCGGGTCTTCTGTCCAAGGAGGTTCTTGTTGAACTTCCTCTTTCAGATGACGTATACGCTCACGTTCTTCTATCCAGTAAACGTAGCGATCAACTTCTGCGGGAATGAAGTTTGTCATGCAGGTTTTCTCAAGATCCATGCACAGTTGTTAGATACTTCTGGGTAGAACGTCGCTGCAACCACTCGTAAGAACTGTTTACCGTATCGTTCTTCAAGTAACTCAAACTGGTCAGGCCACCATCGCCAAGCCTTATCTTGGTCGTCATTCTGCATTGCTTTTCTAAGTTTAGGCATCTGACAAAATGTGCCAACAACTGATTGTAGTTCCCAACGACTACTGAGTTCTTCTTTAAGTTCTTCAAATCCCCACTCGTAAATGTGGTCTTCAGGTAACTTATCGTTAGAACCGTCGTGGTTTGGAGTAGAAACGTAAATCAGTCCTCCTGGACGTAAAACCCTGTTGGCGTCCTCTAACCATGGAGCGATGAATTCACGATTCATATGCTCTATTACTTCTGTAGTCCAGAAGAAATCTATTGAATTATCGGGTAAGTCAAATACAGGATTTGTAGTCAGATCTTGAATATTGATCTTGCCGTTAAAATTAGCGAACCAAGTCGAATCCTCGACTAATCCTGTCGGGCTGCTGTACCCTTGCTTTTCTTGTAAGCATGCAGGGTCAATGTCCACCCCTCGGTAGGAACGGATAATATCTGATTTTTTAACCGTGTACGCTTTGTACAGGTTTCGCAGAACCCAAATTTCTCCACACCCTGCTTCGAGCACATCTAAAGGTCTATCGAGATTGTTAGCTTCCCCGATACATAACGAGGATATTTTGTCGTACCTCGTCATATGGGTTATTTCATCAGGTCGCCAATTACCCAGCATGTTCCCACTTGCAATATCCATACGGGTGTTCTTGCTGTTGTTGACGTTTTCTTCCAGCTTTTTTCTTATCGAAGCCATTAATTAATCCACCATGTTGGTTTTCGTGAAGGGTCTCTTTCCCATTTAGCGAAATGACTTTTTTCGTTAATGAGATAGTTGCGGTAAGAAGAATACACATTTTCTTCTTTATATTCATCTGGCATTGCCAGTGCGAATGTTTTAGGTGCGTCAGGTATGTCTGACTCAAACTGAAGTATCGTCGGGGGGCGACTCAACGCTGGTATCAATCTAGCAGACGCATGAATCTTGTTAAAACGATGTGTGTATTCTTGGCACAGGCTAACGAAGTGTTTGAACAACCACATATAGTTTTCAAACTCAGCTCTCGCCCAGATAGTACAGGGATGATTTAGATAGGCTTGTTTATACAATCCTTGATCCTCAGCATACTGTTCCCCATGTATTCTCCACGCTGTTGACAACATTTGAGCAGACTCAAGTGTCATCTTGGGAATATGTTTATCACATAGCCCTTGTGCACTTTTTACAGGGCACGGTTCTGTTACGAAAATATTCATAAGCTCTCCTTTCTACGGGTTACTACTTTACCTTAAGACCTTTTTGAAAGTAAAGGACTAAAGGGGGAAATACTTTTGAGTTTGTGGCTCAATTAAAAACAAGTTCTCCTTTGCTCTTGTTAGTCCAACGTAAAACACTCTCGACTCATCGTCAGGATTACTTTGGAACGATTTATAAATTCTGTTAGAGATATCGGTGAGCAAGATTACGTTCTCTGCTTCACCTCCCTTAGCAGCATGGATAGTTGATAGTTTAATTCTTGGTTCTTTGGTGATCTTTTCTCCTCGTCTGAGCATTGCTCGAATGTAACTTCGTTCAGATACTGGGATACCGACGAATGCGTCGTACCAGTATTCGTTCTCAAGCGTAGGAACATATTTCTTAGCCTGTTCGAAAGAAACATTACTATCAAAGTCGATCATCTCTAGGGAACTAGGTACCCGAATCTTTAAATAATTTAAGACTTTGGTAAGTTCTATGACGGGGATAAGACCCCCCTTCCTAAAATTTTCCCAAGACCTCACCGCCATAATCTTCTTTTCAGAAACACTCGCTCTATTTTTGTTTTTATAGAACCATCCTTCCGAACGACAGTGTTCTTCAATCCCGTTTAGTAAGTAATTTGTCCTAGCAAGAACTAACCACTCACCGCTTTCCATATCTATAGATTCATAAGACGGTTCCCAAGAAACGTGTCCTTCTTCTTTTCTAGGGTTCCAAGTTTTATGTACTCTCGCTCCGACTTGTCCTATACAACGCTCGGCTAGGGTATGAATAGATTTAGGGATTCTGTAGGACTGTTTGAGAACCATCGCATTTTTTGAATTACGAATCAAGTAATCAACGTCTGCACCAGCCCAACGGTAAATTGCTTGGTCGTCATCGCCAGCGATATAAATGCGGTCTGCAGATTCACATAGCTTTCTAACTACAGCCCACTGTAACGGGGATAAATCTTGAGCTTCGTCCACAAACATTACGTCTAATCTCGGCGCTCTACCTCTAGTCAAAAACAAGTTCAACATATCGGTGTAGTCGATTAACATTCTGTCTTTCTTAAACAGTTCTAATCCTCGAGAGAATCGTTCTAACTCAAACCAGCCGACCACGTCATCGGAGTCATGCCACTGGCTCTCTAAACTAACTTGTCGCATGCGAGCTAAGTTTTCGATGAACAACAGTCGATCATCCTTAGATATACCAGACACATGCCCTTCTTCAGAGTTGATCGATCCTGTCAGCCTTAGATTTAATTTGTCGTTAAGATCTCTAAAGTCTGATGATGAAAAAACGCTATCCTTACTCAGTCCCAACTGAAAGAAACAAAGTGAGTGTAGCGTTCTAAAATACGGTAATTGGTTATTAGCTATCGCAAACCGCGACATTGCTCGACTCTTTCCTTCCTGTACCGCCTGTTTAGTAAACGTAAAGAACCCGATATCTTCTGGACAAGTGCCTCGGTCTAGTTCCTCTTCCAACAGTCCTAACAAGGTACTGGTCTTCCCTGTTCCAGGAGGGCCAAGGATTATCTGTGCGTCTGACTTTAATGTCATAGTGGTGAGTCGTTAAACTCAGGCAACGTATGAGATTCAGTCTGTGCCTGAAACTCTGGTATGTGCCAGACGTTTGCACCCTTACCTTTAATATTGAAAAAGTGAGAGTCTCCTCCCATGTTTTTCAACTTAGCTGTAAGTTTGTTACGAGGGTAATCCCTGAAATTTTTACGGTGTAGAAAGTCCATAAGATCAGCTAGACGAAAATAAGTCCTCTCGCTATCTGTCCAAGGCTTACCCAGCAGCAACTCATCACGCTCTCTAGCTGGTCTCTCTGTACAAAAAGTTTCTAACAATTCGTTGAAGTGACCTTCTGTCGAAGCATCTTTCGGTACTTCGATAATCGTCAGCGTATCGAGAAGCTGTTGTATAATCGTGCGCCATACATTATCCCGTACTTTCGGAGGGATAATGTTGAGACTGTCCATACACTTTCGTTGGAACCGTGTCTGGTTTAACAACTCCTCAGTCTCTAGTTCTAATCTACCTCCTTCGACATCTAAGAACCAGATTGGCGGATCACTGTCCTGCTTCGTAAGATTACTGAACAGAGGAGTGCCACCAGAAGCCCCGATACCATACTTGCGTGTCCTACACAGTGGACTATTACAGTGTCCGGCTATCGGTTGGTCGTTACACTTATAGAAGTAATCTTTCTTCTGTACTTGTTTTGCGACTGATAAAACTTCTGCAGCACTTAGTGGTGGGTTGAAGTGTTTGTGGTTCGCGTCTTCTAGCCTAGCTTCCCAATCGTCTGAGTATTTTTTCCTAAGAAAAACCCCAACGTTAAACAGACCTGAGTTCCTCATTCCTTTCGGAAACCCTTGAGCTATTAGATGTTCAAGACACGGTGGTGCCTGATCCATCCACTCTAGCTCCTCTAAGACTGGAGTAACCTCCAGCTTTTCTAATTCTTCTTCTGTTAGTACAAGGCCATCAACATACTCAATAAACTCTTTTGGGCTGAGCACTTTACCTGTTGCACTAAACCCGTAACCAGTGGAGTCCTCGCCACCGAAATACGGCATATTGAGAGAACTTCCCCTGTCCCCTCTTTCTAACAATAGTTTGGTCTGCTTAGGAAAAATCTCTGACTGTCCGAACCCAATCGCTGCTGCTATCTGACGTAGCTTTCTTTGCATACTTGATGCTGGAACTGGGTCAAATACAAATAGAAACACATGCGCTCCCCCGCTCTTTGAGCGAGTCACGGCTAGTGGTAACTTAAATTGTTTTAACTTCTTAGCCAGTCCTTTGAGATCGACACTAAACTCATCAATGTCTATTGCGCCCCATACACAGGTATTGTTTTCGTCGATAGGGACTATCCCTAATCCTTTTTCTCCTTTTAAATGTTCTTTCCAGATAGCTTGTAGTTCTTTCTGGTTGAGAGTTTGTGATATCGTTACATACTTTCCTTTCGCTTTGCCATCTTCCCGTTTTTCTTTCGTCGGGGTAAAGACACTATAACCGTGTCTCAACCCCGCGAAACGGTGGGCAAACTCTTCTTCTAATGACATTGCTCACCTTCGATCAACTAAAACGGTACTTCTTCCTCTCCCGCATCAGCTGATGCAGTTGCTCCCTCTTGCTCCTGTTTTACTTCGACAGCCCCCGAACGGGCTGCTTTCATAAAGTCCAGCGCAGCCATAGCTAAAGGCATAGGGGTCGGTCTGCTTTTTTCTACAGATAATCCCATCCAACTATATTGGTCGTTAGACTGTGGGATAGTAGTGAGATTGTACATATATGAAAACATGGGAGCTGGGACAGTCTCTCCTTTCGCATTCTGTACGCGAGCGTTGTTGAGCATCGTATTCCAACGTCTGGAAAACCCTAACTGTGAGGACGTTAGACTAAGTAACACTTGTTCTGGTGCACCTTCGTCTTGTGCGACGATACAGTAATACTCTGCAGTTTCGGCTATCTGATTACCATTTTCTAATATGAATCGACCTTTGTCGTCTTTCTTACACTGCTTGAGGATCGAAGCAGGGTGAGAATCGTCGACTAATCCACCACCGTTTTCGCGTGGGATCCATTCGATGAACTTTTTCTTATACGCACAGGGTATAAGTGCAACGCCTTGAGTTCCATCGTAAACAGTTTCAGTAACAGTGTTGAACAAGTTGCCTTCTTCAGCTCCTTGGATATATTTACCGTCACTTTTCTTAAGTTGCGGTGACATTGATTGCAGAACCCGTAAAAATGGGATCGCATAATCATCTGCACTCGCTTCCTCTAAACCAGTCCCTGCCGACAATAAATCGTCATCGAAGGGGATTAAATCAGAAGCTGTTGCCTCTGCTACTTTCTTATCAGCCATAATTACCTCTACTTAAGTTTGGCGCGGGATCCGACGTAAACCCCGAATAGTTCAGCAGGAAGGTCTTTCCCACTCGTCAGTTGTTCTTTCACAAATGCGTTAAGCGTCTGCGGATGAACACTCTCTTTAACAGCAGGGTCTAACCCTTTCTGTTTAAGACTTTGCACGGCGTCTTGTGCTTTCTCCCCTTCGTCCTTACCGAACTTAAGAGAGACTTCGTGTTTAATAATTCCACCGTGTCGATTGTTGAGTAACCATTCGTGTGCTGCTGCTCGGTTTTTCTCCGAGATATATCCTTTATAAAAAGGCGATATCGTTACTTTTGCACCATTGGTTAGCTTTATTTCTTGTAAATTCGCAGCTTGCATCGCTTCAGGTAGTTCAGTTTCCTCAACCACTCGTAACAGCTCTTTCTTCTGTTTCAGCTCTTCTTCTAACGAACCTATTACTTTTTGCAGGTCTTGCATTTTTAATGCAGTGTCACTGATCTTTGCGAACTCATTATCGAGTGTCGTTTCGTTCCATTCCTCTTGCGAGGTGGCACCTGTCAGTTCTTCGAATGACAAAGCGTTTTCTTCTTCAGACATAGACTTCTCCTAAGTCCGTTGCGTTCCCTCGGATATCGAAGGATACGGGGTAGTAGGTCATTTCCTGTCTATCCCACTTGAGGACAGAAAATCTACCATTGATGGATGCTGCTATAGCGCAACATAATCCGATAGCGGCGGGGTCACCTATTAGTAATAGGTAATCGTCGTCGTTGAAATCTAATAACTTTCTCTTGAGCCTAGCTATTTCAGGCCCAGTAGAAAGCATCAGATTAGTCTTAGCTGGAAGCAGTAACTGTAGCTCGCCGTATTTTGCGGCGGGTACAAGGTTTCTCCCAGATACCTCTTGGACGATATAAACGGTCATTTCTAATTTCTCCTTTATAGGTAGATACCTTAACCTCTAGGCTTTTCGGAAGTAAAGCCGTATTACTTGTATTAGTCTATTTAGAAATAAAAAATTTTTAAAAAAAATTAACAGAATCGTCTAATAGAGTAATAGATCTAATAATTTAGAGTCTAAGTTAC
>UEXM01000075.1_pt1 | contig 19493 bp, 49 predicted proteins | sample 1796661 | NCBI WGS metagenome assembly UEXM01 (sample SAMEA4772469, study PRJEB27181) | metagenome | reverse complement strand
AGTGTACCTATCTGTTGCTGATACCATTGATGAGAGATTCAATATGGTAGTCGAAGCAAAGCGTGAAGTCGTCAAGGCTGTACTGGATGGTGGAGACTTAGAGAAGAGAGAAGGTATCGCTAACATGCTGATACAATCTATGATTGAAGCGGGTGACTTACCGGCTGACTTCTTACAGAACATGAAAAAGAAAGGTGAAAAGAAATGAATGATACACGAAAGTTAGCAATATATGTGCTACGATGGTTAGACAGAAATAATTTGGGCGACACAGATTTGAGAGAGGTAATGGATTTGGTAGGTAACTATGACTGGTCACTTGAGATAGCAATAGAAAAGTGGGTGGCAGAGAATAATTGAAGAGTATTTAAACTAATAAAGAGAATAGAGATGAAAACAAGGAGATGATGAAATGGGAAGATATGGAAGAAGCATGTACTTTACAGGGTACAGAGATGGACAAATATGGGCTGACTTGGGACTGATTGGTAACAGGTTATCCTTTACAGATGATGAAGTGGTGACTAAGTTAGGACTTGGTTACATTACACATAATAAGGTTGAATGTGCAATGGACACAGTGATTAGGTATGAGTTACTGAATGCTGGTACTGATGGTGAAATCAGTGCAAAGCAAATGCTCAATCCTCGCACAAGATTAGCGGCATTGTTTGAGGCTGGTATTGTGGTTGATGGTTGGTACAAAGATGACGAAGGTAAGCACAGAGGTTGGGTATTCCAAGAAGATGAATATAACCAACTACATCACAACCATGTTAGTAGTGCTTGGTCACATGATAATGTACATTTCAATGCCAGTATGTTAGATACATCAAATACAATCTATCTTCGTCAAAGAGAAAAATTGTCCGATTATGATTACTCTTGGCGTGGTAAACTTATCAGTAAGATAAAAGGCCCACTCAAGACATTACCTTTCAGTGGTAACGAGCGTTTGCTCACTAACTTACTTGAGGACAAGATAGTATTGCGTTACATCAACAAGGCTCTCAATCGTATGACCAAGAGTGGTAAGGCAGTACAAGTTACAGCAGGTCGTGGTCGTACATTCAGATGGGATGCTTGGAGTTGGCTTGATGACATTCGTAACAAACACTTGGTTAGTGAATCTAAGAAGCGTAAGGTTGGTGACACAGTTAATGGTTGGGTGTACACTCAAGGTGACAAACAGGAATACTTTGGTGTACCTATATACCAACACTGGTGGCAACCTAAAGAGGAATTGAAAGTGTATAAGATTAAGTTGATATGTGATTCGGTGAATACGAGTAGTTACTATGGAAATACTATGAGTACTAACAAAGCCACACTACCCTTCTTCTTCATGGAGAAAGATGGGGCGCAGAATGTTGCTGGTACATTGAATGCTTCACTTGAGCATTTCACTGACCCTGCTAACTATGTCATCAAACAAATTGATGAGGACTTCAATATGATTGCACCTGATATACACTACGGTGTTTATTCTTTTGTGCAAGAGTTTAGAATTGATGCGAATGCTGAAGTTGAGGAATACGATGAACCAGCCGCCGCATACTTGAGTTTGATGACTAAGGGTAAGGAAGGGTATGATGCTAAGAAAGCACTATACACTAAACGACCTAATTACAATATGATAATGAAGAAAATAAAAGGAGATGAATGATATGGATAAAGAATACATGGAAGAGAAAAAATTGATTGAGAACGAACCGTTGCTACAACTACGCAACACCACTGGTAGTAATACACTACACATACAGGGGTGGGGTAAGGAGGGTAACAGACCGTATGGGTATGCAAACAAGTTTAGTGTACCGCACGAAGTTACCAATGCACTTGATAAATATATCAATGTCTCTAAGTATCAGTCGCTTGCTTCTGATGCACTGATATATCATCGTGATTGTCTGATAGTTACAGAGTACAGTGATGGATGGCAACTTGACATTGAAATGGAGAATGACCACTTCGTGCTTGATTTGGATAGTACCCTTGCACAGTCCCTCGCTCTTTGGTGCAAAGAAAATAATCTGTACCGTGATAAGTCTGCCGTCAAGAGAGTTATTTCAAAGAAAGGTGATGCGTGATGCAGAAGAGTTTCATGGAACAGATACAGAAGTTTCACTTAGAGATGCAACAAGAAGACTTGACCATACCTGATGCTGTGTGGCAACACATCAAGGCTGTCAAAGATACTCATGAAACCATACTAAGTAATGCAAAGGAAACGGCACATGTCTATTCCTTTTGGTGCAGTGACTTCTTTATGTCACGACCTATCAGTAAGGGTATCATATCCTATATGGTATTCAGTTACTTCGCCGCTAAATATAACAAACCTATTACTTGGTTCTATATGATACCACATCAGATTGTACTTGACCCTGCATATCAGAAGGTACGCATTCACAACAAACCCGATTGGTTTAATGAAGATGGTTCAGCCTCACTGGTTATGCTTGCGGCATTCCATGAGGGTAAGAAGAAGGGATTGGTGGACAAGGATGAAGAGTTTGTCTTTGACATGTCTGATGATTCCAAAGAGTTTGTAGCACATACACAAGACTTCATCAATCACTTTGCTGAAGCCGAAGGTATATCCTTTGATGATGCGGTGAAGAAACTAACTGGTAATGAGGACTATGATATGTCATTCCCGCATGAGTCTGATGAGGATGATGATAGTCTCTGATGAGGTGATATAGATGAGTTACACTGTCAATTGTAGGAAATGCGGTACTAAGTTTCTAAAGGTATCAATGAAGTCGAAGGAAACCGTTTGTCATTCATGTAGGCGTAGGAACCGTAACGCTATGGTTGCACAGCCACATGAAGAGATGACTAAGGGTGAATTACTTCGTCTGTTACAGGACATGCAAGATAGACAGGAGAAGATGGAGAAGAGGCTTGCAGACAATGAAACTAAATTGAGTGGTATGTATAACAAAATAGCAACATCAGCAGTGATTAAACAGGCAGTATCTAAAGCGGTTGAAGAAGTTGAACCTGAGATGAAAGCGTTGTACATCAAGCATAACAATCGCATAATCAAGTTAGAGAATAAAATGTCAAAGGTTGAATCGAAACAAAAGAAAAAGGGATTGTTTAATCAAAGTGATGATTGATTTAATTGAGGATTATTTAAACTAATAAAGAGAATGAGGATAGTGAAAGCAATGGAAGAATGGATTAAGAAGTGGAGAAACACAAGAGATGAGTTGGCTGATGTCATGCAAGAAGATGTCATGATTGATGCACAAACAAGAGCGTTAGGATTAGACATTGTAGCGGCAATACTGGTAATGGCACAGGCATGGGAGGAATAAATATGAAGTACAGACGCTCACTATTGTTAGACGGTTGTAAGGTTAGTGTTCAAGCAGGTAAGTGGATGTACTGTTGCCCAAGAGAGGATGATGCAGAATCATATGCGTCAGTCGAGGCTTGGTTCTTTGACCCTGAAGGTAATGAATTAACTGATGAGCCATTGGCTTTCTTACCAGCGAAAGACCTGATGAAGATGATTAAGAAACACGGTGGGATTGTCAAAGGAGAGTTACCACCACTTAGATTAGGAGATGAAGAAGAATGAATGACCACCAAGACAGTGAAAACTTCTCTTACGAGAGGTCATGGAAGGAGATTGAGGATGCTTTGCGTGATGCAGAGGGTAAACAGAACCAACGGTTGATGGCACTTAGGAATAATAAATTGACGAGGAAACAAAAGATGGCACACATGAGGGCTTACAAGGCACTGGATGGAGTAGTTACTTCCCTTCGATGGGTGCTTGGAGACTTGAAAGTAACAAGAGCAAAGATGTTAGGGGATGAATGAAATGATTGACACAGACAAATACGAAGGGCACACACCTGTTGAGATTTGGCAAGTGGTAGGACAAGGAGAGCCTGAAGATAATGGTGAATATGGTTGGCATATCCCATACTGGATGGCTTGTAATAAGGCTAAGTTGGGTAATCACAAGGCAGACGCACTACTCATCGCTGACGCACCACTTTTCCTTGAAGCATACAAGCGGTTGCGTGAAGTAATGATTTATGTTGAGCAAAGACAACCTCACCCTGCTTTAGAGTGGGCGTTGAAAGAAGGGCTAACTCTTGCGGAGATAATGGAGAGGATTGAATGATTAACACAGACAAATACAAAGGACACTTAGCGCATTTGGATTATGAATTATGGGCATTTACGGATTTTATGAACATCAATGCTACTCACGAAGAGAGGTGTGCTACTGATGCACTACTGAATGACGCACCACTTCTCCTTGAAGAAGTCGAGCGGTTGCGTGAGCAAAACAAATTGATGGTGGACTACTTTCGCTTCATGCGTGATGGTGGATTGACTGACGAAGATTGGAGAACAATAAACGAATGGATAGGAGATGAACAAGAATGATTGACACAGACAAATACGAAGGACATACTGAAGGACATAAAGAAGGTAGTTGGGATATTTATGAAGTGTATGGTTCTGATAACAAATTGATGAAATGTATTAGGCCACTACATGATAAATGGGGAGTTGACCTTCCTTTGGTTGCATCAAAGGATGCACAACTCATCGCTGACGCACCACTTCTCCTTGCAGAAGTCAAGCGGTTGCGTGAAGAGAATGAGCGATTACATGAAGCGATTCGTGGATGCGATTCTCATAAATGCACATGGCTTTATGAGGGAACATACAAGGAGATGACGAAACATGATTGACACAGACAAATACGAAGGACACGACGAAGACTACATTGAGGGAGTAAAGAAAGGAATACTCATGGGCTATTGCTTAGGGTGTTCCCTTGCTTACCCATTGGAAGATATGAACAAGCAAGGCTTGTGTGAAGAATGTCAAGGAGGCGAAGAAGAATGATTGATACAGACAAATACGAAGGACACAATAGAATGTACACTATGCGTTGTAAAGATGATAAAAATGATATGTTACTATTCATAGAAGATTGGTTTGAACACTTACCATCTTGTGATGAATGGTGGCCCGAATTGTCTGAAAAGTTTGGTAAAGACCATCGTTTTAACTCTCAACCTCATAGGTTTTATTCAAACATGGAATGCGAACACGCATGGGAAGGGATAAGTGAAGTCAATCTAAGACTCATGGCCGCAGGGCCGGACTTGTTCGCAGAAGTCAAGCGACTACGCCAACTCATAGTTGATGCGGCATGGCAGTTACATTGGAATGTTGGAACCATAGCGTCATCAGCACACGGTTATGTGTTGAGTAGTAAGGAATGGGATGAAGAGATTTATGCCCCTGCTCAAGCATGGAGAAGGCAAGCACAAGAGATACTTGATGCTTCAGAAGAAGGTTGTCCGTGGAAGGAGAGTGAAGGAGAATGATTGACATAAATAGATACGAGATAGATGATGATGTAGTATGGATATGGAAATGGTCGGATGACGCATACGATGATGAAAAGAAAAGATGGGTCAGTGGTGTTGAACATGCAAATTGGCAACTATGGGAATACAAAGAATGCCCTGCTGAAAAGGGTGGCTATGAAATATATCGTAAAGGTGAAGATGATGAAAGTACGCATGAGCCGTGGAATCAACTACTACCTGAAATCCCTTCAATCGAATGGAATAAGAAGATGGAAGCCATACAGGATGTGCCGTTTCTCATAAAAGAAGTCAAGCGGTTGCGTGAAAAATTAAGGCTTACTAAGGAATGGTTAGACCAACTTGAGTCACCACTCCTTGAAGAAGTTATCAAGTATGTGGAGGCGATTGAATGATTGACACAGACAAATACGAAGGACACTTAGCAAGTGAAGGACAGACTTGGGCTTGGTCTAAGTGGATGCTGAAAAACGCTGAAACGATTGAACAACATGAGGCTACCTCCGCACTATTGAATGACGCACCACTTCTCCTTGAAGCATACAAGCGGTTGCGTGAGCAGTTATTACAAGGTGTGATGTATATGCACATGACTGCTACTCAAACTAAAGATGGTCGTATATACAATGCGAAAAAGTTTGAAAGGCAAGTAAGGGAGGCGATTGAATGATTGACACAGACGAATACATAGAGATGTGGAATGACCACTTACTCGGTAGTGAAGGTGTGCAAGATTTGATGAATGCACTAATCGCAGAAGTCAAGCGACTGAAAGCAAAACTGTTTGAGGCTGAGTTGTGGGTGAACAATGATTCATACACATTTGAGAATAACATCAAGGAATTGAATAGGTTGGTGAAAGAATGATTGACACAGACAAAGAAGAAAGAAGAAGAGAAGCGGGACTGTTCAATAAATTAGGCTATATTGACTTTGATGTAGCAGACAACCTACTCGCAGAAGTCGAGCGGTTGCGTAGTGTCATCGAAGACATTGAATCCATGATACCCGACAACCACGAAGAGGTGAGTCCTATCTTGAGCGACATCCTTAGTGAATGCCACAGGGTACTGCCCATGTTCAATGAGGTGATTGAATGAAGAGAGGTAACACAGCAAAGAAGTTACTTACTGAAATGATATTAGATGTCACAGAAGTAGGACAAAGTTACAGTACGAATCAAATTAAATCACGATTGTTTGATTGGCGAGGTGACTATGTGGGGATGAGAATTAAACTAATCCCACATGCCAGTGCGCTATCAGGTTTGATTAAAAAAACCAAAGCGTTTGAAAGAAAGAAAACACATAATGGTATTATGTGGACAAGGAAGGAAGTGGAAGCATGAAAGCGGGAAAAGATATGATATGTAAGCCAAAGAGTGCATGGGCGACATATAACATACAGGATTTGAAGATAGCACAACAATTGATTTCAAGAGTAAGGTGCAATTTAAGAGCAGGTGGCCAAAGGAAAACATTAGACACGGCACAAAAGATGATTGCTGAAGTGCTTAACGAATTAATAGAATATGGTGATGAAGAATGAAAGGAAGAATAGACATAGGACAAAACAAATGGCTTGATTTAGAATGGGTAGTAGGTGCATGGTGGCAGATAACTGAATCGCACCGATGTAATGATGTAAAGGTGGGTGACTTAGTAAGGACTGACTTACCTAACAGGGGTTTAATGGTGTATAAATCTATAGACACACCTACTCCGAAGCATGTATTCCCATCAAGTTTGAAGTTTATAATGATAGATGAAGAAAGAAACCATGAAGAAGAGTTTCACTTTGGAGGGGAAGAAGAATGAAGATTAAATGTTCAGAAAGCGGTTGTAATAAGATGTTCTTACCCTTCGATGATGAAGGTAGGTTAAGATTATCATGCCCGAATTGCATGAAGCAAGAAAATAGAGAAGTAGGTGACAAGTGATGTGGATATATCTAACCGAAGGTGCATTCAGTATTGTTGCACACAGAGATAAGCCTCGCCACTTACTGGTAAGGTCAAGGCATCCCGAAGCAATCAACAGGGCATTCCCTAATGCCAAGCAGTATTACATCATGGATGCTGACTACCCATACAGGGCTGACATATACAGGAGTGATGTTGCAGAGTTTATATCACAGAGAATGGCACTTATGACATATGACAATTTCAAGAATACAGTTGACGATGAGAGTTACGGTATGTTGCTGAAGAATACATGGGCGACATATTTTAATTGGGGAGAAAAGTACAGGAGTTGATTGTGATGAGTGCGCCAATAGATGAAGCGATAAGATACCTACGAAAGAGTATCGAGTTAGGTGGTAGTACAGGCGCAAGGCTGTACGATACACCGCAAGGTAAGTTTGTAGGTAAGCGTGGGGCGCACGATGCTCACATTCAGAATGAGTTTGACTTCAATAGATACATGAATGCGTTAGGTGTTCCTGTACCGGATGCAAGGATGGAGGATGGTACTATGTTTACAGAGTACGAAGGCGATAAGAGATTGGGTTATGATGTATCAGAAAATGATTTGTCACAACTGGCTCGTGACTTCGTACCACATGCAGTAGCGGCTAACTGGGACATGATAGGTATGGATGCTGACAATGCTGTACGCAGACCTGATGGCACGCTATCCTATGTGGACTTGGGTGGGGCTGGCCCGTACAGGGCGATGGGCGCACCCAAGGGACAGGCATTCGGTAGTCAGGTAGGGGAGATAGATACGATGCGTGAAAAGAATCCGTACTTCCTCACCATGCCTGAACATGCAGTGGGTCAATCATACGACCACTACGGAGGTTCTGAAGCGATGACAGATGCGTTAGAACATATCCGTAATAAGCAGACAAGAGATACACTTCAGCAGAGAATAGAAGATGTTTCAAGACGAGTTGCTTGAAAATAATTGAAGAGTATTTAAACTAAGAAAGAGAATAAGGTTAGTGAAAACAAGGAGAGGAATGACATGGACATAGGATATGATGCAGAGTTAGAGACAAGAATAATACTGAAGTTATTAGTGAAGGCAGGGTTTGAGATACGCAAGGTCATGCACACAGGTAACTACAGTGATAAAGTAGCATTCGGTAAGCCCGAAGAGGATGGATTGTGGTGGGATGAATGGGTAGCAAACCTGTCTGAAGATGCGATTGCAACGATAGCGAATAACTTTGACGACTGTATGCTGATAGTAAGGAGAGATGGAAGAGATGGTTGGCTTCGCTTTGTATATGGTAATAGTTGGGGCGAATTGATTGCCGACCATTCAGGCGGCTTAGGTCATCCACATCGTGATTTGTTTGATTGGAGTAATAGTGGTACACCTGATTCTTTGTTAGGATGGCACTATGACGAATGGGAAATCGGAGAGGTGTTTGAATTGTTTGGGTTGAGAAAACAAATGACACTGATGGAATTGATTGAAAATTATAAGGAGATGAAAGAATGAATGCAAGACAAAAGAGAAACAAGATGTGGAGATTGAGAAACAAATACAAGAAGGCTAAGTTGAAGGGCGCAAGACCTACAATCATGCAGAAGGTATGGGGTGAAGAAGAATGACATTAGAAAGTATAAGCGTGATGTGTCCAAGGTGTGACTTCATGGCGATTGATGATTATGACTTAGTGGATGCTTTGACTATGGACATAGAATGTGACGGACTATTGTTATCCTTTGAGGGCACTATTGAATGTCAGCATTGTGAGAAGGAGATTGAAGTTACGCTTCAGTACAATCCTGTGTACTTAAATGTGGAGTGATTAAGAATGAATGATAATATAATTAGATGCAAACACTGTGGAGATGACGGCGGAATGAGAGACTTGATGGAAGGTCTGTTAGATGTATGGGATGATATAGGTTACGACCAAATTGATTCGATACATTGTCCTATGTGTGGTAAGCGTGTTGAGGTGATTCAAGATGAGTAGTGAATGGACAGACTATGTAATAGAATTGCACAAGAATAAGAGTGGCAGTAGTTGGTGGTGTCAAGAGAAGATTCGTGTACCACTAACAGACGGAAATCAGGATGAAAACCATTTTCATTGGGATGAATATGCTTTACAAAGTGCGTTAGAGCGTGAGTTACTACCACGGATGATTGCATTAGTGAATGAGTTCTTTGCGGATTGGGATGAGTGATTAAGATGGATAGAGATGGTAAATGGGGAAGCATGATGAGTTGCCTTGAGAGCGTCAAAGAGTACGCTCAAGAGTTACTTGATAGTGATGACATTACTTCTGATGATTTTGATTATATTGAAAGAGGGATTGATTTGGCTGAAGATTCAACACGAGATATAATGAAAAGATGGGAAGCAGAAGAGGCTCGTCTTGTAAAGGCTAATACTTTCAGTATAGATTTGAGATATGAAAGTTTAGACCTTTTACGATTAATATGTGATAAGGTTGGTGTAGAACATGGTACACGAGAAGAGATGATTGCGAGGGTGTTAGAATGATACAGTGGATAATTAGAAAATTGATAAGCATGATGGGCAGGGTGTATGTATTCCTTGACAGGTTCTTGACACATGAGGATGGGCCTATCTTGGGTATAGAGATTGACGATGACTTTCAGGAGATGGACAGGCGACAACTATGCAGGTACATCGAGGCGAAGTTTGGATGGGAAGATGATGCGTTTTGGAATCTTGAATCCACACAGAAGATTAGAGTGTGCTGTCAGATAGCGAGGAAGAATAAGTTTAGAGGTGAAAAGAAATGAACCCAATACTGCTAATTATAAACACACTAAGGTATGGAAACGGATGGGGTAAGCCTGAGCCAGTATACACAATGGATAATGCACAGCCTGTTACTGATGCAATAGCATTACTTGAAAGACTAAGCGTCGATGAAGCAGGTGCATTGTATCTCAAGGAGGACTTACAATGAGAGATAAACAAATTGAGGATGAAATAAAACAGGAGATGCTTGCACTACAGCAGAGGATGGATAGGCTGGCGGCTTGGCGTGAAACCAATTACGCTGAACCATGTGTAGTACATCAGTGGGTAGTGGAACACATTACTCCCAGTGATTTGTCAGATAGTTATACCCTCAAAGCCAAGTGTTACGCTTGTGGTATGGAGAAGGAAGAAGAGGTTGATGTAAAGGCTCAAACCTTGTATGACCCTTGGCTTGAGTTTAGGCCGAGTGGTAATGACCAAGTGGAGGATGAGGAACAATGAGTGAACATAGTATTATAGATGCGATAAAAGAAGATAAAGCATTATTGTATGATAAATTAGTTTCTGTTTTACAGAGAGGGATGGACATTGATGATGTATGTGATGTATTATTTTATGTATGGCAGTGTCCTAAATGTGAATCAATGCCAATAAGAAGAGTCAATACTAAAACTAAGACATTTAAAACAAGTGAAGTGCAGTGTAGATGTCCTGAATGTGGTAAAAGGACAAGATTTACACTCAAAGGTTTACCAAGATTTACTAATAAACAAGATGCGTATGATTACAGGAGGCATGTAAAATGAACACACCGATTAAATTACCAAAGGGTTCTATCACTATGTGTGACATAAAGGACTTCCGTGATACAATGAAGCCACATCATACAGTAGTCACACTGTGTAGGTGGCAACCTACATGGCATCATTCAGATAAGAATGAAAGGCATCACTATTACTTCAGAGCGCATAACAATGACCCTGCGATATGGGGTCATGCACTGAACTTAGTTAGCGACTTGTTAGAGGCTGACAAGGATGTGCTGATACACTGTGTGCATGGCCGTGACAGAACAGGTGGTGTGGTGTACATGCTACTGAAGATGCTCGGTATGTCACACGATGAAGTATTCAATACAATGTGTGAGGCTCGCCCATCTCAAGCAGATGAGTGGAGCGACAGATTGAACCGAAGAGAAATGAAATACGATAAAATAATTGAAGAGTATTTAAACCAAGAAAGAGAATGGAGTTGAAGAAAGATGAAAGTGATTAACAGTGACAGGGAAAAGATACGCACATTGAGTGAAGCATGTAGAGGATTTAGGGATGCATTTGAAGTGGCTGACTTAGAGAACGCATACTTGAGAAAGAAGATTGAGCAATTAGAGAAACGCTTAGAAGATATGGAGGAATGAAAATGAAAGTAGTAATAAAAATAGAAACGACGCATGACTTAAACATAGATGATTTGAAAGAACATAACTTGATGGAATACATCAAGGAATATGTAATAGATGACATATGTGAATACGAAGTAACAGTAGAGGAATACGAACCAAAAGAGGAATAAATATGGGACATAATATAGCACAAACAAAGAATGGAAAATGGATGACAGCGTGGGCTGGTGACACACCTTGGCATGGGTTGGGTCAACAGGCTGAAGGTCTGATGACTTCGTATGAAGCATTAGAGGCCGCACACCTTAATTGGGATGTAGTCAAGTTACCACTTGAATACAAACAACCTGATGAGATGTATGAGGTAGTACCTGATACATACGGTGTGTTTAGAGTGGAAGATGGTGAGTACATACCACTAACAAGAAGTACAGCAGTAGGCAGAGTATGGAAACCGTTTCAGAATGTTGATGCGTTTTCCTTCCTTGATGAGTTGACTCAAACACTTGAGGCGAAGATAGAGGTATGCGGTGCGTTAGGTAATGGACACAAGGTATGGTGTCTCGCTAAGTTACCTGAAAGTATTGTCATAGACAATGTAGATATTGTAGACCAGTATATACTGATTGTCAATTCACATGATGGTTCAGGGTCGGTAAAGATATTCCTTACACCTATTCGTGTAGTATGCAACAACACTCTAACCCTTGCACTGCGAGGTCGTAGTGGTGGCTACAACATTAGACACACAGGCAAACTCAACAACAGAGTCGAAGAGGCAAGAGAAGCACTCGGTCTGATTAACACAGACTTCTATGAGTGGGGTGAGCAAGCGGCTTCGCTACTTGACATAGACCTTACAGAACATCAGATGGACATGTACTTCATTGATGCACTTGACCTTACTTACAACAAGGAAGGAGACTTGACAACTCGCTCGCAGAATCTTTTAAACACTGTTAAAAGTAATTTGGATAACACTACCAACATCATTGGTAACATGAAGGGTACAGCATGGGCCGCATACAATGCACTCACTGAAGCGGTTGACCATCAGTTTACCAAGTTGGCTAATGGTGAGAAGAGCATGAAGCGTATGGAGTCAGCACTGTTCGGAACCTTTGCTCGTAAGAAAGGCAAGGCATTTGAAATGGCGTTAGAGAGTTACAACTACCCGATGAAGTTAGAAGAGGTATTAGAATGAAATGTTTGGCATGTAGGGAAGGCACACTCAAGTTAGCCAAGTATGAAGTAAAGAAGAAAGCGGCTTACTACCCACCAACTAAGAAGGGTATATTGCAGTGTGACAACTGTGGACACAGGGAGGTATTTTGATGAGAAAGGTTTGGTTACTAACAGAAGGTTTACAAGAGTATGATGGGGCTGATGCACAATTACAAGTGACAGGTGTATATGGAAGTCTTGAAAAAGCAGCGAAAGCATTCCTGAAAGCATTAGATTGGTATTTAACAAACCACCCTGTTACGGATGAGATACTTCAAGAAAGCAAGGCTAACGCATGGTTGATGGGTTATGGACACGATGTTGTTGATGGTATATTAAAAATAAAATTAGGTGCATTGAAAAAAGAAATGCAAATCAATGGAGGTGCTGATGTGTCATGGAATTATAACACAGATGAGTTCTTCTCTGTACATGAGGTTGTGGTACAATGAACATATTCGTATTAGACTTAGACCCTGTAAAAGCAGCACGAATGCACTGCGACAAGCACATCCCCAAGATGTGTGTCGAAGCGGCACAGATGATGGCATCAGCCCTGCGCCGACACGGTGCTACTGATGAGCAGATGCCCCTCACTAAGTCAGGGACTCCTTACAAGGGGGGCTACAAGCATCACCCTTGTACAGTGTGGGCATCTCTTTGTTGGGGTAACTGGTGGTGGTTATTACAACATGGCATAGCGTTGTGTTCAGAATACACTATGCGATTTGGTAAGGAACATGCTTGTGCTAAACCAATACACCACATGACTCAACTAGCAGGGCTACTACCTTTCGGACATCTCACACCATTCGCACAGGCCATGCCTGACGAGTATCGTAATGACGATGCGGTCAAGGCATACCAAGCATACTACCATTCCAAGCAGTTCGCCAAGTGGGAGAAGGGTACACCTGCCCCCGACTGGTGGCGAGGCGTGGAGGTGACGGCATGAATGGAAAAGATGTAGTTTGGAGTAAAGAGATGAAGGACATGGCAGTTTATTGTATGACAAGTAGTACCGCAATTGATAGCATAGGTCATTACTTAGTTCAATATGTTTGTACATGGGATGAATCACTTGAAGGGATTGAATGCGATGGTGAGTGTCAGCATGAAATAGACATTTACAATGCAGCATTGAGTAAAGCAATTCAAAAATCAAAGCACTTCAAAGACATAAAGAAGTTTTTACAAGATGCTTCCGAATACTATGGCGGTGATTACTTTCATCTTTTGGTTAAATATCTAAAGGAAAATTATGGCTTGGAGGTGACGGCATGATTACTTGCTATGGAATTACATATCTTTACCAAGGCGATTGGACACACATTGATGTTTCTAAAACTGAAAGAGGGGCGAAACTATACGCAACTCGTCATGGCTACACTAAGGTTTCAATTAGGCAAGGCTATCACTCTGAAATAATTGCCGAGAAAGTAAATGGTAAGTGGCAAAGTGTGGAGGTGACGGCATGAGTGAAGAATATAAATGGAAAAAAATGAAGCGGGGATATTTAGGAGAACCATGTAATGACTGTGGTGTAAATCTTAGTAGAGAAAACTTTTCTAATCGTAATTGCCGTTGGCATTGGGCGAGAATAGCAGGTGGTAAGACTATCAAAATATGCACTTCATGTTCTTCTAAGAAAGGATTACCTGTTCCGTTCATGGCTGATATATTTTATACGGAGGTGACGGCATGAATGAGGAAAATCTTACAATTATTTGCATGGATGCGATGAGGAAAATGACGGATGAAGAGTTGTGTTGGATTATTAGACACGGCACAAAATGGTTGCATGACCGTTTGTATTATCTCAAAAAGGATATAAAACTCAAAAAGGAAATAGAAGAAGCCGAGAAGGTGATGGCATGAGTGATGATAACTACCATAAGTATCAATCTATAACGATGAAAGATTTTGATGATGAGTTTATCAATGATACAATTGTACTTGATGGTGAAGAAAGAAAGTTCGTAAGTGAACACTTTGCTTCCGAGTTTGGGTTTGATTGTCCTGTTTGTGGTACTGACCCTTCAATTGGTAATAAGATTCTACAAATGGATGATGGTCGTTATCTTTACATAGCCCTCTGCTGTGGGGAGTTTGCGATATGCGAGGTAACAGGTGAGGACAATGGATTGGCAACCGAGTGAGGATTTAATTAAGTGGGGCGAAGAACACTTCGCCAGTATGACAGTGAACAGTATATGGTCACCGGATGATAGCGGTGTAACATTCAAAAAGACTGATGAGAAAACATTCGCACTAATCTATAGAATGAATCACCCAGTGTCCGAGCAACATTATGATAGGCTCAAGATACTACTTGGAGAGTGTGGATATAGTGTGGAGGAACCTGATGATGTACAGGTAGTTACTCCACCACTCAACCCTCAAGCACAGGCTCACATGGAGTTTGAAAGGCGGCAAGATATAGCAAGAGCATGGGTATGCGAATGTGGTTTCCCACTGGCTAACTGTGACTTAGAGAATAATACTGCTGAATATGTTGAGACAGTAGATGCGCAAACAGATGCTAATGAAACAGTGCCGATTGATTTGTGGAGATACAAAATCAATTGCGCTCAATGTGATACAGAGATTTCAATAGACCCCGATGACTTCCACCTATTAGCAGGTGATGACCTGTTCATGCAATGGACTTCAAGCACACATAACTATGTCGCACTTACTAGGGCGCAACTGAAAGACTTTGCAGACAATGGTTTGTTTGAATTATCTGAAGATAGTGGTTATCCTGATTTCATTACGGTCTTAGGACAGAAGTGTAATGATGAGCCAGTGCCTCCTTGGTTGTGGGGTCTAAGCGTACTCAAGAATAAGAAAGACATCACTGAAGAAGAGTGATACTATGGTTACACTCGCAAGAGTGACGGAGATTATTTCGCTGATGCCAAATAAAATACTCCTGAAAGAAATTACAAAAAAAGAATGTTTTGCAATTTGGGACTTTCTGAATACAGATGACAGGCTCTCAGTATCACAGCACATGCTGAAGATAGAAGTCGCCAAGGAGTTAGGGGTATTCGTAGACCAACTGGATGTTGTATCTGAAGGGCGACCATTGTGTGAGGTACTTACATGGGAGTCACCTGATGAGCATGAGACTATCATCACGCTGAAAGAGGCAACTGAAGTAATGCGTAACGCTCATCTGAATAAGGATTGGATAATACCATTCTGTAATATGATTAACACTGAACAGGCTGAATTGATTTGGAGGTGGGCAGTGGATTACAGATGGGGTTCGATAAGGAATAGGATGGTGAAGTGGCTACAGAAACATAGTGGTTTAAATCACGAGTATTCTTTTGAAGAACATATCAATGTAATCTATTACAACATATCACCCTCTCAAATAGTTACATCAACTAACACTAAGTTAGAGTCGTGGGATAATACCATCACTCCTTCTAAGTGGTGGTTCATTACAGACTGTTCAAAGATGATGTGGCTAAGTAATGGGGTGGCAAGAAATAGAAACGGTACACTGAATGCTAAGTACATGCCTTTACTAAATGGTAAGGAAGAGTGTTGGGTATGGGACAATCCTACTGGCACTGGTATGTGGCACAGCAAAGATGAGGATGTATCGTTTTCAAAATACAAAGAAGCAATGACACATGAATGGCATGAATCGCAGATATTACTACAGTCATATGCGAAGGGTGGTTTTTTAATTACTGATGAAAATAAATATTATTTATTGACTAATGGTACTAATACACTGTACGGACAAATGCTTAGTGTGAGGAATACAAACAAAGGAGGATATGAATATGTTATTGGCTTTAGTGACGGCGGTGAGATTGTGGATGCGACGACGATTGTAATGGAGACAGTACCCTACAATTTAGATGGGGCGTTGAAAAGAAGAGGGGTACATGCCAACATAAGGCACGCCTTTCACAACATTGAGGATTGTTTAGTGGTGAAACTAAATCACACATGGTCACCTACTGATGGCTGGCATTTGTGTTTCGTAGATACTGAAAGTGAAATGGGTATAGATGACATAGATGACATAACAGATTACTATGCAATAGTAGGTGAAGAGGATGAACACGACTGAATACATTGGGTTGGGGCTGGCGATGGCTCGGCTATCATTCAAGGTGGACATAGAGAAAACTCCATTCGCTTACGGGCTGAAGGTAAGGAAGTACATTACACTCAAGCCTAACACTACTGAAGAGCAGACAAAGTGCATAGAAGTGTGGGCTAATTCCCACGGTTTAAGTGTCATGGACACACGGAGAATACAGTGCGTGGAGAGACTGGGTAAGTGGGTAGATGTATTAGATGGTTTTCAGTTTCTAATGTTAGATACTGACAAGGTGAAGTACAATATGTTGAAGTGGGTAATTGAGAATCCCATACCTAAGATACCAAGAAACAAGCATCGCAATTGGAAGAAGTTTTTGTCATGGGTAGCGCAGTATGATGATTATTATGAGACAATTGTTGGAGAGTATTTAAACTAAGAAAGAGAATAGGATTGAGGAAGATGGCAACTAATTGGAACGAGTTATTACGACCAGTCAATGTTACCCAAGTGGTAGGCAATGACAGGTTTGTTGAAGATGCCCTTGAGTGGGAGAGAACAGGTGAATACCCTGCGGCTCTATTATTCATAGGCGAACCGGGCACTGGTAAAACAAGTGCCGCCAATGCTGTTGCCCGTACCTTGCTTGGAAACGCCTACAATGATATGAATGTCATGTGGACTAATGCAAGTGATGACAGGGGTATTGGACACATCAGAGAAGAGGTCAAAAACTTCTCTCGTCTTAGTGGTTTAGGTACTAAGCGTAAGGTAATTGTGTTCGACGAGGCCGATGGCCTTACCCCCCAAGCACAAGATGCAATGCGTGGTATCATGGAGAAGTATGCTAATCGTGTACTCTTCGTACTAACCGCTAACTACGGTGACAAGATACGCCCTGCCATCAAAAGCAGATGTACTACATATACATTCAAGCGGGTGTCAGCCAAGCAAGGTGCTACTCACCTTACAAGACTTACAGAATCATGCGGTGTACCTGTGGAGTGGGAGGCTTTCTATGGTGATGTAGTAGACTACCATAGTGGTGACTTGAGGGCGGCTGTCAATTCCCTTGAGCGCATACCAAAGACAGCAGATTCAATCAAGCAATTCACACTCAAGCAAGAAGATAGTGACTGGTGGGAGATGACTACTACCCACAAGTACAATGACTTGAGAGAACATCTATTAGATGTCTTACATTCATCAGGCGATAGATTATCGTTTATGAACAGATTTCATCGTGCAGTAAGAAAGCACTTTGATTCTGACCCCGATACAACATTTGCAGTAATGCAGGTGTGGGGTGACATGATGAAATATGTCTACGAGTGGGCAGGGAGCGATGACTCCTTCGTAGATGTATTAGTAGCCCAATTGAAAAAGGAGATGAAAAAATGAGTACAGCATGGGACAAAAAGGATGAATACGAAGAGAATTACTTACCGGAAGGAAACGGGTTTGGTAATGTTGCAGACAGCAACAGTACCGCTAACCTACCTCAAGAGGTCTTAGACCGTCTTGGTAAGTATGCAGAACGAACCGGCAAGAAACTTGGTGATGCAATCACGGAGTTTTTGGAGGACATAAAAACAAACTACGCTTGTGAAGATGCTTCGCAAGAAGATGATGACCTACTTGTAGACTGGTCAGAACAGTTTGTATTAGAAACCCGTAGACAAAGTAGTGGCTCTAACAGTAAACTACAAACATGGGTTGGTTCATTCTTGGGTATACATGATAAGAAGTCTGATAGGCTTGCTAACATTGTACGAGCCAACTTGAAACTATACAAGGAAGACCCTAATGAAGCAGTGTCTTCAGGTCGCCTTGGTGTCTTTGAGAAGGAAGGAGACAATTGGGCTTTACTTCACAAGGAAGGTAGGACTGTACTTGATGCGCCAGCGAACAGTAATCCACCATACGGTATCAATACCGCTAAGGAGTGGGTATGTCTCACAACATATGACAATCAACCTGCGCCCTCTACAAAGATGGGTCGTTATGCTTACTTCTTAGGTGGAGAAGAAGAGGACTTTGTAAAGAATGGTTCTATTACCATGTGGAGAGTTGACCTAACACAAGAGCATATCTATCACAACATAGATGTTGGTAGGCCATGTAAGATTCAGGTAGTACCACCAAGAGAGAATGCAAGTGAAGCATTCAAAGATGTTCTTGGTATCTATTCTAACTTTGAGATTACATACACTGATGAGTATGTACCCGACAATGTACGCCCACTTCTTCAGCCTACTAAGTATTGGACTAACGGTGAGTTTCACGACTTGTATGTTGGTATTGATTCATTGGAAGAGGCTTACGAAGAGCGTAAGCAATTCTATACAGCAGGTGGAGAGAAGCGTCAGTACGGCCCTCTTGTAGTAACAAGAGGTATTGTATCTACCCTCAACACCGAGCCTCGTGAGAGCGAGTATGATTCCGAAGGTGAGAATTACTTGATGACTCTAAGTAGTCCAATTTCAGGTGACATCACTTGTTGGATTCCGGGTGCAGTAGGTAAGACCTGTAGCCCATTCAGAGCGCACTGGGGCGAAGAGTCATTCGACTATGCTGAAAAGTCTACAGTGTTTGTCTTTGGCCGTATTGGTATGGCTACAAGAGATGGACTAACTACACCTAAGATGACTGTCTTTGGTGTCTATGCACACCCTCGTCGCTCCCGTAGGAGAGAGACTGGTGGAGATACAGGGGT
>UEXM01001496.1_pt1 | contig 19495 bp, 27 predicted proteins | sample 1796661 | NCBI WGS metagenome assembly UEXM01 (sample SAMEA4772469, study PRJEB27181) | metagenome | reverse complement strand
AGCGCCTTGAAGTTGACGACCAAGGCCAGAAAATATGGGATGTCCTCCCATAGATAAGCTAGTTTGTTTTTTGTTAAATAAATCTAATATACCACCATCTGCATACATGTATGGGTATTGTGGTGTATAACCTTCTGGCGCTGGTGGACGTTGGTATTGAAAGTAAAGACCCTCACCTCCATCACTTCCATACGGATCAGGGTTGTATGTTCTTATTGGAGGACGAGGCATTGGTGGTGGGTTGCTATCGTCATCGTCGTCTTTTTTAGCTGCACGATTCATTGCATAGGCATCTGACATTGTCTGACCTATTAATGCAGCAGGCATAACACCGGGAGCAAACGCACCAGCAGCCGCTTGTTGCATACCTTTAGATGCAAGAAGCCCACCTTGCTCGGTCAAGCCTGGAAGTGTTTGAAGGAACTTAGGCTGTGTAAGATTAGGAAACGCTTCTGAACCTGCATTAATAGCATTTGGGCTTGTGCTTCCTGTCAAACCACCAAGGACTTTACCGCCTAAAAATGATGCTAGTCCTGTCTTGATGCCCTCGCCAATATCTCCTGATTGTACGAACGATCCTAAACCAGCACCCAATCCAGCCATACCAGCAGTTCCAACAGATGCACCAAGTGTTGCAAGGAAAGGCACAGAGCCAGATGCTGCTAATGCAGGTAATCCTAAACTAAATAACAGAGGTAGAACCATTTACATCTCCAAAACTTATACAAACTCTAGCATTTATTCTATCAATCGTCTAGCCAGCTATAAATCTTATTTGTCTCTTCTTTACGGTGCTTCAAACCGTTGTATCCACCGTTTACTCTTTTAGTTATTTTTTTAATAATCTCGTCTGTAACACCTTCATCACATATTTCCCACAACTTGTTTCTGTGAAAGAACCAAATAGCTGATTCCATAGGGTATTTTGTAGCCACAAGATCAGGGTCTTTCATAATTTCTGGTAGATCCATGTCTGCTGCAAACTGAGAATAGTTCATTTTTCCCGTGCATTGTAAAAATCCGCGTCCCCGAAATAACCATCCTTGACCGTCATTTTGCATCCTGTCACCGTATACGCGGTCAGCAAGAGCTTGTGGGTTACGTGCACAGCTTTCGGCATCGCTCTCTGTTTTAAAGTATTTACCAAATACTGCTAGTATAGACTCTTTGCTGTAGTTTAAGTTTTCTTCTACATATCTAAATGTGCCACTCTCATGCACAAGTTGCCCAAGGAAATGTGCCCCACGCTCTGGATTCAAAGCATAGTGATGACAAATCTTCTTTGCAGTGTTGGGGCCAAACGCACCATCAGGTGTGGCTCCTATCTTTTCTTGTAGTGTTTTTAGTGCTTCACTCATTTACAAACTCCTTTGATCCACAGACACGCTCATATACCATGTCAGAGGTGTAACTCTCCGCCCATTTGTTTTCTGTAAAAGTACAAAAGTGCCACAAATCATTTACGTCTGCGTTAAGTAGCTCAATAATATCTTGTTGTGCAGATACTGTTCCCTCAAGATGCTCAATATCATGAACCATTCCAGAGATATACCAAACCAACGCCACTAACTGCACAGCCATAGCAAAGACTAGAGCAACAGGTATCTTCATATCAGACATATCGCTACCTCTTAAAGAACTTCTGTACGCCACGCACACCGAAGCTCGCTGATATGGCGATACCTAAACTGTAAAAATACCAGTCTGGTGCTTTGGAGAGTTGTTCAAAACCGCTATCTACCCAACCCTCAGTGCCTGGAACAAACGCCAAAACAAGCGGTATAGACAGGACAATCACGAACCACTCGTCTTTCCAACTCGATTGAGAACCTTGTGCCATGATGCGCTCCCAGTCTGCAACTGAGGTCTCTTTGCTCATCATTATTTTAGCTTTTGCTTCCGCCTCTGTTAGCTTTAACTTTGCACTTGCAGCCTGCGCCTGTGACTTTGCATCAAACCAACTTCCTGCTAAATTAGCTATCGGCCCTATCAGTTGAGCAATCATAGCCTCTCCTCCTCAACAACTTTTTTCTTTGCAGACGTGGATTCTTTGCCCATCCATATGCCAAAGCAACCAGTAAGAGCACCCATGCAAACAGATACGAGGCCACTCTGTGCAACAGATGGATCAGGCAAACCCATAAACCAATGTACTGCTTGATATGTAAGTATTGTAACAGCCAACATCATTAGACGTGGCAGAATTTTCCAATCATCTAGAACAGTAGCAGGCATTAGAACATTCCCTGACTGCCACCAAACCTAGAGGCTAACGCAGCCATAAGCTGTGGGTTCATTTGGCCTTGCGGCATTGTTTGTGAGCTTCCTTTTCCTGGGCCTCCAAATCTACTTGGCGGTCTTTGCGGCATTGTACGACCACCGCCCTTTGCACTAATGCCTCGCTGCAATATGCCTACATATGGATTCTGCATGGGCATTGGCTGTTCCATTCTGTCTGCCATTTGCCCAATTTGTTGGCGCTCTGATGTGTTCATCATCTCCATAGGGCGTGGCATAGAACGCTGCATACCACCAAGGCGGTCATAGTTCTGACCCGCATAACGAAACGCAGGGCTAGTTGCTTGGTTTTGTTGACGGTACTGCAAATCTTGTGGACTTGTGTATCGCTCATCGTTAATAGCCCCGAAACGCATAATGTTTTGTGAAGGCATCATAGGCTCAATGCGCGGCATATTAGGATTTCTAAGCCCACCAAGACCTTGCATTTGACGGGGAACAGGCCCAGGTGATCTCATGTTTTGACGTTCAAACATCATACGTGCACGATCCATATTTGCTGCACGAGCAGCCTGTTCTTGCTGCATACTCATACGGTTAAGCATCGCTTGGTTTGTTTGCTGATCTGGCTGAACTGTTTCTGGCGTTGCGACTTCTGCCGCTTGCTCTCTAGCCCTTCTTTTCTTACGCCTCTTTTTTCTGTTAGCTACAGCCAAGTTATGTGCATTTCTATTTGTTTTAGTTTTGTCTATGTAAGCTTGAGTTTGCTCGCTTCGAGGCTTCCCTGCATTGTCTCTAATTTCTTGAAAGTCACTTTTAATTTGACTACCTATGCCCCTAATCCCACTCATAAGTCTAGAACCTAAAGATCTTGATGGTCTTGGACGAGGTCTTGGGCTTGATGTTGGTCTTGGGTTGGGTCGTCTACCACGAGTTATTGGGCCTGACATTATAAAGTCCCTCCGTTTGCTGCTTGCGGCATAGTCACTGTAATCTTAGTGTGCCGTTTAGTTTCTGCTGCCCATGATTTTCCACAGTCAGGGCAGTTACCATCAGGATAAGAGGCAACTTCTTCTGGTGTATCCACTAAGTTATCACAGTGGTGGCACTGTAACTTGTCCTCAGACGTTGAGGGGTTCCACTTTGAGCCGTCAGTTAATGTAATAATTGTTTCGTCGCTCATATTACTATCCTTAATTCACCAGTTGAAGTTTTATATACATCATTTACCGACAATCCTCCAGTGACAGCCGCAGCATTGTTTTCGTGTAATGGTAAGTTTAACAAATTTAGTGTGTTAAATACAGCAGTTCCTGGGTTCTGTGATTGAGTAAGGTAAACAGAAAACGCTCGAACTATTTCTGAAAAATATCTTTGTTCATATGCCTGTGGAGGTAAAGGAAAATACGGGACTGGTACTTCTTTGGTAGCCATTACCTTCTCCCATCCTGTCTAATGTCCATGCGAGGAGAACCAAGTCTCCATCCCATCCCTGTTTCAGTAGACTCTATACGCAAAGCCATAGACCTTCCACGCAATCTAACAAAAGCTTGATTAGTAAACTGCTCTACAGGAACTGTGGCTGTTCGAGTCACTGTTTCATTATCTGTTTGTAAGTAGTTCTCACCAGGAAAGTTTCTTGCTTTCATAGTAAAAGTGACAGATGGAGAATCTTTAGTTGAGTTTCTAAAGGTAACATCTGGAATGATTCGACTTACAAACGAAAAGTTATTTCCATCTCCAATATCAAATTGACTAGACTCAATGTATGCAGAAATTGCAGTTGCAGGGTTCTGACTACCATCATCAAAACCATTTTCATGTGTGTACAAATATCCATCTAGCCCTGCGGCAATAGGATTTTCCTGAACACCACGATCAATCCATGCTCCACGAGCTAATGTGCCGTAGTACCAGATGTTTTGTTGGTAATTATAAACTACATAACGATTTACAGTTTCACTGTTTTCAGAAGGGTAATACCACCAAACCTCAGAGAATGCTGTGTTTGAAGCAGCAAAAACTTTTTCACTTTGCCTTTCATTAAAATCACTAAAGACATAATCTCTTACAGTGCAAGGTAGTTTTTGAATAGAACCTGTATAAGTATAGAACTCATTCTTACCCATCCAAAAAACATTATCTTCAATTGGTATTGCAGCGTTTGAACTTGCTACGGTTACATTTTCTGAGAGCATATTAATCCCAAAAGTAAACGGTGGCCCAAGGTATTGCATAGCGTGAATAGATACATCAGTGAATACTAAAATCTGTTGCCTTGTCTCTACGGCTGTAACGATTCTAGATCCTGAACCAACAAGCAAATCACCTGCCGTGTTGGTTGTAGTTGGTAGCCAGTCTAATGCATTCTCTTGATCGGAAAAACGAATAAGCAATGGATCTTGTATTGCGCTTCCTAAAGTATTTGCACCAAATGCAATTACATGACGGTCAACGTCAGAAACAAGAATCTTAGTAGCAACTGTAGGTGGATTATTAGCTCCCGTTAGGGACGTTAGAGCAACTGCTCTATTTGATAAGGGTGTAGATAAAGATGCATCCCAATAAAAAATTCCCCCGTTATGTACATTTATTATTAAATCTTCGCCAAAGTTATCATGTGTCCATAAACGTAACGTATCTGATAAAAGGTTTACAGTTGCAGCCGAACCCCAAGTTCCTCGTGACCAACTTCCTGCACCCCAACCATTACCGAATACTGATGTATCTAGGCCAACATTTATTTGATAAGCCCCTGTGGTAAACTTTCCTCCATTTGCAGTGTCTGAAGAATTAGCAACAACAGGTGTAGGAGTATATTCACCGTCAACTGTAATGTCAGCTACACTTGCAACTGTACGTGCAGTAATTTTATATGTGTCACTGGTTGCCGTACCATCAATAATAACTTGATACTCTTGGTTTAAAACAGCGGCAGTAATGTTTCCACCTAAAGATTCAACGTTTGTAAATGTAACAAAATCACCATTAACTGTGCCATGACTAGGATGATTTACAACAATAGTAGAAGAGCCATTTGTTGCTGTAAATGTAATAACGGGTACGTTTTCTGAAACCGCAACAGTTGCGGGTGCTGTCACATTCGCCACTGCCTCAACTCCCGTAACAGAAACAGAGACATCTATATCACCACCAACCGTAACGCTTCCAACCTGCCCTGTCGCTGACGAACTATTGCTTACTGGAATTATTACCATGACATCGTCATTTGTGCTAACTCCAACAGTACCTACCTGCCCTGTCGCTGCATCATTTGTAACTTGCTCTGCATTTAAAACGATCTCTACTGTACCCACTTGCCCAGTTGCTGAACTTCCAGATACCGTAATAGTTGTACTTTCATTTGGAGGTACAGTTAATCTAATTGGGGTAATGTCATAGTACCCCTGACCACTTTCTATGTAATACTTTTCACTCGTGCCAACCCCTAAATAGTTATCAAGAGCAATGGTTCTCCATGAATGCAAAGCTCGACAAGAACCAAGGAAAGATTTATTTCCAACCTTTGTCCACCCACCAATTTTTTCTGGATAACCTGCCCGAAATCTAACCTTATCCACATCAAACCAACCGCCTTCATTACTATATGAAGTAGTTTCTCTGTTAACACCTGGTTGGAACTGAAGCTTGGTTAGCGGCATATTTAAGTCCTTGTTAGTTCAATTGAACTTTTACGGTTTAGTAGGCCAGTCATCATCTTCCAGATGAGGCCAGTCAGAATGTGTTGGTAAATCTCTTAAAGAAGTACGATAAGTTGTTTGAGCAGAGGTCATTATACGATCTGATACAGCCCACCAATCTGTTTCAGCTAAAAGTCTATCACGTTGACTACGATTATTACTTGCTGCGCTTGTGTCTAACTGTGTTTGATATGCTGTCTCTTGCTCTGCTTTAGTTTGCCCACCTTCTATGTCAGCAAACATATCCCTGATTTCCCAAGCCTCGACCCAATTATCTTCAGAATCTTGCACTGCACCATTACGAGCAGCAAATTGATATTGTCCTATACCTTCTGTGGGTTTTGGTGCAGCAAGAATAGGGTCTACATTTAGCGCATCACAGACGCCACTCGTCCATACTCTAGGCATCGACATGTTTGGATTGTCACGCCTAAGCTCACCTTGTGTTTTTATTTCACCTGTTGTTCTGTTTCTGTATTCACCCATTTGATTGATCCTTTCTTATGAGTTTGATTATGCTATTGCGTAAAAAACGTAAGTTGCACTTGAAACGTTTATGTTTGGATTATTTGTGCCGCTCGCTAAATTTTGAATAGCAAAGCCAGAACTAGAAGGGTATATGTAATTTTTATTCCCTGTCGTTTCAGCGTTTTGATTATTAAGATCAATATGAGGGTCCGTAGACTGTGTTATTCCTCTTGAAGTATCGTACACTACCCAATCACCTGATGCGTCAGTACGTTTGATAAGCACAAACCTTGCTCCGTTTGAAAAACCACAATTTATAACTTGAGAACCGCCGTTCCCTGTATAATTTCCAACTTTTGATATACCTGCTAGGGTGGTAAACAGCACTGCTATGTATGGTTCATTACTGTTATTAACATCAGCCCCACTACCTACTGTAAAAACAGTAGCAGTTGGAGAAGTACTTGCAAATTGAAAGCTTGCGCCTGATGCAGCCCCACTGTCACTGAGATACATACCGTTAGCAGGAGAAATATTTTCGTGATAGACCATCCAATTATAGGCGGATTGATTGCGTCCTTTAAACCACATCATTTCTGGTGCCACACCTAGATTATGGGGTACTGTTCTTGTTGAACCTGTTCCGTCGTAAATAACAACATCAAAAAAATTAGGCGCTCTACGCCACATGTATGACAAAAATGTGGTGTTTATACTGCTTGCCGCTGTATCCATAAAGCCGTTCATGTAATCAAATTTTTGCTCAGACCAATTATTTTCTGCGGCTGTACTAGATGTAACTAAATATTTTATACCAGTTAATCGTGATCCAAGTGTAGGGTAACTAGATGATCCTCCATTTCTATATATTGATAGCCTAGTATCAACAGGAAACCCACTTCTGTATTCAGGCTTTTCATTATCAGCAGCAGCCCTAGCAAAGTCGAGAGCAAACACATCAGTAGCACTAGTAGGTATTGCCATTGGGCCACGTCTGATTGCCATATATACGTATTTATATCCACTACCGTTATACCAGTTTTCGTTACGAGTTAATTTAAAACCAGTGTTAGTTGGAGCAACTGCGTTATAAGACGTATCTTCGTATTCAGCACCGTTAGTGTTTGCCACTAATCTGTTAGTAGAGTTATCGGTGAAACCTCTCATAGAATCAAAAAGAACCCAAGACCCCCCTGCACCTGAACCTGATTCTTTTTTTATCATCACCCATTGTGGTTCAAAACCAACATTAATATTGTTGTCTGTACCGCCATCGCCAGTATAATATCCACACTTGATAATATCTTGGTCAGCATCAGGGCCGAACTCACCATCAGAATTGTTGTGAGCAAATAGGTAGGCTATGAATGAGTCTCCATTATTATTTGATCCAGTGTCCGTACCTAAAGTAAACACACTAGAGGTAGGGGCAGTGTTATTCCATGGAGTTGAAGCAGCAGCAAAAAGATTGTCTGATTGGAGCATGGCATAGTATTGTCCAGGATTAGTGCCACCATTTGCGCCTCTATGATAAACTCTCCAACCCTCATTTGATCTATCAAGGTTTTTTATCCACATCATACCTGGCACAGAACCAAGATTATGAGCAACAGTTCTACCTGCCGTTCCGTTGCCTGTATACGCCACAATATCAAAAAATTTAGGCGCTTTGCGAAATGTCCATGATACGTAGTCTGGTCCTCCATATACTGGCCCTCCAACAAGCCCAGAACTTGCTGATAAATCAAAGCCATTATTATTAGCTGTAAAAAGACCTGACGAAGAACCCGCAGCATATGGATAGTTAGGATACAGACTATTACCTTCCGTATCATAAATTCGTGGGTCTTGCGCCGCACTTCGACTTTTGCCCCAGACCAAACCACCTTCAGTCAAGTCAATGTTATTAACTATAGTTTTTGCAGCATCAGCCCCTTCATACAGAAACGTGCTAAAAACATTCTCGACATTAACAGGATCACCACCTGCTGCCCCTGCCGCTGCCATTAACATTTTTTTAACATTAGTCATTTATTTATCCCATCGCCTGACCTGCGGTAAATCCATAATATATTGTCCCGCCGTCATAAGTTGCAAATACATATATATCCACGCCACCTGATGTCGTAGTAAGAGTTGGCGCTGTAGCCGCAGCCCAATCCACACTGGAAGGCCAAGTGATTGTCCTTGCTGTACTGTCTTGAATAACCTTCAAACTAAAAATACTAACCTTACCTGATGCCGCAGGATTGCTGAAAGTATAAGTTACATTTTCAGATAAAGTGTGCGTAAAGTTATCGCCATTACGTAAATCTATTGTTGCTGCATTGGAGCTACTTGTGATCGCAGTGCTTTCTGTGATTGTGCCGTTGTCAAAAGTAACTACACCATTAGCATCAGCCGTAACAACCTTGCTTGCTTGAGAAGTACCAAGAGTTGTGATATCATTGTAATTTAGTTCTGCGGCAGTAGAAGTGATAGACGCCCCTGCAATCTGTAACGTAGCTGCATTAACCTCACCAGAAGAACCATAAATTACACCCTTACTATTTACGATTGTTCCCGCAGACGAAGTATCAAGTAAGTTTAATTCCGCAGAACTGGAGGTAACTCCAAAATCAGTTAGAGAAGAAGTATCTATTATGTGACTTACCGCAGCTCCAGATCCTGCACCGTTACAGTACAAGATAGCAGTTTTTCCGTTTTCTACTGTTACGTTAGATCCTGACCCTTGTGAGAAGATACAAGATTGCCCCGAATTGTTGTCAACAAAATAAAGTTTTTGAGCATTGTTTGGCAAAACTGTAATGGTATGAGTTCCAGAAGGACTACCTGTTAAAACAAGAACCTTATACATTCCATCAGACAAAGTACCATCAGTTGTTTGGAGATTAGAAGAAGTACCCGAAAGAGATATAGAGCCTACACCACTAGTTAAACGATCTATAATATCAAAGTTTAAATTTGTGGTCGTACCCCATGTACCAGATTGCTCTCCTGAAGCAATCTTTTCTATACCACCATTCGTTGTATATGTACTTGGCATTTACTTATCCTTATGCAGCTATATCCGTCCAAGTTGTACTTGGATTTGGTGTTTCTTCTGTCCAAGTTGTACTTGGATTTGGAACTATTCTACCCCAAATAATTGGGGATGTCACCTCACCAGTTGCTGAAACACCCACAAGAGTGACTTTCGCCCCCGCAGAAATTGTTGGCGCACCTACTGTACCAGTGCCCGAAACCCCCGTTGGGGTGACAATAACACGAGGCGTTACGACTACTGATCCTACTCCCCCCGTGGCTTCTAGTCCTGTTGGAGAGACCGTTGCTCCACCAGTTGATGTTACTGATCCAACTTCTCCTGTACCTTCAGCCCCCGTAACGTCTACATTAGCGCCAGTAGAGATTACTACAGAACCCACACCACCAGTGGCTTCTAGTCCTGTGGGTGGAACATTAGCACTGGCAGTTACTGTTACAGAATCAACCTCTCCAGTAGCAGTTACCCCCGAAGAAATAGGTATCGTTGCATCGGCTGATATTGCAGGATCCCCTACCGCACCTGTGCCTGAAACTCCTGTTGGTATAACTGTAACATTAGAAACATGAGAGGCACTACCAACTTCTCCAACGGCTTCTATTCCTGTTGGTACTACGAAAGCATTACCACCAGTAGACATACTGCCTACTCGACCTTGTCCTTCAACCCCAGTTGGGAGAACAATAATTACATTTTTAGCAACGACCTCTCCAACTTGCCCTGTACCTGAGACCCCTGTTGGAGAAACATTAGCTTCTGCTGTAATAGTAACAGAGCCTACACCGCTTGCACCGACTAAACCTGTAATCGGGGGAGATATATCAGCAACACCGCTTCCCCCAAACGTACTATCCGCAAATGATGTAAACCCAAACGACATAAGTTACTCCTTACGCTGCTTTGTCTTTTTCTTTTAGGCTCTCTTTAAGCATCTTCACAAAGCCATCCTGACCTACTTTGAGTTGATCTAAGTTAAACTCTGTATTGCTTATTTTTTGTTGTAGTGAGTTAATATGATTAACCATCATCTTCTGTTTATCATCCAACTGATCTTCTGTATAATCTACATTGTCAATCGTGATGACCTTTTTTTCTTCAGCCATTTGATTTCCTTTCTTTGTTATCCTGCTGCGTCAATAGCTAATGCTCCAAACCAATTTGAACCATCTCGCGTAGTAAAAACTAACACGTCTGTTTCACCATTTGCAGGTGCATCTGGTGCAGTGCCACCTGCCCAATCTACTGTACCAGGCCATGTGACTGTTGAACCGTTTCCTGTGAGATATAAAATAAAACCAACACCCCATCCAGAAGAAGTGTTGGTAAAAGTAAATGTCGTATTGCCTGACAGTGTAATATAGAACACACCTGAATTTGCCGCATTGATTGTTGGGGTTGTGCCAGTTAACTGTGAGCTTTCATCAAAGTAAGCATAGTAATTGTAAATACTACCTTGGCATGACAAGTAATATGGATGTACGGAAAGAGTAGACCAACCCCCTGCGTGTAAACTAATTGCGTCAGCAGAATTAAAGCCCACATAAGTGTTAGTATCACCCTCATGGTAAATTCTATCTGCAAGATAAATATTATCGACTGCGTTTAGGTCACCGTTAATATCCGTATCTACACTTATTGTAACCGCACTAGATGTTGTTTTAAATGTTTCTGTGTTTCCTGCTACAAGCCTTATTGTGTTTGCATCTGAAAACTGAAGCATAGTGTCATTATCACCTGCGTGTTGAAGATTTGACGGTATGATTAGATTATTAGCAACTTCTACGTCAGTGTTACCTGCACCTACAGATAGTAGTAACGCATCATTATGTGCATCATAAAATCTTGTACCACCATACGTTTTATTAGCCTTAAGCCTTATGCCAGTAGCATAATCTATGTCTAACTTGTTGTAGTTACCACCGTAATTTTCAAGGTTAGTTCCGATGTAATAACCATCAATTGCGCTAGTGTCTGCGCTACCAAACATAAGCCTAGTGCCAGTATTACCCGACCAAGGGTTTCCTCCAGAGTCACCTAATGAAAGATATAATGCGTTGCTAGGTGTACTAAGCCACTTAGCACCGTTGTAATAAATAAATACATCACCCCCACTAGGAGCTAATTTTATGTCATGGTTAAAAGTAGCAGTACCTGCATCTGACATATCAAGGGTGAGGGCATTTATATATGAACCACCATCATTACCTGAAATTACTATATCACCATCAGAAGTATCTGACTGAAAAACAAGATTAGAGCTAGATTGATATACAGTTCCAAATTGTGTGCCATTATTTTTAAATCTAATATTTCCACCATTAGCATCTAATGACATGACTCCACCAACGTCTATAGTTAGATCGGCAGCATCAGATATGGTTGAGCCACTTATAGTGATGTCACCAACGCTTAATGTATTTCCAATTACAGCTTTGCTATTACCTTGAGCTAAAGCTGAAACACTAGTCACGGCAGAAGCAATTTTAGGCGTGAGGGTGTTTGACCCAGAGTTTACAATACGACCATTAAAATATGCGCCAGTTGTTTCGTGATAAGCGTCAGGGTTTGTAAGCTCTAATGCAACGTAACTTACAGAACTATAAGTAAGTGTAACTAACCTTGCTGACGGTTGACCTGCATGTGCAACACCATGCCCCATAAGACTTCCAATAGGTGTAGTTGAACTGCCTGAACTTACAATCATATTCCAACTACAAGCGTGTTTGAGGGCGCTTGTTCGGTCCATTGTAATTGTACCGTTAACGTCATTGCTTCCTGCATTAAGACAGAGCAAAATATAAACAGGACTTGCATTATCCGCTGCATCCATCTCAAATCTACGATTGATGAAATGGTTTTCTTGCATAGAAATGTAATTGTCACCGTTGATGCTTATACCTGTGGAGGTGGTGGCAAGTTTGGCTGAGTTGTCATAATATAAAGTCGCTGCGCCATCAGTTGCAAAGGTAGCCATGTTCTCGCCGCCAGCCTTGATAATATCAACACTAGCACCACCAGAAACAAGTTGTAGGTTTCCTGTACCATTGTCATATATTACTGAATTTGTGCCGTTGTGATATACCTCAAGATCTGATGATGCCCCAAATAAGGCTTTACTATTGTCACCTAATTTTATGTCATGGTTAAAGATAGCAGTACCTGCATCTGCCATATCTAACTGTAGCGCAGTTATACCACTGCCACCGTCATTGCCGACAAAAAGTATATCTTTATCTTGAACTCTTGCTTCGAATTTAAAATCGCTGCTAGAATTTTCTATTCGACCAATAGTTGTTCCACCATCAGCAAAATCAATATAACCACTATCAGCATCTAGAGTAATAGCACCACCAACATCTACGGTAAGATCACCACCATCAGATATAGTTGATCCATTAATTGTGATGTCATCAACAGTAAGAGTTGTCAGTGTGCCAAGGCTTGTGATGTTAGGTTGTGCAGCCGTTGTGACTGTAGCTGCTGTTGTTGCCGTAGATGCAGCGACGTTAGTTACATTACGCCCGTCTGCGGCGGCTATGTGTCCACTCGAATCAAGGTATACAGACTTTTCGGCAGGTTGCGTAATAAATACATCCGCAGCGCCTGCCGTTAAGTTTATAGCATTACCAGAATTAGAACTTTCAAGGACAGTTGTCCTAGCAAGTGTTGTTCCAGAAGAAGTAAACGTACCAAGCCCAACCTCAAATTGCCCTGTACTACTTTCAAATATAGCGTAGTAAGTTGTATCGCTATTAGAAAGCACAGAAGTAAAAGTTTGAAATCCCGTTACGGCTCCGCCTAATGTCAGAGTACCTGTCCCTGTGGTTGACGTAGTTTCCTTTACTCGATCCTTAACAACAAGTGCCATTGCAACAATCTCCTATCTAGTACTGTTTAGGCGATTCTTATAATTGCGTTTGAAGCATCCGCTGTTGGAAAAGCAATTTGAAAGTCACCAGATGTAGATGTCTTATCTGAACCAAAGTCCAAAACAACCACAGTGTTAGCCGTACCTGATCCACCACCTTCAGTTGTATTATAAACCAATGCACCACGCGCCGTAATAGTTGCAGAAGTAAATGTAATGTCTGCAAAATCTGTAAGCGCAGTTGTACCTGAAGTAGTTGGGTCAACACGAGTTAAGGTGCCGCCGCCTGCGGAATAAGAACCAGAGTTACTCACTTCGTTTGAAGTTGTGTAAGCTGTAGTTGCCGCAGTGAACGAAGCACTGTTAGTGTAAAGCGCGATTTTGAAAGTATCTCCACCGCTATTTTTAAAATCGTGACCACCCTCAAGAAGCTCTTTCTTGAAAGAAGTACACATAAAGTTTCCGTTAAAGGCCATGTTAAAGTCTCCTTATAAGTTCAGCCAGTTGGGGGTGACCTGCATCAACAAGCGCATTACACACAGTTGTTCGGTCACTACGTATAGCCTGTCGCATGTAACTCGCAACAAGCGTTTCAATGTGCTTAGAAAAAGCACGAGCTTGGTCTCTTACGCCAGGATGCGTATTGTCAGAGACCGATATGATCTTTTGGACACATTGTTCCGCAAGTTCATCTGGAGTAAAACCACGATTTTCTGTAGTATTAATACCTACTACACTGTCATATTGTGGTACACTTACATCTATTTTAAACATTTAAATTTCCATCCTTGGTTGACCATCACGGTAATCATCACGCTTTAGTCTACCTTCTCCAAGAACCATAACACGCTTTAACGCATCATTGTACCTTTGTTGATACATAGCAAGAATATCTTGCTCACCCTTCATAAATATATATGCTTCTATTAAAGAACCGTACAACAAAGCTTCTTCTGCGTTTTCTCCAAGCCATGAGGTACTTGATGTTACTATTGAAGGGGGATCAAAGTAATAGTGCAATTGAACTTCATATGCAGAATCTGGAGTTGGTGCTAACAAAAAATGCCCTGCTGAATTAGTTGCTTGAATATCCCCATCAAACTCTGAATAAAATTTAGGAAGACCAGAAGTTGTTTTGTTTGGGTAAGCTTCTCGAATAAAGTTTACATCTTTAGGAAGCATAAAGGTATAGTCACCAGACCCATCAATTACGGCAATAGAAAACGGTGCTAGAAAATCTGATGGTCTCGTAAGGAATCTGTTATTAGCTGTAGTGTTCGCAGTAACATTTTTTCTTAGCTCTGGTAAAAGAACAATTCGGTGTATCTTTTCTTCTGTCTGTCGAACAAACGTAGGTATTTGAGAAACAAAAGTAGTTTCTGTATTCTCTGTATAATCCTTTATTGCCTGTACTAACTCAGCATAATTCATTCTTCAGCCTCATTATAAAGATTATCGAAAACTCTGTTAACATCTAAAGTATAGTCTAAATCAGATTTAGAATAATGTATATGCTGAGATGGTTTAAAATCTGGAGCACCCTTTCCAGTCTCAAACCAAGCAGGATGCGTAACCCTTACACGATTGTTAGGAAGTGCCACTACATTGCCAGTCCATTCTCCTGCATCAAGAAGCTGTAATACATGAGCCTGTTTGTGTTGAGCGGGGTCATCTGCAACATCAGTATCGGTGTAGTCTACAGTAAACAGATAATTTGCTGCAAACATTTCTCCGCCTATCTTAGCCATCCAAGGACATGGGGTTGCCCTGTCAAGCTTATATACTGCATGAGTATGAGATGGGCAGTCCCAAGGCTGTGCGTCATGTACCGCCATAGGTTCAGGCCATTCTTCAAGTGGTTCGTCAGCTACTAAAGCAGTGATCGGCATCCTAGCCCACATTGCACCACCATGCACATTCTCTCCACCTTCTTCATCAGCCTCAGATCCTGTGAATATAACCTGAAAGCTTAGACATCTATTAGGCATAGTAGTTACAGCAATAGCCATAGCATGAAGGAACTCGCCGTGATAACGCTCATGGTTACATGTGTATTCACGACGAACCCAACACTTAAAATGTGGTATGTTGCTTTGAAGATATGCCATTAATTCAATTGAACTTTATCCGTTACGAGTAAACTTTTGTGGTCTAGCTGCACCGCTACCGCGAGCAACACCGCCCTTAGCCATACCCTTCTTCTTCATAGAGCCACCCATACCTTTTTTAACAACCCCACCTTTAGCCATGCCTTTTTTCTTAGTAGCACCACCTTTTTTCATTTTACCTACGCCATCAGCGGCAAAGAATGGGACTTTCTTTCCGCCCTTCTCTACCATTTTAAGCTTGCTGCCTTTGCTCATAGCAACAGGTTTTTTCTTCATAGCCCCGCCTTTTGCGTAGCCTTTCTTTTTCATTGCGCCACCTTTGGCGTAACCTTTTTTCTTCATAGCCATTTTAGTCTCCTTATAGTTGTGGCGTTAAACAATAGTTATATCCCCCACCATAGCACTATGATTGGTGCATTGATACACTAGAGATGTATCGGAAGGTTCATGAGGCACAATAAATTGTGTCAATCCTGTTGTTGAGTTATAATTTTCTGTGACACCTGTAGTAAAAGCAGATCCGCCATCAGATGTTCTAATCTGCAAAGGGTGACTGCTTACGTTTGCTGTATTATCTATAAGATAAGTATGACCTTTGTAGAAAGTAAAGTTTGGATTATTACCCGCAGTAGCCCCAGGGCCAGTAAAAGTATATGCAGAAGAACCGCTTGTCCCTGCGGTGTATTTAGTTACAGGGCCAGTTGTCTCATCATTAACTCGAATCCACGCCCCACCGTGTGCAAAATATAATCCTCCAGTCGCATGGACATGTGCTACAGCGCCGTGATACGTGCTTGCACTTGGAAGATCGCTTATAGCCCCATAGTAAAATACAATTTTATTTGCACCAGAACTAACGTCCAGTAATCCATTTGAGTCAATTATATCTGTAAGAGTTGTGCCATTTCCTAAAGCAGCATACACTTCATTAAAATTGTCATTGATTTTATCCGCACCTGCACGAAGAGTGTCTCCCGTCCCGTCATTTGCAGATGAACCAATACCCACTGTTTGTTTTGCCATCTTTTATCCCTCGTCAAATGTCTGTGATGTTGAGTCTAACGTAATTGACGTGCTGTCAAATCTATCAGCAACTGATACCGTTGCAGATCCTACTGCACCCGTTGCAGATACGCCAGTAACTCTGTCAACTTCTGTTATTGTTACCGTTACCCTTCCAACTGATGCAGTCATAAGAGTTCCCTGATGCCCCACAGGATTAAATCCGTATAAGGCTCTGCTCTCTACTAGAGAAGTATCGGGCCTTGGATTACGCAAAGATTGAGGATCGTTTATCTTTAATCTACCAAGAAAGTTTTGTGGCTGATCTGGGTCAACTACATCTTTACCAACAAGAAAACCAGTTTTCACGCCGTTGTTAAACTCAGGCACAAGATCTTTCAAAGGGTATCTAAACCCTGTCTTGTCACAGAAACCAAAGGCATATTTAGCTTTTGCGTAGCTCATCAGCCCCCCATAAACGTATCAAAAGGAACGAACTTGATTGACGCTGTTTCTTCATCTTCCCCAGATGCAAGCTGAAACTGAAACTCATACTCTTGTTTTAACGCCGCTGCTCTAGCAGCTACCTCTGGCTTCTTCATAGCTATATAATAAGCTAGACCAGAAACTAGAGCAGGTACAAATCTTGGTGGTACAGATGTAACTGAAGACCCTATGCCAGAAGTCAGACCATCTATACCTTTAAGCCTAAAGTAAGACAAAGTGTACGGTGTTGTGCTGTCTGGTACAGGCCATAAGGTTATTTTTGTTTCCGTTGGGAGCCTTTGGACGTAGATCTGGGTCGGCCTACCTTGCGTTTCTTTGTTGGTTTGTTGGGCGTAGGTTGCGACACTGACCCTTTGGATGGTGGTATCGGTTTGATTTGTACCTGTACCTGTGCGGATTTGGTGTTCGAGAATGTCAATCGTGTCCGAAGGTAGCGTATAAGTCGCAGTACCTGCCGTAATGGATAGAGTATTAGATTCAATAGTGAAGAGATTAAGCCCACGGTTTTGCCACTCCAATGTTAAAATGTTAAGGCTCCTGCGAGCCGTTTTAAGATCATAGCCTGAACGCATTTCAAGACCTGCCCGTTCATAAGCTTCTTCAAATAGTTCTGGTAGATCTGGTGTTACTACTGCCATGATAATTTCCTATGTAACTACACTTCTGTGTCGTTTCGTTTTCTTTGCAATTTTTTTAGGTTGAGCCACATACTGCTTGCCTGAAGCCTTGCCTGCTCGCTTTGCTCTTGATGTGGCTGCATACTCAGCAGAGCTAAGAGACTTAATAGCCGAAGAAGGGAGGTAGCGTTCGCCAGTAGCATTACTGCCTTGGGTAGAAGGCTTGCCACTTTTAGTACGCCATTTCTGCTTCGTCCATGACTTTAAGCTTTTCTGAGACTTCTTGAGTGCCATCAGTCTTTATAGCCACCCCCTGCTTTCTTGTAAGCTTTAGCAAGCATCTGAGCTTTTCTAGCCGACCATTGCCCAGGTGCTCCACCTTTACCACCTGCTTTTATTCTATTAAATATACGTTTTCTCTTTGTAGGTTGAGTGTAATTACCTGCTTGGTTAACTTTACTCTTAGACTTCTTCTTTTTAGTCTTCCCACCTTTACCCATACGGATTAGTTCAAGGTCTTTTACATCGTCGCCTGTAGATGCAAATCCAGATCTTTCTTCCATTCTGTTACCTCTTAGTTGGCTAGGCATCTGGGCACGAGAGATTGCCATCTAGCACTTCCATCTTTTTCTAGCTTGTCTCAAACGTGAGTTAGGGTCTTTAGCTGCTTTAGGAAACTTCTTCATCTGCCCTGCGGAACGAGCACAAAAGGATTTACGCCGCTTGGCGTCTTTACTACCTTTTTTTACTTTGCCAGTAACAGCAGTCTTTAACTTAGATCCTGGATTCTTTTTACGGTATGCTGCAACGCCTGCTTTAGTCATCCCCGCCCCAGATTTAGTGGGACGGAAATTCTTTTTGTTGCGTTTGGGCATCTCGCCCTTTTTCTTCACAGCCATATCTACTCCAGTAGAAGAGTAATCACTGATCCAGATCCGCTCAACGCAGAAACAAAACAACCATCATCTGCCAGTATGCCATCGTTAGGAAGGAACACATCGTTCCACCCCGCAGGAATGGTAAGGTCAAGAAGTGTGGCTCCTGTGGCAGAACCATTCTTAATTGTAAAAGCGGTTGTGTTTGTTGCGTATACTAGAACCCCTTGCAATCTGCTGCGAGAAGGCCCAACTAGACCTGCTGAGAAACCCGAAGTAGCTACGTTAAAAGCCCGTATCTCTTGTCCTGCCATGTCTATCTCCTATTAAGGTTGAACAGCAGTATTAAAAGCCTGAGCATACATTACTGTTATAACAACTGATCCCGCATTTGTACCTGCGCTTGAGGTAGCTGTTAATTTTAAATCGGATGTACCAGTGTTCTTCCATGTAAGTGTACCACCACCAGAAGCGCCTAACGCTTTGATACCTACAGTGGTTCCAGAAGCAACAGCATTAACAAGAGTTGCTGCACCGCCTACAGTATCACCAACACTAATATTTGTTGTGGTGTTAGCAGCTACTTCTAAATCGATAATTATATCTACGATTTTTGAGTTAGCGGGAATCACTATATTAGTGGCTTCTGCTGCAACAGCGCCGCCAGAAATGTCCATTACATGTTGTTGAGTCATTACAACATAGCCAACGTTTGCTATGTCGGTTCCAACGGTAGTACCCGTTGTATTTCTAATATTACCTGCCCGAATCGGACCTGAAAAAGTTGTCGTACCCATGTTGATCTCCTGTCTAGGGTTAGTCAGTCACACCATGTGACTGTCAGGGATGGTGACAGAATAACTTACTTTTAAACAAAAAGAAAGGGGCAACCGAAGTCGCCCCAATCAAAAGATTTATTTAGGTTTATGCACCTGGAGATCCATACATTCCTAGTGGATCTGATACACCGAAAGAGTAACGCTCTCTCGCTTTGTAGCGAACGTTTCCTGTATCGAAGTCTCCGTCCATAGATGTCTGCATAGCAGTACGCACAAAGTGCTTCATGCC